>TARA_B110000091_G_scaffold10105_2_pt1 | contig 15505 bp, 10 predicted proteins | sample TARA_B110000091 | Tara Oceans TARA_B110000091 (sample SAMEA4397278) | marine metagenome | biome: Polar Biome; feature: [DCM] deep chlorophyll maximum layer (ENVO:01000326); material: water (ENVO:00002006), including particulate matter (ENVO:01000060) such as... | depth 35 m
ATTAGGCGGTAGGCGGGCCGCCGATCTTCAAAGGTTGCACCGATGCCGGCAGGGAGCAGAGAGCAGAGAGCAGAGAGCAGAGAGCAGAGAGCAGTTAGCAGGCCAAGGCTCGCTTACTCGTGTTGCGGGTTGGTATGCCTAAAAAGTGAGGGCGCAATGCCGCTAAATTTCCGTATGATGTAATGCTGACAACGCTGTCATATCTATTTTTTAGTCTTACTCGATGGGAAGTGCCCGCATTTTGAAATGTTACCAGAACCGTAACGCATCTAAATCTCATTGGCCGGCGCTTGTGCTGGCTTTCTTCGCGTTGCTCGCCGGTTTTCAGGCCGTCGCTTCGGAATCCGATGACACGTACATTCTGAACGCCGGGCACGTCGCTGACCTCTGGGGCGGGGATGCGGCGCTGTCATTCTTTGATGAGTATAGTCAGTACGGTGATTGTACGGATGAGTTGGCGGGCACCGAAACCTGCCAGAGCGTGGACTGGGGCATCGTTCAAGACGCCGCGCGGGGTGAGGTTTTGGAAGTAAACTACCTGGCCAATGCTGGCCATGCGGGTTTGGTGGTGGGGCCAGGGGCCCCGATTGATTTAAGCGGATATGCCGGCGGGCAACTGACCTTCGATATCAACTTAATGGATCTTGGTGCGGTGAGTCAGTTTTATATCAAAGTTGAAAGCGGCGCGGCCCTATCGGGTGAGCTTGCAGTGCGGGGACTATTGCTTCAGACAGGTTGGCAGACCGTATCGATCCCTGTCAGCACCTTAACCGCCAGCGGCGAATTACAATTGAGTGGTATTACCGCGCCCTTCGTGTTTTTCCCAGCGTTCCAGACGGGCGCCGGGCTGCGGTATCGCATTGATGCCGCAAGGTTTACAGGGCTCTCGAGCGGTGAGCCACCGACCGGACCTGGTTCCGAGACCAGTATCGATTACGAACTGTTAGCCTTTGGGGCCGGCAATGTTGCCGATCGCATCAATCCAGCCAGCTATCGCTGCGTGGTTGATCACGGCAACTGGATTTATAATGCAGGAGTCGTCGAGCCGGGTATTGCCGGTTGTAACGCCGCCACCCAGACGCCAATAGGCCTTCCTACAGCGCGAGTGCCGCAAACCGTTGAGCCCGCGTCACAAAAGCCTACAGCCACCCATCGGTGGTGGGGGTCCGTGCCTTTCCTGGGCGAGATGCGGGTCGGCAACCCGTCGGATGCAGCCTACATTACCCCTGACCCGATTATTGCCAGAATCACCGAACGCGGTGTGCGCCTGATGGGTATCCCTGGTGGGATCTCGCTTTCAAGTGATGGTTTTCTGTACAGCCTACCGGACCCATTTGTGGAGGTTTTCGATGGCATCGCGGTCGGTAATTCACAGCATGGTGACCTAAACGCCTATCTGAAAGATGCGAGCGCAGGTTCTGTGACCGTGCAGTGGCGGGCCGATACAGTGCCCGTTATGGAAGCCGTTTTTATCCATGGTTCACCCCATGTCTTCTTCAGTGTTTTTGAAGGAAGCCTTGTGCTGCGCACCTTGCGAGACGATGGCGGCGAGAAGGGGATCTTTCTGGATGACGCGCAGCGCTTGGGAGTATGGACCTCGGTTGCGGGCAATCGGAATGATTTTCTGGTCTCGGGCGCTGGTGTGACGTCCTTTGAAGACATTGCCAGTAGCGAGATCACCGTTAAGGATGAATCTGGCGAGATCACGGTAACCTGGTTGCCCAATGATTCAGGTGGCAACGTGTCTGATGCCGTCATTGCGGCATTCTCGGCCACCGCCGGGATAAAGGTTGCCAGTGTGGACATTGATTACGCGGTGGACCGCAGTACCAACGAAGTGACCGTAAGTCATCGTTATCTCGACCTTGCGGGCCTGCCGGTGAGTACGATGATGGGGTTGCATCCGCTGCACTGGAAATTCGCTGAACCGCTTGCAACGGTTGCGACGACGCGCAGCGCTCGAGGGATCATTAAGTTCGCCTCAGGCAGTGGTTTCAACTACAAGATGCCTTATGTGGGGGTCTTGCCGGCCTTGCCCGTGCTTGCCGATTCGCTTGACCTAGCGCGCCTGGGGGAACTCATTCGTGCGTTTACAGCGGCGGGACCCGCGAACTGGAATGACCGCACGGATACCTACTGGAGCGGTAAGAATTACGGCAAGGTCGCTGAATTGGCAGCCCTGGCACGCGAGGCAGGTTATGAGGCAGAAGCCGATGAATTGGTGGCCTGGCTCAAGGCGCAGCTTGAAGATTGGTTCTCTGCCGAGCGCGATGGCGAACTAGATACCCAACGCTACTTTGTTTATGACGCACAATGGAGCACCTTGCTGGGCATGGAGGAGGCGTTTGCATCGCATCAGTTGCTGAACGATCACCACTTTCATTACGGCTATTTTGTTCGGGCTGCGGCCGAGATTTGTCGCGTGGATCCTGCTTGGTGCAGTGCCGAGCATTATGGGCCGATGATTGAGCTACTCATCCGAGATTACGCGGCGGCGCCAGACGACCCCTTATTCCCGCCGTTGCGAAATTTCGATCCTGCCAATGGTTTTTCTTGGGCCTCTGGCGCTGTCAATTTTGTTCGTGGAAATAATAACGAATCAACGTCGGAAGCGGCGAACGCCTATGGCGCGATCATTTTATATGCCCTGGCCACAGGCAATGATGCGCTGGCAGAACGGGGTATGTATCTTCATGCGTCCACCTCAGCCGCATTCTGGCAGTACTGGAATAACATCGATGGCTATCGCGATCCGGGTTCCGAGCAGGATAATTTCCCATTCGGCTATAACAAAATCACAACGTCAATTATCTGGGGTGATGGGGCGGTTTTCTCGACCTGGTTTAGCCCTTTGGTGGCACATATCCTGGGGATTCAGGGGCTTCCCGCCAACGCGTTAACGATGCATGTTGGATTGCACGCGGACTATATGCAGGACTATGTGACGCTGGGGTTGTCTGAGTCGAGCAACCGCAAGCCCTCGGGGCTTGCACCTGACGAGTGGGCCGATCTGTGGTGGAATCTTTGGGCGCTGGTGGATGCGGACGCGGCCATTGCAGATTATGAAACAGTTTCTGCCTATACGCCGGAAGCGGGTGAAACCCAGGCGCATACCTTTCACTGGCTGCACACGATGCGCGCCCTGGGACATCTGGCCACAGGCACGGGTGACATTACTGCCGATTACCCGGCGGCGATGGTGTTTGACCAAGGTGATCTTCGGCAGTACCTGGTTTACAACTTCAACAACGCACCGCTGACGGTGACCTTCAGCGACGGCCACACGGTTACGGCACCCGCTGGTTTTGTTGTGAGCGATAATCAGGCCGTGGCACTGGATTCAGACGGTGATGGCGTTATCGACGACCTAGATGCCTTTCCAGATCAATCTAGCGAATGGCTGGATACGGATGGTGACGGCGTCGGTAATAATACTGATCTCGATGATGACGAGGATGGTTATTCGGATCAACAAGAAGCCGCTGATGGCACCAACCCACTAAGCCGTTTCTCCTGCAAAACAGGCTGCTTCAGCTTTGATGTTGATGAAAACCTAGAAGCAAAACCGCTGACAGATGGGCTGTTAGTTATCCGTCATCTATTCGGCTTTAGCGGTGACTCATTAACCTCTGGTGCTGTCTCGGGCGAAGGAAACAGAGGCGCCTCGGAGGCCATTGCAGGCTATTTAACCGACGCTGATGCAGAGTTGGATATTGATGGGGATGGCGAGGCTAAGCCGCTTACGGACGGTCTGTTGCTCATTCGCTATCTGTTTGGCTTTTCTGCAGATTCATTGATCTCAGGGGCGATCGGTACTGGGGCGACTCGGGATACCGCCGAAGAAGTTGAAGCCTATATTCAAGCGCGGATGCCGGTTCAATAAAATTGCGCTTGCCCTAAAGTGCCTGAGGCGCGCCGTAATGCCCAGGCCGCTTGCAGCGGGCCGCCCTTCGTCTAAAGTTATCGCGTCCGGTTAGATCCTCCCAGATGGTGACCTGGGAGGGGGCTTTGCCTTGTGCCTCTGCACTGACAGGCGGCTGTTGGACTTGGTCATGGGGTGGGTCTATTCTGCTGATACGCGCAGTAGGGGGCTTATTGTCCCCATACTCGCGATTGAGAGTCTTTGTTCAAACCGATGCTCCCCCCGGGGATGGCTGGAGAGGCTGCATGTACCGTTCATTGAGCCGCGTTTTCAAGCGCCTATCAGCCCTTGGCATTCTGACGAGTGTGGTCAGCGCGTTCGGTGCCGATACCCTGATCACCAATGCTGTGATCGTCGATGGCAGTGGTGGATTATCGGTATTGGGTAGTGTGCGCATTGTTGGCGCCCATATCGCAGAGGTGGGCGTGCTGGCGCCGCGTGAAACCGATACCGTTATCGATGCTGGGGGCTTGGTCCTCGCCCCAGGATTCATTGATACCCACAGTCATGCGGATGACCTGATCTTGGTTCAGCGCGCTGCGCAGCCTAAAATCACACAGGGTATTACCACGGTGGTGGTGGGGCAGGATGGCAGTTCGCCGTACCCCCTAGACACGTTTTTCGAGGCCCTTGAGCAGACGCCGGCAACCGTTAATGTTGCGGCCTACGTGGGGCACAATACGTTGCGCTCAATCGTTCTGAGCGATGACTTCAAACGACCGGCCAATCCTGCGGAGATACAAGCCATGTCTCGCCTGCTTCGGGTTGAGCTTGCCTCAGGGGCGATGGGTCTCTCGACGGGGCTTGAATACGAGCCAGGGATCTACAGCGCCCGCGGCGAAGTGTTGCAACTCGCGAAGCAAACGGCCCAGCAGGGTGGACGCTACATCAGTCATTTGCGCAGTGAAGACCGTTGGCTTGAAGACAGTCTTGACGAGATTATCGAGGTAGGGCGTGTCACGGGGATGCCCGTAAAAATTTCCCACGTCAAACTGGCGATGAAACGTCTGTGGGGTACAGCGCCCAATATCATCCGGAAACTCGATGCGGCTCGGGCTGAAGGGGTTGATATCACCGCCGATATTTACCCCTATCTTTTCTGGCAGGCCAACATGATGGTGCTACTGCCGGAACGAGATCCCCATGATCGCGCGGCCGTTAATTTTGTCATACAGGAACTGGCGCCGCCCGAAGGGATTATCTTTACCCACTTTCCAGTTCAGCCCAATTACGTGGGCAAAACCTTGATTGAGATCGCGGCATTGCGCGGGGAAACCCCGGTGGAGGCTTTCTCGGCACTGGCGCAGTTATCGATTGCGTATGAAGTGCAAACCGGGCAGCCCGGTGACATGATTATTGGCAGCAGTATGGATGAACAAGATTTACAGGCGCTCATGGCCTGGCCCCATACCAATATCTGTACTGATGGTGGCTTGCAAGATCGGCATCCCCGAGGTGCAGGGAGCTTCCCCCGGGTTTTAGGGCGCTATGTGAGAGCTTTAAACTTAATGACCCTTGAAGTGGGTATCCACAAGATGACCGGGCTGCCTGCCGAGCATTTGGGCTTCACCGACCGAGGGCTGATCAAGCCCGGGTATCGGGCCGATTTGGTCCTGTTGGATCCGATAATGGTGGCAGATCGCGCCACCACCTCTGAGCCCTTCCTGTCATCTCGGGGTATCCGTGATGTCTGGGTTAACGGTGAGGCGGTCATGCGCCGGGGTGAGGCGATCGATGTCTATCCGGGGCAGGTGATTCGCCGTGAGATAACGCCCTGACAGAAGGGTTTGGCTGCAGCCTCTCGGTTATTGAGCGATCTTTCCGGCTCAATGGACGGCAAAACTGCAGCCGGGGCAGGGTCCTTTGACCGAACCAGAAATACGGGTCCAACGAAAGTGATAGGGCGTCGGAAGAATGCGTTACGTCAGCACAGAATTCAATGGCGGCGCTCTGATTGATAGTCCATCGAGATCTAATTTAGAGCTCACCGGCTGCTAGGGCTCGATCGTCGTGACGGTGTCGGGACCAAGACAGAGCAGCAAGCTTTCGGTTTCGGGATTGTTTTATCCTATTAATTTAGATGCAAAGGTGGGGCCTTCTAGCCTGAATTTTTCCCGATGAATCGCTGCACCGGCGACGTCATGGGTCGGGCGTCAATCGGACTGCGCCTGGCAACTGATACGGTCGTAGGTGAGTTCACTGACCACGTCCGCTTCGGGCGCCCGGTAGCCGTAGAGCACTTCGGTACGCGCCTCGATGCTGGCCAGCAGCGCGTTGCCCAAACGCAATCCAGCACCAGCGGCCTCGGCGCTGTACTGCGTGAGGTAGTCCCTTGCTTGGTTAGCTTTGGCCGCCTCGAAGAGCGTGGCGGCGATCTCGACAACGGCGTCTTGCTCTGCCATCAGCCGGGCCTCAAAAGCAGTGAGCGCCTCTGTGACCTCGGGTAAAAACTGGTCGGGATGATCGCACGTGAAGTACATCAAGCGTTTGAAGGTGCGCCCGGCAAACTCGGTGGCTTCCTGAATCTGCCAGTCCTTGAGCAGGAAACCCGCCGCCTCGCCCTTGGTGAGGTAGCGGTGTTTACCAAACTGTGGGGCGATGGACTGCACGCCAATACGATAGGGGATAAAGGGTGCCGTGACCGAACCGGTGGGCGCGATCCACAGCAGGTTGAGCTCGGGATGGGGGTTGGGCTTGAGGGCGGCGACCTGACCATAGCCGGTGGAATCTTTGGCAATACGGGGATCCCGCACGGCGTTCATCATGGCGCGCAGGTCGATGGGGGCAGCGGCCCGAAGTTCGGCTTCCATTGCACTGCGCGGGTAACGCTCGGCTTCAACACCATAGACCCTGGTCACGTTGAAGGCGTCGTTACTGGCCAAATCGAACCAACCTCGGGTAACGGCGAAATCAATGAAGTTGGCCGAGCCCAGGAAGTCATCACTCTGCTGAAAATCGAGGGGGATGTCGCCGATATATCCCGGGTAGGACATGCGTACGTCATCGGGCCCGAGTCGCTCGGCAATCCACAGGCCCTGGCCGCCGGCAAAGTTGAGGAGAACCCAGCCTTCTTGTTCATCGGCGAATAGGTGCGAGTTGCCGCCATAGGTGGAATAGCCGTAGTCATCGATCAGTGCGCCGAGGATCTCCACCGCTTCCTGGGCAGACCTGGCCCGTTCCATGGCAATCCGTGACAGGTCGCTGTACTGGGGCCCGGTCTGCGGATTGGGCGTCATGGCAACCAGTTCGGGCCGGGAGGGTGACCAGACGTCGCGCCCCGCAACATTGTGTTCATTGAGGCCGCCGTTGGTCAGCGGTGGCGGGAAGCCCTCGTATTCCGAGTAGTTCATGGTCAGGTAGCGGTAGGTTTGGGGCGCTTGGGGAATCTCTGAGAACTCGCCAGGCATGAAGGCCTCGGCGGTGACCCCCACGGTCATGCTGGCGCCGGGCGCGTGGGTTGCCCCAGGCACCACCTCTAGCCAGTGGCTCGATACCTCGTCACCGGAGCCGCCGATCATGACACTGCCATCGGTGGTGAGATTCTTGCCGATGTAGATCGCGTAGCTCGCCGAGCCAGTCGGCGTCCAGATAAGGCTCAGGCACAGGACGCAGAAATACTTCGACCAAAATTGTTTAAGTGGCACGGGCTGTCTCCTCTCTGAACCGCTACTAAGTAGCGGATGACACTGGCGCAGTCCTTACAGAAATTCAAGTCCGGCTCTGGTCGGTGGCCGAGTTCTCTTGTTCAGCGCCATCTCTTATCGGTTTTAAAATGACCAAGCAAAGCGTCTAAAAATATAGGGGTACATCAGGTCATGGATTGCGCTTAGTACCACCAATCCCGACCGGCGCGCTGCGTCCTCCAGCCCTCGCTTTTGCAACAACCTGCCTTAGTGTGAAATCCGTATTGAGTACCTCGTCGGTTGAATTCGAACTCAGTTCTCCGACTCTGATATATTCGCCTCGATCAGCTGCGAGTCGAAAATCAACGGTCGAACCGGCCGCCTCATCGATTTTCCCTTGCGCACCAAAGCCATGGCCTTCATTTGTTTGTGCGCCATTGGTTGCTTGAAAGCCCATGCGCTGCAACAGCTTGGGGCTCGCGCGTTTGAGGACTTCTGGCCTGACCGACAGCATCCAATTTTCTTGTTGCCGTAAGATAGGATGCTGCATGCCGTTGAGCATCACGATCCGAGCGGATTGTGTTCGGTTGATACCGGTCGCGTGTAAAAGGCGTCCGTCGGTAATGATCATTGTCCCGGCCTTTGCATCGATGTTGATAGCTGGTGGAAGCTTGCCAACCGGTTTTTGTGCTCGGAGCGCTGCCGACAAAATAGTATGACTGCCCGGTATCACGAGGGTCCCGCCGTTGGACTCATCGATATCGGTGATGGGCGTGAGGAGATTGACCGTCAAGGGGCTTCTGGAGTCAAGGGCAATATCCTGATCCTGATGCAGGGCCTGAGGTACACCGCCGTCTAGCGCAATCGAGGCGATTAATGAGGTCGATATCCAATTCGGCCCCAAGGTTTCGGTGACCAACTGCTCGACCAAGGGCCCGCCCTGGACGATGGATGGGTCCTGTGCGATGAGCGCCTCAAAGCATTGTCCTTTGTTGACGCAACAATTGATGTTTTGTCCGCTGGGGGTTTTTTGAGCGATGCCGGCTAAGCGCTCGCCTTCGGCTTGCTCGAGTACGCGCTGAAGAATGATTGCAACTTGAGATGCTGAGAGCGCATCTTCTATCTTGCAATATCCCCACCTCAAGAAGTCAGATCGTAACCGCGCAATATCTTTGCTGGGTTTAGGGAGGTCCGCCTGTTGCCAATAGGGATGCTTAGATCCCCGAGTTGTATCGTAATAAGAACCGGGCTTGAAGGCCCATTGTCCCCATTCATGGCTTCGCTTTGGCGTTACAAAGTAGATTTCAGGATTGTCTGCAAGAACAGACTGCATTGGGTCTTTTGAGGCGAGCTCTGTCCGATACATTTGGACATCTGACTTAGATTTTAGCGCAATGTCAGTCGGGTCAAATTCAGTTGGAATGGAGCTCATCAAATAAATTCCTCGAGAAAAAATAAGTGGGCAGATGGTGCTTAGCCTACACCTAATTTCAGGATGCATCGAGCGTCCGGCTCGGTCCGAGGAGCCCTTTGATTTGTAGCCGCTTTGCTGGGTTATTTTGGAACCAAGGAGAGACCTCTACGTCGATATGCGGATACCTCTAAGCGCGGCGGGACACGGTAGCTAGGGCAGCTGTTTAGGGTAACCCTGGCGCGAAGGTAATCTATGGTTTTCTGTCTGTGCCAGCTACCATCCAAACCTAACCAAAGGAAATTTCCTGAGTCCCCAAGCCCAAAAAATCAACCGCCGTACGCTAAGGTCCAAGCTCTGCATCGTTACCGGCGCAGGCACTGTATTGGGGGTGGTGGCCCTTGTTCGCAAAACGGGCGCGTCCCATGCTATTTTGAGGCCTGTTGAATCAATTCGAGCGACTGATGGTTAAAACCTTACTATTCTTGCTAGTGGCGATGGCGGGTCCCTGGGCTGTGACCGTCGCGTTCGCGCAAGAGACCGCACTAACCCGCGTGCTGTTTGTCGGCAACAGCTATCTCTACTACAACGACAGTCTGCATAACCACGTTGAACGCATGGCCCAGGAGCGATATTCGAATACGCAAAGCCGTGACTTTCAATACAAGTCGGCGACCATTGGCGGGGCGCGACTGAAACATCACAACCTGGACTGGCTGCTGACACCCGGGCAAATTGGGGTTGATCTCCCTTTTCAGGTGGTGATTATGCAGGGCGGCAGTTTTGAGCCGCTAACCGAGCGCACGCGCGCGGTGTTTATCGATACAACCGTTGCTTACGCTCGCAAAGTTCGACAGATCGGCGCGACGCCGATGCTGTACATGACGCATGCCTACGTTGCGCCGCATCACAGGGTTGACGAAGCAATGATCCGGGTCGTTAGCAAGACCTATATTGATGCTGGGCAGGCCGCTCAGGCCGAGGTTATCCCTGTGGGACTCGCCTATGAGCGGTCTTACAAAGAAAGACCTAGCTTTTCGCTGCACGCAGACTTTGACGGCACGCATCCGAACTTGCGGGGGACTTATCTGGGCGCCTGTGTGGTTTTTCTGTCCCTCTTTGATGATGATGAATCGAGCCTCTCCTACGATTATTTCGGACGTCTTCCTCAAGACGAGGCCCTGTATCTTCAACGCATCGCAAGAGAAACCGTTGATGCATTTTCTGGCATGTCGAAATAGGCTTTGTCTGGTATCCTTTTAAGCTTCGCAATACCAATGGATATGTGACGTGCTGAAAGTAGTTAAACGGTGGTACAACAGAAATCGAATTCAACCCGTGAAGGCAGCGCTTGCTGTATCACGCCTCATCAAAGATCCAGACGATACGGGTCAGGTTTTCAAAGTATTGGAGGCCCTGCGAGGCGACTCGTTGAGTCGAGCGGCGCGACGGATGCGCGCCGATGCGCAAGGTCTGAAGCTCCTGCGCGATCAGCCTAACATCGTTAGCGCTCTGAATGATCGTGAAACCCTAGCCAGCTTGCCTGAAGGCAGTATTGGCCGCGCCTATTATAATTTCGTCCATCTAGAAGGTCTCTCGGCCGATGGTTTGATTGCCTCCAGCGATGAAGCCCCAAGCGTTGATGACATGGGTCAAACCGAGCGCTGGCTGGGCGATCGCCTTCGAGATATTCACGATCTTCAGCACGTCATGACGGGCTATGGACGCGACACGCTCGGTGAGCTGTGCTTACTGTCGTTTATGACGACCCAAACGCCATCGCGAGGCATCGACTTTATTGTGTTCGTCGGTCGTAAAAAAGCCCAAAAAGACAATGCCTCGCTTGATATTAACGGGGCGGTTGATGAGGGGCGCGAAATCGGTGAGCAGTCAGCCTGGATGCTCCTGACGCGATGGGAAGACCGTCTCCATGAGCCATTGGCAGCGGTTCGCGAAGAGCTTGGATTTCGGGCGCCGGAAAAGTATCGAAAAGCGCTCCGCGAGTATGAGGCGGCTCTGGCATCTGAAGACCCACTCGCTGCCTAAAGACTTAACGCAGCCATTTAGGCAAAGCATTGATGACGCTTGAAAAGCCATGGCACCGGGTACTTTTTTATTCGTTGAGCGCTGGCAGGATCAAGCCGCTATCGATTTTCACTTTGCACAAAGCTATTGCTACGATTTTATTCGCGCGGTCCGAAAGCGCTCGAAGGCGACATCCCCGATCGAGAGGCATCACATTGCAAAGACCGCTCAGACAACATAAGTCCAATGTCACAGCATTCAAAGCGGCAGCGGGAGCGGGAGAGAGAATAATCTAACACTAGGCCCAAGCGCCAAAAAGACGTGGAGAAAACACAATGACTGACGGCAGAAAAGTTCAGGAACTGATGGGGGCCCCAGGCTCACCCTATACTCGCAAGATGCTGGGCGTCATGCGGTTTAGGCATATTCCGTACAGGCTCGAGCGCCAATCGCGTATTCGCAATTCAAGTGAGGACCGGCACAGAAAAAAACGCGTGCAGCCTAAGGTCCCCCTGTTGCCCACGTTCTACTTTGAAGATGACAAGGCAGGCGAAATCGCGGTTACCGATTCGAGTCCACTCATTCGTCGGTTTGAAAAAGAGTACGAAGGGCGCTCAGTCATTCCATCTGATCCTGCTCTGGCTTTTATTGATCTGTTGCTCGAAGACTATGGCGATGAATGGCTGACCAAGGCCATGTTCCACTATCGCTGGCATTATGATGCGGACATCAAGAAGGGTGGCGATATCCTGCCAAGATGGGGCGGCATTTCTCAGCCAGAAGAGCAGGTTCGGCCTATGAGCGAGTTCGTCCGGGAACGGCAGATCTCGCGATTATCCTATGTAGGCTCTAACGGAGTGACGAAGCCGACCATTGAGGACAGCTTCAAACGTTTTATTCATCTGCTCGATAAACACCTGACGGACCAGCCTTTTTTAATGGGAGAGCGTCCGGGCTCTGCCGACTTTGCGGTTTATGGTCAGTTAACGTGTTTGGCATTATTTGACCCGACGCCACAGGCGATCATTCTCTCGGAGTGCCCTCGGGTCTATGCCTGGGTTGAGACGGTTGAAGAGTTGTCCGGTTATCTGGTTTCAGAGGAAGATTGGCTGGACATGGATAATCCGCCGGAAACACTCAAAAACATTCTTACCGAAGTGGGGCGTATCTACGCGCCCTATCTGATTGCTAACGCAAAGGCCGTCATGGCGAAAGCGGATAAGCTTGAGATGGAATTGGATGGCAGACCTTGGGAACAAACCCCCTTTGTTTACCAGGCTAAATGTCTGCAGTGGCTCCGTGAAGCCTATGCTGCGCTAAGTGACAAGGATCGCAATCGGGTAGACAGGGTTTTAGACGGCACTGGGGTTTTGCAGCTGTTTGCCTCGTAAGGTTTAGCCTGGCGATGTAAAAGGTCACTGAAGCGGAAAACATTGAGAGGCTGGAACGCTGATCTGCGCGGCGACCCGCTTTGAATGAACCTCAATCAGCCGGTCGTGGTTACGCGCAGCGTGTGCATAAATCATTTTAGAGAAAATAGATGATATCAAAACGCCGATTCATCCAAGGCACGCTGCTGGCGACTTTGCTGCCTATTAAGTTTCAACTATTAGCCGAAGGGGTCACGATGCAAAGTTCTGCAGAAAGCGCTATCCAAAATTCAATTGCTGAAATTATCCGCGAATATGCCGAGCAGGGTATTCACCGCACCGGTACTGATGTTGATAATCAGAGTGCTGATTGGCTGATGCAAAAAATTGAAATGCTCGATGTGGCCGCCACGGATACAGCATTTGAGTTTCAGCGATTGCAGCCCATTACGACCCAATTGTCGATAGCTGATGCTATCGTCTTAGGCGAGCCGCTCTATGACTGCCAGTACACTGATGGCAGCGGTATAACCGGCAGCATCGGTGAACTCGGTAGTCATGCCGATATTGGCGTCATCATGGCGTTGCCGTTTGACGCCGCGCCGAATGTGCGCTTGCTCTATGAAGCGAGAAAGGCCGCCCAGCACAAAGCAATTGTTGTTGTAACAGATAGCCAGTTGCCAGAAGAGGGTGCGGCTTTACTCAATGCCGAGGATTTTACCGCGCCGTTTGGTCCCCCTGTGTTGCAGGTCGCCAATAAGCATTGGGCGGCGATCCAAGCTGCGATCAAGTCAACGCAGCAAGTTGGTTTCGTGCTGCATTGTGAATATGTCAAAGCAACCGCAAGAAACGTCGAGGCAAAAGTTGAGGGTAGTCGGCCCGAGCTTGCTCCGGTTGTTGTGATGACACCGCGCAGTGGTTGGTGGCTGAACGCCTCTGAGCGTGGTGGCGGTATCGCGTGTTTTCTAGAAATTATGCGGGCAGTCAAATCTTCGGCGCCGAAAAGAGATGTGATCTTCACCGCAAATACGGGTCATGAGTTAGGGCATACGGGTCTGAGCCTGTTCCTAGACAACAATCCTACATTAATAAAACAAGCACATATCTGGATACATCTTGGCGCCAATTTTGCGGCAAAATTTGGCTCGCAGGTCAGGCTTCAATATTCCGATGTTGAATCTGTCGCCAGCCTTGAACCATGGCTTAAACAAAACGGTTTGACACCCAGCGCCGTCACGCCCATCGGGCAACGGCCCTTGGGCGAAGCACGTAATGTTTATGATGGTCAAGGCCGGTTTGTTTCGATTCTGGGCGGAAACGGATTGTTTCACCATCCTGCAGATCGGTGGCCGGAGGCCGTTGATCTAACTGTAACCACCAACTGGGTGACAGCGTTTACGCAGTTGGCTGTCGCTGAGGCCGGTAATTCAAACGTGTAAAGCGGGCGGCCCATAGCTCGAGACGTGGCACTGAGTAAGGGTGTGGTATTCCAATTTGCCACGTAATACCAAAATTTTTAGAGGATGCTCTAGACCGCTCTGAAACTGCTGCTTTCGTCCAGAGCGGTAGTACACGCCGCGACTCATCGTCCTATCTGGTGAAGCGGGGGTGCCCCCGGGACGGTCCCTGGTATCCCGAAATTGGGTGGTGGGTCGCGTTATCCTTAACCGCGTCCTAGGCCGCGTATCGTACTGATCCTAGCCTTGCTCATCATCTGTTGCCGCGAGCTTCTTCACTTGATCTTCTTCCAACACTTCCAAGCTGAAACCACAGCAGATGGTTGGATGCCAGCTGATGTGGCCAGTTGGCGAAGTGCCGGCTTCAAGGTCACGGCAATTGACAGCAAAGCCTCATTTGGAAGGATTCACGCTTTGCAGAGCAAAGCCGGTGCGCTAATCGGTTCAGCTGATCCCGACTGGGAGGGTTCCTCTCTGCCAGAACGGACCTGCATTGCAGATGATAGCTGATCGGGGCCCTGTTGGGCGCTCGCCATGGCGCCGGCAACGGCGTTGATGTGGCGGCGCATATAGACCCCTTGCAAGCCGGGCCTGAGACGCGCAGTGATGCCCTGGGAAGTCCAGCCGGAAATGGTTGCTGGGTCGCATTATTCTTATCTAGACTTGGTCCGTTCTGACGCTTTGTTTTAGCTGCAGTAACCTCTCACTATCCACAATGGGTCTCCCGTATGAGGAGACTGATCCAACGCTTCTATTCCTGTTAGGCCACTTTTTTCCATATAGGTTGCAACAACCTGGCATCGGTCTGCAGGGGGTAGTACCTGGAAGGCATGAATGGCTTTTGTGGGAAAAAGTCTGTGTGACATGGCAACGATGCACTGTCCACCAGGGCTCAAGCAGCGATTTAGCTCAGTCATGACGGCCAAAGGTTTTACCAGATACTGGATAGAAACAGCGATTAACACGGCATCAAAAGAATTATCGGCAAAAGGTAAGGTTGGGGTGATGTTCAGATCCTGCACGCAATAATTATTAAGCCGCGGGTTTGCCTCAAGCTCAGCTGCGTTCATGCCAAGTCCAGAAACATGAGCGTAACCTACGCCCTCAGGTAGATGAGAAATCCAGGACGACATTAGGTCAAGTACGCGACTTCCAGACGCAATCTGCTGTTGGTAAAACTCAGTCAGGCAACTAATGGTTGCATCATCAATGTGCGTCACGAAACGAGGTTGGCTGTAAAAGTTCTCGTCCGCTGATTCATCTTGGCGTTGAAAAAACTGTTCGGGAAAGTCCGTGTTCATAGGGGTCGAGTCCAGGGCTAGGTAAATCTAAAAATTGCAGTTACATCTATATCACAAATCCAATCGTTCATGAATTCACGACGCTCGGTCTGTTCATTTTCCCATGAAAGGCAATACGGTAATGGTCGAGAACTGCCAATGCACGATTTTCTTCTGCGGGGTGCAGGTCACGCGTCCTCGCGACCCGCGCCATAGGGTTGGCGCGTGAGTCACCCTAATGAATTCGAGGTTCGAGTTCGTCTCTGCAAAAGCTACAAAAATAGTGGGGTGCATGATCGTGGGAGAAGCGGGGCGCTTAGTCGTCGATGATGGCTTGCAGTGCTTCGCTCGTAACGTTGCTTAACAGTCTGCCCGCTTCAAAGAACCCGGTGATCTCATGCCAGAGCTGCTGCCGGG
>TARA_B110000091_G_scaffold214597_1_pt1 | contig 15450 bp, 10 predicted proteins | sample TARA_B110000091 | Tara Oceans TARA_B110000091 (sample SAMEA4397278) | marine metagenome | biome: Polar Biome; feature: [DCM] deep chlorophyll maximum layer (ENVO:01000326); material: water (ENVO:00002006), including particulate matter (ENVO:01000060) such as... | depth 35 m
ATCATTTACAACATACACTTTAAACCATATTTTTTCTCCAGGATAATAACTTGTCTTATTCGTATGAATAAAAAATTTTTCTAACTGATAATCGTGTAAAGATTCATTTGACGATAAAAAATCTTCGGCAATTGAATTATTTTTCTGTTGAGAAAAAGAATTAACTGTAAAGAAAACACCAAGAAAGAAAACAAGAACTCTAACAGGTAGATTTATTCTATTAGTTTTAGATAGCATAGCAATTTTAGTTTCAAATATGGCATCAATAATAATGCCGAAATAAAGATATAATAAACATTAAGTTTCAGGTATTTAAAATTCTATAAAAAATTATTTTTTAGCTGGTAATATCTTTCCTTCACATTTACCAAAACCAATTCTTACAGTTTCATTTTGACAATAACCATGTAAAATCACATTGTCACCATCATTAAAAAACACACGCTTTGTCCCATCTTTAAGTGTAAGGGGGTCTTTTCCAGCCCAAGTAATCTCTAGCATAGACCCATAACTATCTTTAGTTGGTCCAGAAAGAGTTCCGCTTCCCATCATATCACCAGCTCTAACATTGCATCCATTTATTGTATGATGTGCAAATTGCTGAGCCATGGTCCAATACATGTATTTGAAATTAGATTTTGATAATAGATTCTGATCTCCATTTTCTGTTTCTAAAATAGCTTGTAGTTTTATATCATAACTATTGTCTGTTCTTTTTTGCTGTAAATAAGGCAAAGGAGTAACTTCTTGTTTAGGACTTTTACATCTAAATGGTTCTAAAGCATCCATAGTTACAATCCAAGGAGAAATAGTAGAGGCGAAACTTTTCCCTAAAAACGGACCTAAGGGTACGTATTCCCATTTTTGAATATCTCTAGCACTCCAATCATTAAACATAACCATCCCAAATATATATTCATCTGCTTCATCTACAGGAATTGATTCCCCCAGATTATTAGCAGCAGTTGTAATAAAAGCAGTTTCTAATTCCATATCAACTCTTTGAGAAGGTCCAAAAACTGGCTGGGTTTCACCTAAAGGCAAAGTTTGTCCATATGGCCTTCTAATTGGTGTGCCAGAAACAACAATTGAGGAAGAGCGGCCATGATAACCAACAGGAATATGTAACCAATTTGGCATTAATGCATTATCTTTCCCTCTAAACATTATTCCAACATTTGTAGCGTGCTCTTTACTTGAATAAAAATCGGTATAATCTCCAATATCTACAGGAAGTTGCATTTCAATTTCATCCATTTTAAAAATGATTGTTTTTTGATGCGCTTCGTTATTTTTTAATGTCGAATTGTTTTCGTCAAATATTACAGCAATTCGATTTCTTATTAATCTCCAAGTAATACGGCCATCTGCTATAAAGTCATTCAAAGTATCTTGTAAAAACATATCATCTGTTAATGGAATATCTTTAAAATAACCTAGCTGGTGTAGCGCACCTAAATCTATTGCGTAATCTCCAATTCTTGTTCCAATTGTAATAATGTCATCACTTGTTAGAAAAACCCCAAAAGGAATATTCTGTATAGGAAAATCAGAATTAGACTCTACGTTTAACCATGATTTTTTATTTGGATCGTTTGCTGTTATTTTCATAATTTCTTATTGTATAAATTATTATTATTATAATTATTAGTGTGTTTTAACAACAAAAAAACAATATATAATATAATCACTTCAAATATATGAGTTTCTTATAATTTGACAAATGAAATTAGTATTTTTGCTTAATATTTTTAACCTATATAAATTGTACCAATTCAATGCAACGAGATCAACTAATTTTTGACTTAATAGAAGACGAAAAAAACCGACAATTAAACGGAATTGAACTAATAGCTTCAGAGAACTTCGTGAGTGAGCAAGTTATGGAAGCCGCGGGTTCTGTATTAACTAACAAATATGCTGAAGGCTACCCTGGAAAACGCTATTATGGTGGATGTGAGGTGGTTGATGTTGTTGAGCAAATTGCAATTGATAGAGCAAAAGAATTATTTGGCGCAGAATATGCTAATGTACAACCACATTCTGGAAGTCAGGCAAATGCTGCTGTGTATCATGCTATTTTAAAACCTGGAGATAAAATTTTAGGATTTGATTTATCTCATGGTGGACATTTAACACATGGTTCTCCTGTTAATTTTTCTGGAAAATTATTTAAAACATCTTTTTATGGAGTTGAAGAGGAGACAGGTATATTGAATTATGATAAAATCCAGGAAACAGCTACAAGAGAAAAACCACAATTGATTATCGCTGGTGCATCTTCATACTCTAGAGATATAGATTTTAAACGTTTTAGAACTATTGCTGATTCAGTTGGTGCTCTTTTAATGGGAGACATCTCACACCCTTCAGGATTGATTGCAAAAGGAATATTGAATGATCCAATTCCACATTGTCATATTATTACAACAACAACTCATAAAACATTAAGAGGCCCAAGAGGAGGAATGATACTTCTTGGAAAAGATTTTGAAAACCCTTGGGGATTAAAGTTGAAAAGTGGAAAACCAAAAATGATGTCAACTATTATGAATTCGGCCGTTTTCCCAGGAATGCAAGGAGGACCTTTGGAACATATTATTGCTGCTAAAGCGATTGCATTTGGAGAAGCACTAACAGATAAATTTTTACATTATCAAATTCAACTAAAAAAGAATGCTGCTGAAATGGCAAAAGCATTTGTGGATAGAGGCTATAAATTAATTTCTGGTGGAACAGATAATCACATGATGTTAATTGACTTGAGGAATAAAAATATTTCAGGAAAAGATGCTGAGAATGCTTTAGTCAAAGCAGAAATTACTGTGAATAAAAACATGGTGCCATTTGATGATAAATCACCATTCGTTACAAGTGGAATTCGTTTAGGAACACCAGCTATTACCACTCGTGGTATGGTTGAAAGTGATATGGAAGGAATAGTTGCTTTAATTGATGAAGTAATTATGAATCATGATAATGAAGACATTCTTAAATCAGTAGGTAAAAAAGTTCATAAGATGATGAGTCATAGGCCTCTTTTTGTAAAATAAACTTTTTAGATTTATATTTGACAAATGAAAAATTATATTTTAATAGTATTCTTATTTGTTGTTGGAACTAGTTATTCACAACTTTCATTTATTGATAGTTCCATATCATTAGGTTTAGATGTTTCTTATGGTGAAAGTACATTAGGTGGAGGGCTTTCTTTTTGTGATTTTGATGGAGATGGATGGGATGATATAACTTATTCTTCTACAGATGGAGAAGAAGTGTATTTCTATAAAAATAACGACGGAATATCTTTCTCATTAGTAGACTTAGGTATAAATGATATTTACCGAACAAAACAAGTAATTTGGGTAGATTATGATAGTGATGGAGATAAAGATTTTTTTGCTACAAGTATTACAGGATTAAATAAATTTTATCAGAACGATGGAAGCATGAACTTTACTGACATCACTGAGTCATGCGGTTTATTTACGAACAATTTGTTTACGTACGGAGCCTCGTTTGGAGATATAGATAATGATGGAGATTTAGATGTTTTCATTGCTAACAGAGATGATGTAGGCTATGTTCAATCAAATAAACTATATAGAAATGATAGTGGATTTTTTACAGATATAACCATTGATTGTGGTATATTATTAGATCCAGATTTATCTTTCTGTTCAGCATTTTTTGATTATGATAATGACGGAGATCAGGATATATATGTTGCAGTAGATAAATTAAAAAAGAATAGACTCTATCAAAATAATGGAGACGAAACCTTTACAGATGTTTCAGATATAAGTGGGACAGGAATAATAATTGATGCTATGTCTACAACAATATGTGATTATAATAATGACGGTTGGTTTGACATATACATATCAAATACGCCTGCTGGAAATCAATTTTTAAAAAACAATAGCGATGGTACTTTTTCAAATGTTGCAGATATAACCGGAACTGAATTTAATAGTTTTGCTTGGGGTTCAGTATTTTTAGATGCAGACAATGATGCTGATTTAGATTTGTACGTTAGTGGAATGCTCAGTTCAAATAACCCTTTGCCATCAGCCTTTTATGAAAATCAAGGTGATGAAACATATCAAATACCTTCATCAATTGGTTTTGAAAATGATGCTAGAGAAAGTTATGCCAATGCTATTGGAGATTTTAATAATGATGGACTTCCAGATATTATAGTTTTGAATGATACAGATAATAATTTTTTATGGGAAAACACTACATCTAATTCTAATAATTGGTTGCAATTAAAGTTACAAGGTGTAACAAGTAATAAAGATGGTGTTGGTAGTAAAATAGAAGTCGTTACAGGAAGTTTAACACAATATAGATATACTTTATGTGGTGAAGGGTATTTAGCACAAAATTCTAATTCTGAATTTATAGGTGTTGGTACAGCAACTAATATTGATCAACTTAAAATAACATGGTTAAGCGGAACAGAAGATATATTTGAAAATATTGCTACAAACCAAATATTAACAATAACCGAAGGACAATCTTTATCTGTAGACGAATTTAGTAAAATCCAATTGAATATATATCCAAATCCGGTGAAGGATAAACTTCAAATTAGATTAAATAATAATTTTAATGCTGAAACAAAAAACATTGAGTTGTTTTCATTATTAGGAGATAGAGTCTTACTAAAGACATTTACCAAATCAAATACTGAAATTGATGTGAGTAGTTTGTCTTCAGGAATTTATCTTTTAAAATGCTCGATAGGAAATCTATTAATCACAAAAAAAGTAATTATTAAATAAGGTTATTCATCTTCATTTGCTCTTTCAATAATAGCTTTAGGCAATGCCTTTTTTGCTTTAGCACCTAATTTTTTAATTTTCTCGACACTAGAAATTAAATTTCCACGACCATCTACCAACTTATTCATAGCGCCTTTATATTCTGTTTTCGCTTCATCCATTTTTTTACCAACTTTGGTCAAGTCAGTAACTAGACCTTCAAACTTATCATAAAGCGCTCCAGCTTGTCTTGAAATCTCAATAGCATTTCGTTGTTGCTTTTCATTATTCCACATAGTATCAATAGTACGCAATGTAGCTAGCAATGTAGAAGGAGTGACAATAACAATATTTTTCTCAAAAGCTTTGTTATACAGTTGGTTATCTTGGTTTATTGCAAGTGCAAATGCAGGCTCAATAGGGACGAAAAGAAGTACGAAGTCAGGTGATTCGATCTGATATAAATCTTCATATTTTTTATCGCTCAGTTGGCTCACATGGCGATTTAAAGAAGAAATGTGATCTTTTAAAAACTGTGCTTTTTCATCTTCATTTTCAGAATTCACAAACTGCTCATAGGCAGTTAATGAAACTTTAGAATCAATCACCATTTTCTTATTGTCTGGTAAATGTATAATTACATCAGGACGCAATCGTAGATGATTTTCATCATCTACATTGAAACTCTTTTCCATTTCATATTCTCGCCCTTTTTCTAATCCAGATTTTTCTAAAACACGTTCTAGTATCAATTCCCCCCAATTTCCTTGAGTTTTATTATCACCTTTTAATGCTTTGGTTAAGTTAATTGCTTCTTGGCTAATCTTCAAATTATTTTTACTCAATTCTTCGAGTTGCTGCTTTAATGCTGATGATTGCCTAATATTATCTTTATGTGTGTCTTCAACTCTTTTTTCAAATTTATCAATATTACTTTGCAATGGTTTTAGTATCTCTTGAAGATTTTTACTGTTTTGCTCAGTAAACTTAGTTGACTTTTCTTCCAATATTTTATTGGCAAGATTCTCAAATTCTTTAGTGAATTTTTTTTGTAAATTTTCAACTTCTTCTTTTTGAGTGTCTAATTTTTCTTTAAAATTTTTAATCGCTTCGTCTTGGCGAATATTGACACGAAGAATATCTTCTTTTTCAGTTTGTATATCTTTTGCTTCTTGTTTTAATTGATTGATGGTTCTTGAAGTGTCATTTTTTGTATCTTCTAGTGCCTTTTGATTATCTTTCAATGAGGTTCTTAAACTTTCAAGAGACCCTTTTGCTAATAAATTTCCAATAACAAAACCGATAAGTAATGCTACAATAATATATATAAGAATTTCGTTCATTTATTCATAAAAATTAGATTATAAAATTAAGAGTTTTATATTTGTCAACATAACCTTAAGGCAATTTTTTATGATGAAATTGATTTGTAAATTTATACTGTTCACTATTTTAAGATGGAAAGTTGAAGGTAATTTTCAGAAGGCAGATAAGAAATATGTTTTAATAGTTGCACCGCATACAAGTTGGGTAGATTTTCCAATTGCAGTTTTGGTTAATTATGCAACAGACTTAAGGGCAAATTTTGTTGGTAAAGCGACACTCTTTAAACCTCCATTTGGTTTTCTTTTTAGATCCGTTGGTGGTGCTCCAGTTGATAGAACTAAGAATAATAACGTAGTAGATTCTATTATTGAAATTTTCAACTCTAGAGAGCGTTTTATTTTAGGAATTTCTCCTGAAGGCACACGAAAGAAAGTAGAAGAATGGAAATCAGGTTTTTATTATATTGCAAAAGGTGCTAAAGTTCCTATATATACCGCCTCATTAGATTTTGAGAATAAGAAAATAACAATTTCAGAAAACCCCTTTTTTACTACTGAAGATAAGGAAGCAGATTTTAAATATTTGCATTTGTTTTTTAAAGGTGTCAAAGGGAAAATTCCAGAGTATAGTTAATATCTATATTTAACGCAGCATGTTTTGCCAGTTGATGATGATATATTAGTTGGAATCGTACAACACAGACTTATGAGTCGTTTTTATATTATATCTATTTTATCTATCCCTTATAAAAAGGCAACTTCACAACAGTTGCAGGAATTGCTTTTTTACGCACTTGGATATTTATTTTACTACCAGATTTCGCCATAATTCTCGGTACATATCCCATTCCAATTCCTTTTTTTAATGACGGACTCATTGTTCCAGAAGTAACGTTTCCAATTTTATGCCCATTACCATCAACAATATCATACCCTTGGCGAGGAACTCCGCGCTCATCTAATTCAAAAGCTACTAATCTACGTTCTGGTTTATGCTCTTTTTCTTTGGCCAATGCTTCACAATTGATAAAGTCTTTTGAGAATTTTGTAATCCAACTTAATCCAGCTTCTATAGGAGAAGTAGTATCGTCAATATCATTGCCATACAAGCAATATCCCATTTCAAGTCTTAGTGTATCTCGAGCCGCCAATCCAATTGGTTTTATTCCAAAATATTTTCCAGCTTCCATTACTTTGTTCCATACTTGTTCAACTTCTTCATTTTTACAGTATATCTCAAATCCTCCAGAACCTGTATATCCAGTTGCTGAAATAATAACATTTTCAATTCCTGCAAAATCAGCAATTTTAAAAGTATAAAATTTAATATCAGACAAATCTACCGAAGTCAATGACTGCATTGCTTCAATAGCCTTAGGGCCTTGGATAGCAAGTAAAGAATAACCTTCAGATAAGTTTTTCATTTCAGCATTCATAGAATTATACGATGAAATCCAGTTCCAATCTTTTTCAATATTAGAAGCATTTACAACTAATAAATAAGTCTCTTCTTTTATTCTATAACAAATTAAATCATCAACAATCCCACCTTTGTCATTTGGAAAACAAGAATACTGTGCGTCACCAACCTCTAATTTAGAAGCATCATTTGAAGTGACTCTTTGAACTAATGCCAACGCGTTTTCTCCTTGAATCAAAAACTCTCCCATATGAGAAACATCAAAAACCCCAAGATCATTTCTTACAGTTTCGTGTTCGGCATTAACACCTTCATATGAAACAGGCATATTGTAACCTGCAAATGGTACTAATTTAGCTCCTAGAGCTTCGTGAATATGAGTTAATGCTGTATTCTTCATGTAAAATTGTTTTTTCGCTAATTTATAAAATATAGTAGGATTCCTAAAATTTAGTTAATGTTTTTATTAGCTACTTAATTTCTTTTTATATTTGGGTTCTAAACTTTAAATAAAATGAATATTAAAAATTCACTTACAGTAATTGCATGTCTATTTATAGCGGCAAATTTTGCTCAAACAGATATACCACAGGATTATTTATCTTCAGAATTCCATAAGGATAGAAGGCAACAATTAAGAAGTTCAATGCCTGAGAATAGTGTTGCAATATTTTTTGCAAACCCTATAAGAAATAGATCAAATGATGTAGACTTCATGTACCATCAAGACCCAAATTTCATGTATCTAACTGGTTATAATGAACCACATGCAATGCTTTTAATTTTTTCAGAAGACCAGCAAAATGTTGAGTCAAGTTTTAATGAATTAATGTATGTGCAGAAAAAGAATGCACGAGCAGAAATGTGGACTGGAAGAAGGTTAGGAATTGAGGGAACAGCTGAACAACTTGGTTTTTCTGATGTTTTTAACGGTGAAGATTTTAAAGATGTGCCAGTAGATTTTTCAAAATTTGATACAGTTCTTTTTAAAGATTTTGAAAATGATGTGAGAGATTCTAAACGTGATGATGCAGATTTATATAGTTTAATAGAACAGTTTAAAACAAAAGTTTCTTATGAATCATTACCATCTAAAATTCCAGCAGGAGAAGAAATTGTTGAAGTAAAAACAAATATAGATGTTAAAGGGTTAAGAACATTAATGGCAAGTTTGAGAGAGATTAAAACCAAAGAAGAATTAGTATTACTTAAAAAGGCTTGTGAAATATCTGCAATTGGGCAAATAGAAATTATGAAGGCAATGCATCCAGATATGTCTGAAGCAGAAATTCAAGGAACTCATGAGTTTATTTATAAAAAATACAACGTAGAATATGAAGGATATCCATCAATTGTAGGTGTTGGAAATAATGGATGTGTATTGCATTATATTGAAAATACGAAAATGAGTGCTGGAAAAGAGATGGTATTAATGGATTTAGGTGCAGAGTATCATGGTTATACAGCAGATGTTACTAGAACAATTCCTGCGAATGGAAAATTTAATACAGAACAAAAAGCAATTTATGATTTAGTGTATGCTGCTCAAGAAGCAGGAATTAAAAAAACTGTTATAGGTGCTGATATGCGTAAAGATATTGATAAAGCAGGAAGAGATATTATCAATCAAGGTTTAGTTGATTTAGGAATTATTGATTCAATAAGTCAAAAGCACTTATATTTCCCTCATGGCACATCTCATCATATAGGTTTGGATGTACATGATTTAAGCAACAGAGGAGAGTTAAAAGAGAATATGATTATTACTGTAGAACCTGGAATTTACATTCCAGAAGGAAGTCCTTGTGATGAAAAATGGTGGGGAATAGCAGTAAGAATTGAGGATTGTATTTTAATTACCAAAGACGGTCCAATTAATTTTTCTGGAATGGCACCAAGATCTTCTGATGATATTGAAGAAATGATGAAAGAAGAAAGTATTTTGAATGCCTTTAAATTACCGATTTTAGATTAAAAGACAACTATAATATTAAATAAAAAAGGAGCTAGTTAGCTCCTTTTTTTATTGGTAAATAGGGTTTTAATTTTCCCTAAAGTAAATTATTTTAACAAATAGGATTTCAACTCCTCATAAACACTAATTTTAGTTGCCAATTTTTCTTTTCCTAAAATAGATTTTATTTGTTCTGGCATTTCAATTTTAGAAACAATTTCAGGATCAATAACTGGTAGAAACTTAATTGGATGTGCAGTTTCTAAAAAGATACACTGCGCATTGTTATTTTCTAAATATTTTTTAATTCCAAGGTAACCAATTGCTCCATGTGGATCTGCAATATAATTATGATCATCATAAAGGTTTCGCATTGCTTCACGAGTTTCATCATCAGTAAATGAATAGGAGTGAAGGTTGTTTTTTAATTTTTCGAAGTTATTATCGTGTAATTTTTCTATTCTAATAAAATTACTTGGGTCACCTACATCCATAGCATTAGAAATAGTTTGTACAGAAGATTTTGGTTCATAAATACCAGTTTCTAAATAAGTGGGAACTACTTTATTTTCATTTGTAGCAGCGATAAACATATCAATTGGCAACCCTAATTTTTGAGCCATCATTCCTGCACAAATATTTCCATAGTTTCCACTTGGAATAGAAAATACTATTTTTTTTGTTTTATTCTTTAATTGTTTATAAGCAAAAGCGAAATAGAACATTTGTGGTAACCAACGAGCAATATTGATTGAATTTGCAGAAGTTAATTGCATTTTGTCAGTAATGGAAGTATCTAAAAATGCTTTTTTAACCATTGCTTGGCAATCATCAAAAACACCATCTACTTCTAAAGCCCTAATATTTTGACCAAGCGTAGTTAATTGTTTTTCTTGAACATCACTTACTTTTCCACTTGGATATAGAATTACAACATCAACACCTTTAACTCCTAAAAAACCACTTGCAACAGCTCCTCCAGTATCACCAGAAGTTGCAACTAAAACGGTTACTTGATTTGGATTCGTTTTATTAAAGTATGATAGGCATCTTGCCATAAATCGCGCTCCGACATCTTTAAATGCCATTGTAGGACCGTGAAAAAGTTCAAGAGAATAGATGTCATTTTCTACTTCCACTAAGGGGAAATCAAATGATAATACATCCTGAATGATTTCCTTTAATGTATCCGTTGGAATTTCGTCACCAACAAACTGTTTAATTAATTCAAAAGCAATTTCATTATTGGAATAATTATCAATATTTTTGAAAAAACAGGCTTCTAGGGAATTTATTTCATCAGGGAAATAAAGCCCTTTATCTGGTGCTAAACCTTTTATTACTGCTTCTTGAAAAGAAACTTTTGGTGAATTATTATGTAGACTGTAGTACTTCATTTACGTTATTATTTTAACTCCTTCAGTATTTATTTTTGACACGTAGATGTCAAATTCAATTCCAGTTTTGCTATATATTTTATTAATTTCTTCAGCAACTTTATTTGCAGTATCTAATCCTTTTGACAATGAGAAAATTGATGGTCCAGAACCTGATATTCCACATCCTAATGCTCCTGCATTCATCATGGCTTTTTTAACATCATCATAATGAGGAATTAATTTAGAACGATATGGTTCAATAATATAATCATTTAATGAATCGGCAATTAAATCATAATCAGAAGTATACAAACCACTTACAAAACTACCAACATTTGCCCATTGTTTGATTGCATCTGACAAATCTACTTGTTTGGGTAAAATGGCTCTTGCCTCAGAAGTTTTTATTTCTATTTTAGGGTGAATGATTGTTGCATACAATTCAGTGGGTGCTGGTAACTCAATTATTTTCAATGGATTAACACTTTTCACTAAGGTGAATCCTCCAAATATTCCAGGAGCAACATTATCTGCATGTTCAACACCACTTGCAACGGCCTCGCCTTTCATTCCAAATATAGTTAATTGTTCTTTTGTAAACGGCTTCTCTAGCAATTCATTAATGGCAAAAACAACTCCAGAAGCACTTGCAGATGAACTTCCAATACCGCTTCCTGGTTTTATCTTTTTATAAATTTCAATTTCTACTCCAAAGTTTGCATTTGAGGCTTCTAAAATTGTTAATGCAGCAACTCCAGCAACATTTTTATTAGTTTCAAAAGGTAAATCTGCTCCAACAATTTTAGTAATCTTAACGCCTTTTTCTAGAGTTTTTCGAATGATCATTTGATCACCTACACTCTCTAAACAAAAACCAAGGATGTCAAATCCACATGAAACATTTGCAACAGTTGCTGGTGAAAATATTTTTATCTCTTTCATAATTAATTATATATTTCCGATTCTAATAATATCTGCAAACAATCCAGAAGCAGTAACATCTGCACCTGCACCTGCTCCTTTTATTATCAAAGGTTGCTGACTATACCTATCAGTGAAAAACAACACAATATTATCTGAACCATCTAAATTATAAAATGGATGTTCTGAAGAGATATGTTGCAAGCCTACTTTCGCTTTTCCATTATCATATTCCGCAACATATTTCAAACGACACTTTTTCTTTTCTGCATTCAATCTAATTTCTTTGAAATGTGAAGCATTAGGTTCTAAAGTTTTTAAAAAAGTTTCTACAGAATCAGCATCTAAAGATTCTTTTGGAAGAAACGATTCATTTTTTATATCGCTCAATTCTAAATTATCACCACTTTCTCTAGCCAGAATAAGAATTTTACGCATTACGTCAATACCGCTTAAATCAATTCTAGGGTCAGGCTCAGTGAAACCTAAAATTCCAGCTTTTTTTACAACATCATAAAATGAATTTTCTGTATTAAAATTATTGAATATAAAGTTTAAACTTCCTGATAATACAGCTTGTATCTTTGTTACTTTATCACCAGATAAAACAAGGTTTTTCAAAGTGTCAATAATAGGTAGTCCTGCACCAACATTAGTTTCGAAAAGGAATGGAGCATTATATTTTTTAGACAAATACTTTAATTCATGATAATTTTTATATGCTGAAGAACAAGCAATTTTATTGCAGGTAACTACAGCAATACTATTCCTCAAATAATCGGCATATAATTTTGAAATACTTTCATTTGCAGTATTATCTACAAAAATGCTGTTTCGATAATTTAGTTCTTTAACCTTCTTAGAAAACACATCTAAATCTAAAAGATTCCCTTTGTCTAAAAGATTTGATTTCCAAATATTTAAATCAATACCGTCATAATCAAAATACATTTTTTTAGAATTAGTTATTCCAATAATTCTAACATCTAAATGCTGCTCATCAATTAAATATTGTTGCTGTTGGTGAATTTGTTCTAAAAGCTTACCTCCAACATTACCAACACCTACAATAAATAAGTTTAATTGCTTAGTATTACCTTCGAAAAATTTATTATGCAATGTGTTAAGTGCTTTCTTAATATCTTTTTGCTCAATAACAGCCGTAATGTTTTTTTCAGAAGCACCCTGAGCAATTGCCCTAATATTTACATTATTTCTACCTAATGTGCTAAACATTTTACCACTAACGCCTTGGTGATTTTTCATATTATCGCCAACCAATGCAATAATTGCGAGATTATCTTCAATGATTAAAGGGTCGATAATTTTTTGTGCTTTTTCATAAGCAAATGCAGTATTAAATAATTTTTCTGCTTCTTTGACATCTGAACTATTGATTCCCATACATAAGAAGTGTTCGGAAGATGCTTGAGTTACTAGTGAAACATTTATTTTTGCATTTGAGAGTACTTCTAAAATTCTTTTTGTAAATCCTGGGACACCAATCATTCCAGTTCCTTCAATAGTTATTAGAGCAATATTTTCTATATGACTAATTCCTTTTGCAGGGGATTTACTACCATTTGTTTGGCTAGTAATTAAAGTTCCAATTTCATAGGGAGCAAAAGTATTTTTGATACGAATTGGAATTTTATTTTCTAATACTGGTTGAATAGTAGGAGGGAAAAGAACTTTAGCGCCAAAGTGTGATAATTCCATAGCTTCTTGATAAGAAATATGTTCAATTGGCTTTGCTTGTTTTACTAATTTAGGATTTGCAGTAAACATTCCACTTACATCTGTCCAAATTTGTAATTCGCTTGCATTTAGAGCTTTGGCGAAAATTGACGCTGTATAATCTGAACCTCCACGACCTAAAGTAGAATTTTCACCATTTATAGTTGATGCAACAAATCCTGGAGCAATGATTATTTGAGATGTGTTTTCCGCATAAAAAACTTGAATGTTTTTTTCAGTTTTTTTAAAATTTACTGAAGCGTTCGTATAGTTTTCGTCAGTAATAATTAACTCTTGTGAGTTTTTTAATGAAGTATTTAGATTCATGCTTTTCATTGCTTCATATATGATATATGAAGAAAGAATTTCTCCAAAACTGACAATTTTATCATTCGTTTTATTAGAAAACTCATTAATTAAATAAATCCCTTCTAAAATTCTCCTTAGTTCATTAAAGTAATTGTTGATTTGATTAAATACTTGACTTTGAGTTCCGTTTTTGAGTAATTCGCTAGCAGTATCAATATGTCTTTTTTCAAGAGACTTAATATCTTTTATATAAGAAGTATCCTTTTTTTCTGCCTTTCTAGCTGAATTCAATAAGATATCTGTAGTTCCTCCTAATGCAGAAACAATAACAATAATAGGTGAGTCGATAGAATTGTTTTTTACAATATCAATTACTTTAAGTATGTTTTTAGAATTTGCTACGGAAGTTCCTCCGAATTTAAATATGTTCATTGTAATTTTTTATGCTTAATAATTATCAGTTATAATCAGAATTTTATCTTTTTCAATTTTGAAAAAGTAATTAACCTTGGATAATATGTAAAAATGAAAAACCCTAAAGGGTAATAATTGACATAATAGAAATAGACACCATAGAAGTGGTGAAGTAAGTGCCAGCAATATTTATTTTTCTATTAGACATGCGGCAAATGTAGTTTTATTTTTTTAATGAACAGTATTTGATTTTTTTTTTAACAGAAATCATATAAAAAGCAATATAAATATTGATAATCAGATTTATATAGCCTTTTATTTATGATATAAATAATACGTTTTTATTCTAAAGTTATATTAGCTTGGTTTCTTAAAATATCATCAAACGTTTCTCTTTCTCTTATTAAATGATCTTTCTTGTTATAAATTAATACTTCTGCAGGTCTAAATCTTGAATTATAATTAGAAGCCATAGAGTAGCAATAAGCGCCAGCATTATCAAAGCATAAAATATCACCTTCAGTGACTTCACTAATTCTTCTATTGCTTCCAAATGTATCTGTCTCACATATATAGCCTACAATTGTATAATAACGCTCTCTTCCTTCGGTATTTGAAATATTTGTAATATGATGATATGATTCATACATCATTGGCCTAATTAAATGATTAAAACCAGAATCAATTCCAGCAAAAACTGTAGAAGTTGTTTGCTTTATAACATTCACTTTTGCTAAAAACTTTCCAGATTCACTAACTAAAAACTTTCCAGGTTCAAACATCAAAGTCAATTCTCGTCCATACTCTTTAGAAAATTCATTAAACCTTTGACCTAGCCTTTTTCCTAATTCTTCAATGTTAGTTTGAATATCATCGTCTTTATATGGAACTTTAAACCCGCTTCCAAAATCAACAAAATCAATTGTATCAAATTCTTTTACTGTATCAAGTAAAATTTCAGTAGCACGTAAGAAAGTATCGATATCTAAAATATCAGATCCAGTATGCATATGAATTCCATTGATATGCATTCCAGTATTCTCTACAACACGTTTAATATGAGGCACTTGATATATTGATATTCCAAATTTAGAATCTATATGACCAACGGATATTTTATGATGCCCTCCAGCCATAACATGAGGATTGATACGAATACAAACGGGAGTTTTAGGGTGTTTTTGACCAAACTGTTCTAATATAGACAAGTTATCTATATTAA
>TARA_B110000091_G_scaffold90663_1_pt1 | contig 15347 bp, 16 predicted proteins | sample TARA_B110000091 | Tara Oceans TARA_B110000091 (sample SAMEA4397278) | marine metagenome | biome: Polar Biome; feature: [DCM] deep chlorophyll maximum layer (ENVO:01000326); material: water (ENVO:00002006), including particulate matter (ENVO:01000060) such as... | depth 35 m
TCTTCCAAGTTAAGAACAATCCCTCTTAACCCAGTTTCAAATTCAATTAATTCACCAGCTTGCACATTAGATAAACCGTACAAACGGGCAATTCCATCACCAACTTGAAGTACTGATCCAACTTCTTCTAACTCAACATCTGTTTTGATGCCTGCTAGTTGTTCTCTTAAAATTGCTGAAACCTCAGCAGGTTTTAAATCCGCCATTTTTGTAATTGTTTAATGGATACTTATAATTTGGAAATATAATCTTCCGTTATTAATTCGTTTTTCAATATTCTTAATTGACGAGATACCGAAGCATCTATTTGTTGATCCCCCACTCGAAGAACAACACCACCAATTAACTTTCCGTTTACTTGCTCATCAATTAGAATATCGGTATGATCTAAAACAGAAATAACATTTCTGATTTTATCTCTTAACTCGTCATCTAACGCAACTGCAGATGTAACATTTGCAGTTATAATTTTATTCATTTCGTTATACAATTCAATGAATGCTCCCGAAATATGAAATAATAAATGCTCCCGATTATTGTTTGCTATAATCTTAATAAATGATTTTAACAGCGTACCGATATCCTCTTTAAAAATAAGATTAAGAACATTTATTTTCTTGTCTTTCTTAACTAAAGGACTACGCAACATTACCTTAAGATCACGGTTTTCACCGATAACCTTACTTAAAGTCTCCACCTCTTTTTTAATTTGCTCTAACTCATTTCTTTCTTGAGCAAGCAATAAAAGCGATTTCGCGTATCTAGCAGCAACTTTATTCGTTACCATCTTAGTTTAGTTTAATATCTTTTACCAATGATTTAGCAAGATCTTGTTGCTTGCTATCCGATGATAGTTCAGTACGAATAATTCTTTCAGCGATATCCAAAGCGAAATCTGAAACTTGATTTTTAAAATCAGCTACAGCAGCTGCTTTTTCAGTTTCGATAGACTCACGAGCTGAAGCAATCATTTTGTCAGCTTCTGTTTTTGCAATTCCTTTAGAATCGGCAATCATTTTCTCACGAATTTCTCTAGCTTCTTTCATTAAAGCATCTCTTTCTAAACGAGCTTCTTGAAGTAAATCTTCGTTTTTAGAAGATAAAGCAACCATTTCAGCTTTTGCTTTTTCAGCAGAATTAAGAGCTTCATTAATAGAATCTTCTCGATCTTTTACCGCGTTTAAAATTGGTCTCCAAGCAAATTTTGCAAGGATGAACATAAGTAAAAGGAAGACCAAGGTCGTCCAAAATATGAGGCCAATACCGGGAGTTAATAAATCCATTTCTTATTGTTTTAAATTCTATCTTAAAAATTAATTAGAAAGCTGCAACCAACCGTTACAGCTTTCTAATTTTAACTTTTTGTTACTTAGCAACTAGGAAAGAAACAACTATTGCAAAAAGAGCTGCACCTTCTACAAGAGCTGCTGCAATTAACATATTAGTTTGAATTTTTCCTGATTCTTCAGGTTGACGAGCGATAGCGTCCATAGCGGATCCGCCAATTCGGCCAATACCGATTCCAGCGCCTATTGCTGCTAAACCTGCTCCAATTGCTGCGATTGAGATTCCAGTCATTTTCAGATATATTTAATTAAACAAATTATTTACTAATTAATGATGTTCTGCTGTTGCTTGTCCAATGAACACTGCCGACAACAGAGTAAAAATAAACGCCTGAAGTGCTGCTACCAGCAATTCAAGTGTTGATATAAATAAGGTCATAGGAACCGAAAGGAAACTCCAACCAAAACTTTCTTTAACGAATATGATAGATATAAGTGATAACACAATAATATGACCTGCAGTAATATTTGCAAAAAGTCGAATGATAAGAGCAGCTATCTTAATAAAGATTCCAGCTACTTCAATTGGCAACAAAATTATGTAAAGAACACCTTTTGCTGACCAGGGCATTGAATTACCCATTGGATCAAAAATATGACCCCAATAGTTTTTGTTACCTGAAAGGTTTACAATAATCATTGTCATTAATGAAAGAACAATTGTTACTGAAATGTTTCCGGTAAGATTTGCTCCACCTGGAAAAAATGGAATAAGCCCCATTAAGTTGTTAATCCAGATAAAGAAAAATACAGTAAGCAAAAAGCCCATGTACTTTCTGTATTTCTTTTCGCCAATGTTTGGAATTGCTATTTCATCTCGTACAAAAATCACAAGAGGTTCAAGAAAAGCTGCAAGACCTTTAGGTGCCATTGGGTTCTTTTTGTATGAGCCAGCTAATGACAAAAACAAAAATAGCAATAGACCAACAGACATAAAAAGGGAAAGCACATTTTTGGTGATAGAAAAATCTAATGGCATTTCGTTCGTTGCATGATGTTCAGCATCCATTTCTAAAGTTCCACTGGCATCCGTGTTGTAAATTTTCTCGTGGTGTAGTTTGTAATAATTACCGCCACTTTCAACAACTGCGGTTCCATGCTCAAATTTTGAAGACATAAATAGCTGTAAACCTCCATCTAAAAGAATAATTGGTAATGGAATACTTACAGGGTGTATTTCGCCATCGTCACCAGTAACATCCCATAAGTGCCAATCATGTGCATCTAAAACGTGATGCATAATCATATCACTTGGGTTGAACTCTTCTTTTTCTAGCTCTTTAGAATGGTCGTTTTGGGTAGCTTGGATTTCTTCTTCAAGAACATCGTTGTTCGCGAAAGCACCAAGGCTGGCACTTGTAAGAAAAATCGTAGTTAGAATAGCTAAAAATACTCTTTTAAATTCCATATTTATTTGCAAATTTTCCTTTAAAAAGGTCTGTCCGTAAATTGGCTGCAAATGTATTGATTTTCCATACTCGAAATGCACGTTTTGGTAGGCCAGTAAAAAAAAGTTTAACAATCAGAAATACAGTGGATTAAGCATCTTTTTTATTCAAATTATTATCCAGTTTTATGTAGTAAATTAGTTCGAAAGCGAGAATAATAAAAAAGGCAAGTACAAAATTCAATGTAAAAAAGGTGTTTTCAGCATTTGGTTTTAACAAGACAGGAAGGAGTATTGTAAGTGCGCTAAACATTTTAATAATACTAGTCACGAGATAGGCAAAACCAGTGTTTTTGCTCTTCTTTTTTCTCAACCAAAACACCGGAGAAAACCCTAAAATCGATAATAAAAGCCAAAGTCCATAAACTTTTGGAATGACATCATTTTCAAAGGGATCTGAATAAAAATAGAGTAATAAGAAATATTGGAGTGATGCAACAAGTAAAAGGAAGGTAAATAAAATTCCAGAATATTTTAGAAGAGGTTTAATCATGTTTAATAATTTCTTTTAAAACATAGAATAAAGATAATCCGACTGATGAGAGTGAAAGAATCAAAGTCCAAATTGGAAAGTCATTATTTTGGCTTTTGTCCAAATAGTCACCCAGAAAAGTGCCTCCGCCAATAATGATTGCCATTTGAAAAGCAAGTGAAGAAAATTTCGCTAAATTCTTCTTTAAATTTTCGTCCTCTTTTTTGTTAGTCATTTCCGGGCAAAGTTATTGCAATTTTGGACTAGTAAAAATTCGAGTAAGCGAAGATCAGGAAAAGGGTCAATGATTGTCCTTAAACCGCTATAAATTCTTTTCAAATTGCAGTTTTTTGAACATTAATTAACCTCTTGAAGTCTAAAGGGGTATTAATTCTTTACTTTTGCGAGGTAAAATAAATTGAAGGTTATGTTAAATGCAGTTTTATTAATGGGAATGCCAGGCGGACCAGAATTAATAGTAATAGCAATTATTGTTCTTTTACTTTTTGGAGGAAAAAAAATTCCTGAACTTATGAAAGGTATAGGAAATGGCATTAGGGAGTTTAAAAGCGCTTCCAAAGGCGATGAGAAAGATATTAAGATTGACGATAAGAATCAGTAAAGTCAATCAACGAATACATTATTACAAAGGCAGGGAAACTTGCCTTTTTTATTTGTCCCATAAATGAAAGCCCCACGTTCACTCCAAGAAGTAAAAAACAGCCTCACGGCTCGTGAATATTCTCTTACCAAACTAGTTGAGTTTTACCTCAAAAACATTGAGGAAAAGCAAAACCTAAATGCTTTTTTAGAAGTTTGGGAAAAAGAGGCATTAGAAAAATCGTTGTTAATTCAAAAGAAAATAGAATCCGGAACTGCTGGTAAATTAGCTGGTATGGTTATCGGACTTAAAGATAATATAGTTTATAAGGGGCATAAAGTTTCAGCAGCTTCTAAAATATTAGAAGGTTTCGAGTCTTTATTCTCTTCTACTGTGGTTGAAAGATTGGAAAATGAAGATGCCATTTTTATTGGTAGATTAAATTGCGATGAGTTTGCAATGGGTTCTTCTAACGAAAACTCTGCATTTGGGCCAGTAAAAAACCCGCATAATTTAGATTGCGTTTCTGGTGGATCATCAGGTGGCTCAGCAGCTGCTGTTGCTGCAGATTTGTGTTTGGTATCCTTTGGGTCAGATACAGGTGGTTCTATTCGCCAACCTGCTAGTTTTTGTGGTGTCGTTGGCTTTAAGCCAAGTTATGGTCGAGTTTCTCGTCATGGTTTAATTGCTTATGCCTCGAGTATGGATCAGATTGGCCCATTTACTCATTCAGTAAAAGATGCCGCATTGGTTTTAGAAATTATTGCAGGAAAAGACGATTTTGATAATACAGCGTCGACTCATGAAGTAGATACTTACTCGGATTTTGCGCCAATTGAAAAGGCCAAAATTGCTGTGATAGAAGAAAGCTTAAATGCTAAAGGATTGGATCCTGAGGTAAAAAAAGCGATGAACCTTCAAATTGAAAAGTTAGAAAATACTGGTCATACAGTAGAACGTGTATCCTTCCCGTATTTAGGTGAAATGGTGCCTTGTTATAATTTGCTCTCCAATGCGGAAGCGTCGAGTAACTTGTCTCGCTATGACGGTATGCGCTACGGATATAGAAGTGCAAATTCTGCTGATGTTCCTACAACCTATTCTAAAAGTAGAAGTGAAGGTTTTGGAAAAGAAGTAAAACGTAGAATTATGCTTGGCACCTTTGTTTTGAGCACTGGATATTACGACGCTTATTATGCAAAAGCTCAAAAAGTACGAAGGTTAATTCAAGAAAAGACTTTTGAAATTTTAGCAAAACACGATTTTATTATAACGCCAACCTCCCCTCATACTGCATTTAAGTTTGGTGAAAATTCACAAGACCCAACTGCTATGTATTTAGAGGATATATTTACTGTTCAAGCTAATTTAGCTGGAATACCTGGTATTTCTCTTCCATTGTATACACATAGCAACGGAATGCCTTTTGGGCTTCAAGTAATGTCCGGGAAGTTTGAGGAGAAAAAACTGCTTTCTTTTTCTAAAGATTTGTTGGGCGTTTAATTCTAGTAGGTCAATTTGATTTCGCTTTCCTTTCTCTTATTAAAAAACGCCATCAGGAACAAGCTAATTGCAGGTCCAACGACTATGATTACAAGTTTTTTATAAAAGCTCATCCAAACATCACCTTCAGGTTCAACCCCGGCCCATGCCCAGACAAAGGAAATAAGGAAGGACTCAAAAAGGACGTAGGCTGTTAGTTTTTTCCAATTCATAAATTCAAATATAGGAAAAAACGAGTGACTTTTATTTTGTTCCTGTCTCAGATTCCTGACTAGAACCTTCGTCTAGAATCTCAAAAAGTTTATCTAGATTTGGAGTAAGAATTACTTCAATTCTTCTGTTTTTAGATTTGTCTTTTGGGTCAAGAGGAACATATTCACTCCTACCAGCTGCGGTTAAGGTGGCAGGATCAATTTTAGAAGAATTCATCATCAATTTCACCACCGCGGTTGCGCGCATTACAGATAGTTCCCAGTTGTCTTTAATGCATCCTGTTCCTTTCATTTTATCCGTATCGGTATGTCCTTCTACTAAAATGGTTAAATCTTCTTGGCTTTCCAATACTTTACGCAGTTGAACCAAGGCCGATTTACCTTCAGTGTTTATAGTTGTGCTACCACTTGGGAACAGTAGTTTTGCTTCCATGGAAACATAGATTCTTCCATTTTTTTGGGTTACCGTAAGACCTTTGTCTTTGAAATTGAGAAGTGCATTTGCAATTTTATCCCGAAGAGCTTTAGATGCAGCATCCTTTTCGGCAATCACGCTTTCCAATTCGTTTATTCTTTTTTCTCTTTTTTGCAGGGCAATATCCAATTCCTCCAAATTCTTTTTAGTTCCATTTAGTTCTGTCTCTAGTTTTCTAAGTTCGGTTTCCTTTCTTTTCAAGTCGTCTTCTTTGCGTTGAAGATCCTCTTGGGCGGCAATCATTTTTTTAAGAAGAATAATGTTTTCTTCTTTGCTGTCCGCTGCTGACTTAGCCATGCGTTGCATTAATTGTTCTTTAAATTCAGAAAGTTTTCTAAAGTCGTCTTTCAAATAATCGTAATCCTCTTTCACATCTTTGTAGTCACTATCGAGTTTTTCCAAATCGGTTTGTGTCTTATCGGCTCTATTTGTAAGCTCTTTTTTATCAGTTTCTAGGTCTTTTACTGCTCCAGAAAGATAACTTCTTTCTTCCTCGCTTTTTTCATAGTTGTTTTCCAATTCCGCGTATTTCCTTTGAGGAACACAAGAAGTAAATAACCAAAGGAAGGCGCTGAGCATAAATAGGCTTCTAATAATAGACATTATATTATACAATTAGGGTTTTAGCAAAGATGTTGATATGGAATGGCTGTGTATTGAAGATTTTTCGAAATTATAAACTTGGCATTGTCAATATAGGATTGTCGAGTGGAAAATACTTATTGACATTGCCAATATATTTTCAAATAAACTAGGGTAAAGTGGATTAATGGAGTTGGAATAACTGCGATTATAGAAATATTTACGAATTTAAATGTGAAAACCTAGAAAACGAGAGAATTTCAATGTTAGGTCTTCTTCGATTATTATTCTTTCTGTTTACATTTGTGCTTTAAAGTGAATTTATGATTAAGGTTCTAGGCAAAGAAAGTGAATACAAAATTGAATTTAGCGACTCTAAAATTAAATTGAATGGACAAGCTTTTGATTTTGATTTAATTGAAAACAATAACGGGTCTTCTCATGTCCTTCATAATTCAAAGGGTTATAATATTGAAGTGCTTAAGGCTGATTTTACAACAAAAGAATTTACAATAAAGGTAAATAATAACATTTATAATTTGCAAGCAAAAGATAAATACGATCTTTTGCTAGAGCAACTTGGTATGGAGGCCTTTTCAGAAGAAGTGGTCGATGATTTAAAAGCACCAATGCCTGGGTTAGTATTGGGCATTAAAGTGGTTTCTGGTCAAGAAGTAAAAAAAGGAAATTTACTTTTGGTTTTGGAGGCCATGAAAATGGAAAACAACATTAAGAGTCCAGTTGATGGTGTTATAAAAAGTATAGAAATTGAAAAAGGTGAAGCCGTAGAGAAAAACCAGATTTTAATTGTTTTTGAGAAATAAAAAAGACCTCCCGAGTATGGGAAGCCTTTTTTATCCAAGTATTCTTTTTAGCTCTTATTTCACTAAAAGCTTAAATCCTTTTCCGTGTACATTTACTATTTCGAGTTTTTCATCTCCACGTAAATATTTTCTCAATTTAGTAATGTACACATCCATACTTCTTGAATTGAAGTAAGAATCATCTCCCCAAATGTGGTTCAATGCGTACGATCTGTCCGTAACATCATTTAAATTTAATGCTAATAATTTTAACAAATCATTTTCTTTAGAAGTTAGTTTTTGAATTTTCCCATCTAAAACTAACTCTTGCAATTTACTGCTAAAAGTAAAATCCCCAATTTCGAAATCTTCTTGTTTTTGATGATCTCTTTCTTTTCTAGTTCTTCTTAAAATTGCATTGATTCTCATCAAAAGCTCTTCCATGGAAAAAGGTTTAGTAAGGTAGTCGTCTGCTCCTAATTTAAAGCCTTCTAATTTGTCTTCCCTCATCGACTTCGCAGTAAGGAAAATAATAGGAGCTTCCGGGTTTATTTTTAAGACATCTTTTGCTAATGAAAACCCATCTTTAATGGGCATCATTACATCAAAAATGCACAGATCGTAGTGATTTGTTCTGTAAGCTTCAAGGCCTTCTTTCCCATTTCTGCGGAGATCGCTTTCAAATCCTTTTGCTTGTAAGTACTCACTTAGTAAATCTCCAAGATTAAGGTCATCCTCAACCACGAGTAATTTTATTGACTCTTTTTCCATAATTTTTAGTTTAATATATTTTGCATAGGAATTGAAATGATAAAGGTAGTACCTTTATTTAGTCTACTGGTCACACTTACCTTTCCGTCGTGTCTTTCTACTATAGATTTCACATAATTTAAGCCTAATCCAAACCCTTTCACATCGTGACGGTTTCCAGTAGGTACTCGAAATAGTTTATCGAATATTTTCTTTTGGTGCTCTTTGCTAATTCCTATTCCGTTATCACAAATTGACAAAACAAAATTGTCTCCTTCGTTTTGCGTTTTAATTTTAATTAGCGACTCATTTTCAGAATACTTAATGGCGTTGTCGATTAGGTTGTGAATCATATTGGTAATGTGTGTAATGTCGGTTAAAAATGAATTTGACTTGGCCTCAGATTCAAATATAATTCTGCCGTTTTTCTCTTGCAACTGCATTTGATATTTCGAAATCGCAGATTCAATTATCTCTACCATATCGGTTTCACTTTTATTCAACTTAAAAGCTTTGCTTCCCCAAACAGCACTTTTTAAAACATTTTCAACCTGATTGAAAAGTCGTTTGTTTTCGGCATTAATTACATTGATGTATCGATTCATTAGTTTGGGTGTAGCTGAAATATCCGGGTCATTTAATGCCTCACACGCCAATGAAATAGTACTAATTGGTGTTTTAAGTTCATGAGTCATATTATTGATGAAATCATTTTTTATTTCCGATAGTTTTTTCTGTCTTAAAATCGTTTTTACACTATAGAAAAATGCTAGAAAAATAATCACAATAATGAGAATGGACGCAACCAAAAGAAAGGAAATTGACGAAAAAATGTAATTGATTTGTTTTGGAAAAGTTATTTTTAGAAAATTGTCTTGAAGAATTAAATCTTTTGGAAATAAACGAACAGAGAATTCTCTTTTTAGTTCAAAATCAGCGTTCGGAAAGTTACCCAATTTATATTCTTTATCGTGATTGTAAATTCCATAATAAAAACGTGTAGTTATTCCTTGTTTTAATAATGCGCTTTTAAGTAACTCTTCTAAATACAGAGGATCAATACGGTTTTCGATACTTTCTGAAAGGTCTATTTCAATCAGGCTTCTCACAATGTCATTTACAAAAACAGTTTTGTTTACGAGTTTGTTTTTTAGAGCTGAATCAAGGTTTATGGGTAAGTCGGATGAATAATAGCTTTGGTCATTTTCTTTTTTTATGGAGTAATCCATAGGGTTTGATTTACTGCTTGTTTTGAGCTGGTTCTGCCCGATGGTAATTAAATTTGTAACTCTTTTCCCTCCTTGTTCTTCAACAACCCGAATTTCAATTCCGTCGTCTTTTTTCTCCAATGTTTTGGTAACTAAATACTGGTAGGCTGAATCACTAATTATTTCATCAATTTGAGAAACCTTTTGGTCGCTAGGAAAAATAAATCGACCTTGTTGATGGGATTTTATTTTTTTTAAAGCCTCTTCCTTTTCAAGAATATTTGTAACGTTTGATAACGCTAAATGCACAGACCGTTCAAAATCATCTTTCTTTATTGTAACTGCCTTACTTATCCAATATAGTTGAACACTTACTAAAGCAACCAAAGACATAGAAATGCCACCAATAAGCCAATGAATGAGTTTGTTGTTCATAAACTGTGTACAAAGGTATTGCTGCAAGTATAGCAAAACCAGTGCTTAACAGCATTTAACATCGAGTACTTTTGTTCGTTAAAATTTATTTTTCTAGTTTATATTTGGTAGCTAGGGGGTCAATCTTGATTAATGTTTTTATAATTTTTAAGAATGATTATGCAGCACAGTTGATAGAGATTTGATCTAAATTATTTGCTTTTGCTGGGTGTTGAATTTATCAATTAAAGAATTAGATTTGAAGCCTAATAAAATTTTACTTTACTATGTGTAAATTATTTACCAAAACTTTAAGATTATTTGTTCCCGTGGCAATGGCGTGTGCTATATTTTTTAGTGCCAATGGATATGGTCAAACTACCGTATTACCAATCACTACTGACATAATTTGCACCGGCGATACTGTAAAGTTAGCCGCTTCAAGCTTAAAGGGAAGTACCGTAACTTTTGCTTGGGCAGATACATCGGGGTCCACTTCACTTTCGGCATCAACTGGAGATACAGTAAGCGTTTTCCCAACAAAAACAACTCATTATCGGGTTATTGAAGACTCTTTAGGGACAAAAGACACAATATTCTTTACCGTTACGGTTAACGCCCGTCCAACTGTAAAAATGACATTAAGTGATACTATGCCTTGTTTTAGAGATACACTTGGGTTATTTGGTTCAGGTGCGAAAACCTATTCATGGGGCTCTACTTTAAAAGACCCATTGGCCACAGGTGATACTGTTTCAGACATATCGCTAAGCCCCAGAAAATACTGGGTTTCTGGAGTAGATTCTAACGGATGTATTGGGTTTGATACTGCAGTTACTTCAGTAAGATTGTTGCCAAGAGAAAGAGTTCAGGGTTATGTTGGTGGATTTAGTTTGGGAATTAATTTTAATGTTTGTAATGATGAATTACTTACTGTAAAAGCAAGCCATGGTAGAAATACATATACCTGGGGGCCATCGGGCAAGGTTACACCAACCACAGGACCAGAAACAAAACTAACTGTAGTTAAGGCAACGGCAGTAACACTGAAAATTGACAGTTCTAATGGTTGCTCCATTAATTTAACTACTACTTATTTCCCAAGTACTGACAAACCGGCCCTTACAGTAACATGGAGATCAGATTCCATTATTTGCTTTGGCGATACTGCAAAAGTAGAAATTGGCGGTGCAGTTAATTATTCTTGGACACCAGCTAGTTTGGTAGTTAATCCCGATGCAAGTGATGCCAAATTGATTCCTAATGTTACAACGGTTTATACTGTTAAAGGATTAAAAGATGGTTGTACTGGCGAAAAAACTGTTAAAGTAACCATTAACCCACTTCCAGATATTAGTCTTTCTCAATCTTCAAATGGAAATATATTATGTGCAGATGTACCGGATACAATTACGATTTTATCAAGTACGGGTGTTGTTTTCAATTGGGGATTTGGTGTTCTTTCTTCAGGTAAAATAAAGTCATTACTTCCAGGTAAAACTTCTACTATTACTATTGCCGCATTATCGGCTCAAGGTTGCCGAAAAGAAGCTCAAATAACTATTAATGTAGATACTACATGCGGCGTAAGAGTTGGGTTGGACAATGCAATTAAAAATTCTGACATTAATACCTACATGGTAGATGGTGGAGAATTACATTTAAAATTCGGGTCTATTCCTTCTGGAAATGTAGATGTAGAAGTAATTAATTTAACCGGTGCTACAGCACTTCGCTTTCCACTTGGTGAAATTACATCTAATGAAAATAGAGTATTAAATGTTTCGGACCTACCTAGCGGATTATACTTACTTAAAGTGTCAGGAAAGGACTATGAAATTGTAAATAAAATAATGCGTTAATTCGCTCAAATTTTTTAATAAAAAAGCTGATCCATTGGTCGGCTTTTTTTGATTTAAATTCAGTCAATGAGAAATTTAATTAATAAGTTACCAGAACAAATAAAGCATGCAGTTGAAATTGCGGAAAGTGCTAACTTAAAGGAATCGACTCAAAAGATTCTAAATGTGTGCGTCTCTGGGTTAGGCGGTTCCGGAATTGGCGGTACAATAGTTTCACAATTAACAGGTGGACATGCGACCGTTCCAGTTTTTGTAAACAAAGATTACTCCTTACCTGCTTTTGTAAATGAACAGACTTTATTTATTGCAAGTTCTTATTCTGGAAACACAGAAGAAACTCTTTATGCCGTTAAGAAGGCCGAAAAATCTGGAGCTCAAATCGCATGTATTACTTCAGGAGGAAAACTTAAAGAAATAGCTAATGAAAACGGCTATAACTGTATAGTTATTCCAGGTGGTTATCCTCCGCGTTCTGCTTTTGGTTACTCTTCAGTGCAGTTGTTTCGTTTATTTGCATATTACAATTTGATTCCTGAAAATTATTTAGAGGATTTAAAAAAGGTATACAACCACCTAATTACTAATAAAGAATCTATTATTTCGGAAGCGTCATCAATTGCTGATAAGCTTTTTGAAAAAATCCCGATAATATATTCAGATGCAAGTTTTGAAGGTATAGGAGTTCGTTTTAGGCAACAAATGAATGAAAATTCAAAGATGTTATGTTGGCATCATGTGCTTCCTGAAATGAATCACAATGAGTTAGTCGCTTGGGCACCTAAATACCCCAATACCGCGGTTATCTTGTTTAGAAATGAGGATGATTTTTATCGAACTCAAAAAAGAATGGAGTTTGCAAAAGGTCAAATAGAAAACTCAACCTCTTCGTTTACAGAAGTTTGGTCTAAAGGAGATTCAATAATAGAAAGAGCATATTATTTGGTTTATTTAGGAGACTGGATTTCGTTATTATTAGCTGAAAAGCAAGGGATTGATCCAGTTGAAGTTGATATAATTGGGAATTTAAAAAACCAATTGGCAGATTTATAAGTTTTGCAAGAGGTTTTATTTGAAGATTTAGGATTAATTGATTACCAAAAAGCATGGGATTATCAAGAAAAATTGAATCAAGATTCTGTTCAAATAAAGTTAAATAAAAGAAAAGACCCAGAACTCAGTTTAGTAACGCATCACCGTTTATTGTTCTGCGAGCATCCTTTAGTTTATACACTTGGTAAAAGTGGCTCCATGGATAATTTGAAGCTCAATGAAAACGAACTTGAAGAAATTTCAGCTACATTTTACAAAATAAATAGGGGAGGAGACATCACTCTTCATGGTCCGGGGCAATTGGTAGTTTACCCTATTTTCGATTTAGAAAAATTCTATACAGATATTCACCGTTTTTTAAGAGAATTAGAAGAAGCTGTTATTCTTATGTTAGCAGAATTTGGAATATTGGCTAGTCGCTATTCTGGCTATACCGGTGTTTGGATTGATCCGACAGTTGAATCTAAAGCTAGAAAAATTTGCGCAATGGGAATTCGATGTTCTCGCTGGGTCACCATGCATGGTATAGCTTTAAATGTAAATAATGACCTCAGCTATTTCGATAATATTATTCCGTGTGGTATTGATGATAAGGGCGTAACATCCATTTCAAAGGAGTTAGGAAAAGAGGTTGAAATGCAAAAAGTAAAAGATGTATTAAAGAGTAAACTAGCTGAAGTTTTTAAGTATAATCACCCAACTGAATTATCTTAGCTTTATGGAAATAAAGAAAGTAAATAAATTTCGAATTGTTTTAGCGGTTTTATTTGGGCTGCACTTGCTCTTAGTATTTACCGGGAATAGACATATTTACCCAACCTTGCAAAACACAATATTAAAAGGAAGGTTAGGGCCTGAAATAGATGAATATGAGGTTTTTGAAAATCGAATAGTAAAGTCAGAGAATCATGAAGCTTGGGAAGAAATTTCCGATAAAAAGAAACTAAATCAAATAGAAATTGACCTGCATGAAAAACTTAAGTCAGTTGCTTTTGTTGTTGTAAGAAATAATAAAGTGTGTTTTGAGGAGTATTGGGATGGGTATAATGAGGATAGTAGAAGCAATTCTTTTTCAATGGCGAAAAGTTTTGTAAGTATGGCGATAGGAGCTGCACTTCAAGATGGTTCTATAAAATCTGTAGATCAAACAATTAGCGATTTTATACCTGATTTTAAGGGTGGTGAAAACGTGACTATTCGAGATTTATTAGTCATGAGTTCGGGAATTAATTTTGATGAAAATTATATAAATCCATTTGCATATCCCGCTCGAGCTAACTATGGAAATGATCTTTGGAACCTTACCTTGGGTTATACATACACTGGAGAAGCCAATAGAGAATTCAAGTACTTAAGTGGAAATACCCAATTATTATCTTTTGTATTAAAGGAAGCAACAGGAAAATCAGTTTCGGAGTATTTTTCTGAAAAAATTTGGTCTAAAATTGGAACAAAAAATGATGCATTATGGAGCTTGGATGAGGAAGATGGTTTTGAAAAAGCATTTTGCTGTTTTAATAGCAATGCACTTGATTTTGCGCGATTAGGAAAACTTTATATAGATTCAGGTAAATACAAGGGAGAACAACTTGTGCCAGCATGGTATGTGTCTGAATCCATTCAAGAGTCAGGTATTGTGGAAAGCAATGGGGTTCCATGTATTAGATATGGATACCAATGGTGGCTTACAAAATATGAGGGTAAAAAAGTGTTTTATGCTCGAGGCATTTTAGGTCAATATATTGTTGCCATACCGGAAGACAATTTAATAATTTGTAGATTAGGACATAAAAGGATTGAACCAAAAGGACTTAATGCGCCGGGAGAATTGCACGCTTATATAAACATGGCATATCGACTTTCAGAAGGAGTTGAAAGCTAATCAACAATTAGCTTTCGAGAGCCTCTATAGCCTTTAAAATGGCTTTATTTTTTTCATTAAGGACAGGAAAATAGCCTAAATCACCATGGATATTTCTTCCAATTCCAGCTTTTAAACGAAACATTATTTGAGCTCTAGAATGTGCAGCACCCACATTATCTTTTTTTATTCCCTTACTTTCGGCAAACGAATAAAAGAGCTCTTCAACTTCAGGCTTTATTTGAAAATTTTCTACAAAATCTGAGGGATTTCCAAAAGCTAACAATTTCTCCCTGTTTTTGTCGGTGTAGTCGAAACAAAATTGATAAAACAACCCTCTATAATACAATTTTGATAAGTAAATACTGGCACCGGCAGTATCAAGTGGAACAAATTGATCGGGCATAATTCCACCACCGCCGTAAACTATTTTTCCGCCTGCAGTAGAAAAAGGAATAGAGTCTTCTAGTTCTATATTGGTTGCATCTTCAAGTTCTCCATTCTCTATACGAGCGCGTAATTGTTCGTGGTATGCTTTAGTTCCGTTTTCATAGGACCGTTGTATACACCTTCCCGTTGGAGTATAATATCTAGCTATGGTGAGGCGCGTAGCACTGCCATCGGGCCACATGTTTTGCTCTTGAACTAATCCTTTTCCAAAAGACCTTCTACCAATGATAGAACCTCGGTCATTGTCTTGAATTGCGCCTGCCACGATTTCGCTAGCCGAAGCCGAATTTTCATCAATCAAAATAACAAGT
>TARA_B110000091_G_scaffold34999_1_pt1 | contig 15156 bp, 15 predicted proteins | sample TARA_B110000091 | Tara Oceans TARA_B110000091 (sample SAMEA4397278) | marine metagenome | biome: Polar Biome; feature: [DCM] deep chlorophyll maximum layer (ENVO:01000326); material: water (ENVO:00002006), including particulate matter (ENVO:01000060) such as... | depth 35 m
TCTGCAAAAATTAGTTGGGATGATACGGTTTTACCGTTTCAATTGGACGCATCGGATATTCGCGGTCGAGTGGCGCGGTTAGATGGGGTATTGGACAAAGTGCTAGCACAGCATGAATATCCACCTGTAGTTGAGGCGCTTGTAGCTGAGATGGCCCTGTTGACTGCTCTGATTGGCCAAACTATGAAGTTGCGCTGGAAGATGTCGCTGCAGGTGCGTGGTAGTGGCCCCGTTCGCTTAATTGCAACGGACTACTACGGCCCAACCGATGATGGCGCGCCGGCTCAGATCCGCGCCTATGCTAGTTACGATGCAGATTCTATCGATGCCAAGGCAGAGGGATTCTCACAAGTTGGAGGTGGATATTTCGCGATTTTGATTGATCAAGGCCAAGACATGACCCCCTATCAGGGTATAACACCAATTGCTGGCGCCTCACTATCGGCCTGTGCCGAGGCTTATTTTGCACAGTCTGAGCAAATTCCAACCCGGTTTTCACTAGCGTTTGGATGTTCTCAAGAGGCTGATGGTGGCAGTGGCTGGCGTGCGGGTGGGGTGATGCTGCAACACATGCCGTCCGCTGGCAAACTTATGACCTCCGAGGAAGCCACAGGTGAAGACGGTTTGTTGAGTGCCTCTGATTTGCTGGATGGGGATGCAAGTGAGAACTGGAACCGAGCGAATATTTTGCTTGATACCGTGGATCAGCTTGAGCTTGTGGGGCCATCAATTGAACCAACGCAATTACTGCTGCGCTTATTTCATGAAGAACAGCCACGTATTTATGACATTCAGCCGGTCATCTTTGGATGTACTTGTTCGGGTGACCGCGTGCGACAAAGTTTGTCGATTTATTCGGCTAAAGATATTGGGCATATGACTACCGATGAGAACCAAGTGACAGCTGATTGTCAGTTTTGCGGTGCGCATTACACCTTTGATCCTGATTCGTTGGGGTTTGAGGCCAAAATACTGGTAGAAAATGATCCAACAGCAAGCTGATATTATCCGAGCGCTGGCCCAACCTTTGGCGACATCTTCGGATTTTGATCTTAATCCAGGGTTTGCGGGATCAGTGGTTCCTGTGTGGGATGCTGGTGTGTTAGTGCCACTAATTGAGCGGCAAAGCGGCGTGCATCTCGTCCTAACCATGCGCGCGGCCCATCTTGCTACTCACCCGGGCCAAATCGCCTTTCCAGGTGGGAAGCGTGATGTGGGGGATGTTGATATTGCAGCTACGGCCCTGCGTGAAGCGCATGAGGAAACTGGATTAAGTCCTGATCTGGTTCATGTTTTGGGCCATTTACCTACGCATGACACGGTAACTGGCTTTAAAGTAACTCCAACTATTGGCTGGATTTCTGAGCCCTGGGAGGTGAGGGCAGACCCAAGCGAGGTGGCAGAGGTTTTTGAGGTACCACTGCGCCATGTTTTACAATTAGAAAATTTTCATGTTCAGAAACGCGTGTGGAATGGGAAAAACCGTGCTTATTATACCGTACCTTATGGCCCCTATTATATTTGGGGAGCAACAGCCCGCATTCTGCATGGCTTTGCCGAGCAGATGGGGGCTTTATGAAGATTGATACCGCAGTACTGGACCAGGCGAAGCTAGCACCGATTTTTTCTGGCTTTGAGCGAGCGGGCTTTAAGCTGCTCTATGTCGGTGGGTGTGTGCGCAATGTTGTGATGGCGGCGAATGTTACGGATATTGATTTGGCAACGGACGCTACCACTCTGCAAATGTGTGAGATTGCGGCGGCTCTTGATGTGCGCGTGATCTCCACTGGGGAGGCCCACGGGACTCTGACCTTCCAGCTGGGGAAGCAAGGCTATGAGATTACTACATTTAGGCAGGATATTCGCACAGATGGTCGGCACGCCACTGTGGCTTTTGGGACCTCAATAGAGGTGGACGCAGCCCGCCGGGATTTTACCATGAACGCCCTTTATGCAGATGTAGTGGGAAATTTAATTGATCCATTGGGTGGATTGGAAGATGCTAAGTCTCACAGGCTTCGGTTCATTGGCGATGCTGGCAGCCGCATTGCTGAGGACTATCTGCGCATTCTAAGGTTTTTCCGATTTTGGGCTTGGTACGGAGATCCAGATCAGGGCATTAACCCTGAGGGGCTTGCTGCCTCTGCGGAGTTACAATCAGGGCTGGATATGATTTCAAAAGAGCGAATTGGTTCTGAGCTTTTGAAAATGCTTTCTGCGCCAAATCCTGCGCCGGCGTTATCAGCAATGGCGGTTACAGGCATTCTAGCGCGCATATTACCTGGTGCTACGGCGCGTGATTTGGCGTTTTTGGTTGAGGTGGAGCGGGGGTTGGAGCCTGATGGCTTGCGCCGCTTGGCCTTACTTGGTGGAGAAGCCCCACAAGCGCATCTGCGGCTGAGCAATGCTGCGGCAAAGCATGTCGAACAGTTGCGCTACTATGGGCAGAATTCCGAGCTGGCTTTAGCTCATGGCTTTGCGCTTGGAGATGAGCATGGTTGGTCGTCTTGGTTGCTACGCTCAGTCTGGTTGGAGAACATGCCAGCGCCTGAGGATCGGCAGGCTGTGAGTCTAGGGGCGTTGGCGACTTGTCCCGTGAGGGCTGAAGATTTGAAGGGCTTGTTTGGGGGTCCGGCACTTGGGGTGGCGCTGCGGCAGGCGCAGGAGGCTTGGCTTGCGTCACATATGCAGCTTGAAAAATTTGAACTGATTGCGCAATTGCGTATGGCGCGGTGATAGGATGAAATTTACTTTTGATGAAACCGCGTTAGACATTCTAGGTGCCCATGTTTAAGTTCTTTGAAAGCTTAGTTGATCCTTATCAGCCCTACCCTGTTAGCAATACACCGCCGCAACATCTATGGTCTTTTTTATGTGAATATCTTTTGCCGTTCAAAAAGATTTTTTGGTTTTTAGGGTGTTTTTCAGCTGTAGTTGCAGCGATTGAGATTGGCTTGATTTGGTATCTTGGCCGCTTAATTACGTTATTGTCTGACACAACCCCAGCCGCGTTTTGGGCTGCTCATAAGGTCGAGCTGATTTCTGTGGCGGTGTTCATTTTGACACTGCGGCCACTTATTCAGGCTATTGATACATTACTTCAAAATAATGCGATGTTGCCCAACGTTGGTACCTTGGTGCGCTACCGTGCGCATAGACACGTGTTGGGGCAATCTATCAGCTGGTTTGAGAATGACTTCGCGGGCCGGATTGCAAACCGCATAATGCAAACCCCCCCGGCCACGGGCGAGGTCGTTTTTCAGGCCTTTGATGCGGTTACATTTTCGATTGCCTACTTAATTGGTGCTATTTTTCTATTGGCTGAGGCTGACCCGAGGCTAGCCATTCCCATGATAATTTGGGCGGGACTGTACGGGGCTCTGGTGTTTTGGACTGTACGGCGAGTCGGTCCCGCGTCCACTGCTTCTTCTGATGCGCGTAGTGCTGTCACAGGGCGAGTTGTGGACAGCTATACCAACATTCACTCGGTTAAGATGTTCTCGCAAGATGACCAGGAGCTCAACTATGGTGTTGAAGCAATTGAGAAGGCGCGCACTACATTTCAATATGAAATGCGGCTTTATACGCTTATGGATATTGGGCTGGTGATGCTCAATGGACTGTTGGTGGTCAGCGTTGTGGGGTGGGGTATTTACCTTTGGACGGTGGGCAGTGCTAGCGTTGGAGTGGTTGCCGCCGCGGCGGCCCTTACCACCCGCATGAATGGTATGTCTGGTTGGATTATATGGGCGCTGACAACTGTGTTTCGTCAATTGGGCGTAATTCGTGAGGGTATGGAAACCATCTCAGCTCCGATTGAGCTGGTGGACGCACCGGATGCGGGGTCTTTGCAGATAGAAAGAGGGCACATCTCAGTGTCAAACCTGACCCATCGATATGGCCGTGACTTTGGTGGGCTGGAGAACGTCTCTTTGGACATTAAGCCTGGGCAAAGCGTTGGACTGGTTGGCGCTAGTGGTGCTGGAAAGTCGACGCTTATAAAACTTTTGTTGCGATTTTATGATGTTGAGGTGGGCAGCATTCAATTTGATGGACAAGATATTTCACAAGTCACCCAAGACAGCCTGCGTGCGCAAATTGGCGTCGTGCAGCAAGACAGCTCTCTACTGCATCGCTCTGTACGTGAGAATATTTTTTATGGTAGGCCCGACGCATCAGAGGAGGACATGATTGAAGCAGCCAAGAAGGCTGAGGCGCATGATTTTATTGTAACCCTGCAAGATCCGGAGGGGCGCGTGGGCTATGATGCTCAGGTTGGTGAGCGTGGAGTGAAACTTTCTGGAGGCCAACGCCAGCGAGTAGCCTTAGCACGGGTAATTTTAAAGGATGCTCCGATTTTGGTATTAGACGAGGCTACATCGGCGCTTGATAGTGCTGTAGAGGCCGAAATCCTCGAAACACTTTATAAATTAATGGCAGGTAAGACGGTAATTGCGATTGCACACCGACTTTCGACGATTGCACGCATGGATCGTATTGTGGTTCTTGAGGAAGGGCATATTGTCGAAGAGGGAACGCATGCCACCTTATTGGCGGCGGAAGGGGCTTATGCTGGATTTTGGAAGCATCAGTCTGGCGGCTTTTTGGCAATGGAAAAAACCTAATGGAAATCACTATCGAGCGCTTGGGTCACCTAGGCGATGGCTTGGCTGTAGGGCCAATCTTTGTAGACCGCGCTCTACCTGGAGAGGTGGTTTCTGGAGATTTAGTTGGAGACCGACTGGAAAACGTCCGGATCATTGAGCCCTCGGAACACCGTATTGCGTCTAGCTGTAGCGCGTTTAAGCGTTGTGGTGGCTGTTCGCTTCACCATGTGAGCCCTGAATTTGTTGCAGATTGGAAGCGGGCTGTTGTGGTACGTGCTTTGGCGGCTCAGGGTATGGAAATTGAAGTGCAAGCGATCCACATCTCGCCAGAAAACAGCAGAAGGCGCGCTAAGCTCAGTAGCAGGCGTACCAAAAAGGGCGCAACGGTTGGATTTTTTGGCAAGGCTAGCGATACTATTCAAACTATTGAGCCCTGCAAAGTTCTTGCCCCAGAAATTATGGCTATTATCCCCGCCCTTGAGCAATTTACGGTGAGGTTTGGTTCCCGCAAAGGACAACTTGGATTTTGGGTTCTGTCTACAGATACGGGAATTGACGTCTCAGTAGAGGGCATGGATCATCAAGTCGAAAATGATCTAGGGCCATTCGCCCAATGGGCTGGATTAAATGGCATTGCTCGTCTTTCGGTGGGGGGTGAAACAATTTGTCAGCATCAAGCGCCGTATTTGACCTTTGGTAAGGTGAGGGTTCCGACGCCGTCACGGGCCTTTGCCCAGGCAACCCCGCAGGGCGAAAGGGCACTTCAAGAGGCTGTTGGCCGAGCTTTGGATGGGGCTGACAGGGTGGTTGATTTATTCTCTGGTGCAGGCACACTCGGACTGCCTTTAGCAGAAGTGGCAACTCTGCATTGCCTAGAAAATGATGAGGGCCTTCTGAAAGCTCTTGCCCATGGAGTGCGCCATACGCAGGGTATTAAGAAGGTTACTACGTCTGTACGCGATCTCTATCGCAACCCGATCGACCACACAGATCTGACACAATTTAATGCTGCTATTATTGACCCACCCCGCGCTGGTGCTGAGCAACAGGTTCGGCAATTGGCGCAAAGTAATTTGTGTGAAATAGCGATGGTGTCCTGCAATCCGGTTACATTTGCCCGTGATGCTAACCTCTTATGCGTTGGCGGATACACTCTAAAATGGGTTGAAGTGGTTGACCAATTCCGCTGGTCTCCTCATATCGAGATTGTTGCTCACTTTAGTAGGGCATAAACCTCGGCGAGTGCTATTGGATGATGCTCTGGCGTCCCCAAATGACGACGGAGGTCTGTATGGACACAGATAGGTGAGTTGCTTTTTGGCCAAGCTCAGTTAGGGGTGGGCATGAGTGTAAAAGGTGAGGGCAATGACGGCATTTAAATATATCGTGGCCATGTGCATTGCACTGTTGCTCACATCTTGCTCTTGGTTGGAGCGGCCTGCGCTGCTAAAGGCCACAGAGATCCAAGTGTATAAGGGTGAACGCCGCATGGTATTGCTGAATGGAAATACCATTATTAAGGAATACAATTTTAAACTTGGCTTTGCGCCTACTGGTCACAAACAGTTTCAGGGCGATGGAAAAACACCCGAAGGCAAGTATTATATAGACCGCAAGAACCCTAAAAGTCGCTATCATCTTTCTGTGGGAATTTCATACCCAAATAAAGCTGATCGTGCAGCCGCGAATGGTAAGGATCCTGGCGGCGACATTTTTATTCATGGGACACCGAGGCCCTATCGATTCACTTCTAAGGATTGGACTTGGGGCTGTATTGCAGTGAGTAACTCTGAGATAGATGAAATCTATGAGTTAGTCGGCATTGGAACGACGATCTGGATACTCCCTTAAGCTGAACTTGGTATACCCGTGACCAAAGTCCACCAGATTTTTCCACTTGTTTCTTGAAACCAACCAAAACCCACCTCTTCGGCGGTTTCAGCCATAATAATATCTTGAGTTGATGGATTTGTCATCCAAGCGGCCAGGGTTTCCAGCTCAGACTCGAAGGTTTCAGAAATATTCTCTCCTAACAACCGGCCTTGATATCCAACGCGCATTAGACGCTCTGGTGGCGATGAGCCGTCTGATCCAAAGTGCCAAGCACGGTTTTGGATTGACATGTCACGTGAGTGTGTCGAGGCTGCAGCATTAAGTTCTGAACTTAGTATTAGGCCTTTGAGGCCGCGGGCTTTGCGGATACTGTTGATGCCGTCTAACATATTAAACTGGATTTTGCTGCTATCAGCTTCTCCGATGACATACGCGCGCTGATATGGCAGGCCATTTGGTCCCAAATTGGCTTCTGGATTTTGAACGCATGCTGCAAGGAATGCCAAAATAACTGATAAAAATACGCGAAAAGCCATACCAAACCCCAATCTATTTAGATTGTCTTAAACTGGATGAGGCTTCAATCAAACCCAATATTGAGTGGAAAATTGTAAATCACACCTATTTGATTTGTGAGAAGTGTAATTATTGCGTAATAAAATAAAAAAGCTGGGAGTTGAAGTAATGAACAACGGTAATCTTAATTTACCAAGAAGAGCGTTTCTGGCTGGAGCAGCTTCTCTGACGGGATCCGTTGTGCTTGCTCAGAACGCGAAGCTACCCGAGGATGACCCGCAGGAAACAAGCGTTTTGAAGACGTCGCGCCGTAATATAAGTAGTTTTCGAATGCTGGATTGGCGCCCCTATTTTAAAAACTTGCGAAATGGAGCAATTTTGTCGGATATAAGTTCGCGGGCCCTTCACTTTTGGTCTGAAGATGAAGCCGTTTATAAGCTTTACCCGACGTCTGTGCCGATGACCGATGATCTAACACGAAAGGGCCGTACTGAAGTGGTTCGAAAAGTGGTTGGACCATCTTGGCGACCTACCCCAGAGATGCGTAAACGTGACCCAGAGTGGCCCGAATTTATTGGACCCGGACCTGACAATCCGCTTGGTTCTCACGCACTTTATTTATCATGGACATTTTACCGTATTCACGGGACGCACGATACGAGAAAAATTGGTCGCAGATCATCCAGTGGCTGCATTGGCCTATATAACGAACAAATTTCTCAACTGTTTGAACTCACCAAGGTGGGCACTCAAGTACTAATTATTTAATTATTTTCTAATTTAAGTGTGAGTAGGCTGCATAAATAATTTTTACCTTTGCCTTGGAGGCGCCCTTTTAGTTTGCAGCCAGTAGATGGGGTTGCTTTAAATCGTAAAAAAGGGCCATCGAAGTTATGGCCCTTTGCGTTATGCGTGCCAGTTTAAGGCTTGTGCTACACCCAGCCCTGCAGATTTTCTGAAATTACATTGCTCAAAACCGTAATGTGGCCTTCGCTATCATTAAGGCAAGGAATATAAGTGAAGTGTTCCCCCCCTGCATGCTCAAAGCTTTCCTTAATTTCCTCGTTAATTTCTTCCAGGGTCTCAATACAATCTGCAGAAAATGCTGGGGCACAGACCGCAATATTTTTTTGACCTTTTTCAGCCATATGGGCTACCTCCTGCACAGTGTAGGGCTGCAACCACTGCTCTGGTCCGAATTTAGATTGGAAGGTTGTGACTATTTGAGTGTTATCCCAACCCAGTCGCTCTTTGAGCAGGCGCGTAGTTTTCTGACAGTGGCAATGATATGGATCGCCCTGTATCAGATAGCGTTTTGGCACCCCGTGATATGAACAGACCAAGATGTCTGGCCGAATTTCTGCTTTTTCATAGGCCTGCTCGATTGATGTAGCTAAGGCGTTAATATAATCTGGGCGGTCAAAGTAGGGGCTGATGGTCCGGGCTGTTGGTTGCCAGGTTTGTTTCATTAAGCTGCGAAAAAACTCGTCATTTGCTGTGGCGGAGGTGGCTCCAGCATATTGAGGGTAGAGTGGAAAAAACAATATTTTCTGACATCCAGCATCAACCATTTTTTGAACAACTGATCGTGTAGATGGGTTGCCGTAGCGCATGCAATATTCGACTATAACCTCGCCGCCATGACGTTTGGCAACTTCTGCGCGTACCGCTTCGGTTTGCGCTTTAGTGATTGTTGCTAAAGGGCTCTCGTTAGCCTCATTATTCCAGATCGACTTATAAGCCGCTCCAGATGAAAAAGGGCGTTTTGTTAAAATAATCAGTTGTAGAAGTGGCTGCCAAAGCCAGGGGCTGTAGTCTATGACCCGCTGATCTGACAGAAACTCGCCTAAATAGCGCCGCATGGACCAATAGTCATAATTGTCTGGCGTGCCTAGGTTGGACAGTAAAACCCCAATCTTAGGTATCTTAACCTTTGGGTGGTCAGTGGGGGCGGTAGTAAGAGGCAAATACGTTGGTTGATGTTCTGTCACTATGAATTCCTCGATGTTTCCCTAAACCAAATAACGGGATATTCTGTTAGGTCAATTGTTGGATGATTTTTTTGCTTCTTTGAGCGCTTGCTGGAGTGTCTTGCTGACTGATCCGGGCTTTAGGGGCGTTGGCTGACTTGCATCGGGTGCCCATCCTGTTAAGAATATTAATTCAAAAGTGCAGTTTAACCGGCCCATGGGGTCGGAATACTCTTCAGCATAGATTTTTTGTGTACGTTCAAAAAGGGTCCTTGCCGTAAGGCTTGTGACACGTGCCGTCATAATATTAGTTTCCCCCATGGCGCGGAGGTCTCGCATGAGGTGATATAAATCACGGTATGAAGTAGGAATTTTCAGGGAATCTACAACGGGTAACGCCAGCCCAGCGCGCTGTAAAACCGCCCCAAGTTCGCGAATTTCGGCCATTGGAGATACCCTTGGGGATAATCCCCCGCGTAGATTAGTTTCCGCCACAGACAAAGTGGCGCGCAACTCTGCTAAAGTTTGTCCACCAAAGCAACTGGCCAGGAAGAGACCATCAGGTTGCAAGCCACGGCCGCACTGCACAACTTGGCCAATGGGATCATTGCAATGATGCAGGGCTATGGAGTGAATCACCAGATCATAGGCCCCCACTTCCAAACCTAGTGTATCCTCATCGGGTATGATGGTGGCTTCAGACAAGGACGAAGCCCAAATTTCTGGGTGGCCTGTAACAATGGCGATCTTTTTAAACGACCTGTTAACCGCCTCCAGCCTTTCTAAGATCTCATCTCGCGACAATTCCTGTAAAAACATGCCCGCTTTAGTCGCACGAACGCGTTTAGCAGATTGGACCGTGGTGTTGAAAAGCTCTGGTGGTATCATTGGGCTTGGGTAAAAGGGAGCTGGACGTATTGCAAGCGCTGTTGAGATTAAGTCACATCGCTTGATGCTGAGTGTTAGTGAAAGCAGACCCGCGCTTACTTTTGTCATTGGCGTGCTAACCTGTGAAGCTGCCCGTGTTCACCGGTAGGTAAGAGATACTGAAGCATGCATCTTAACGCTGGCCTGTGCGACAAAACCTGCATAAGCTACTAAGTGATTTAAGGAGTCTAAGTGAATGCCAATTGTTGAACTATACACCTCTTCTCTTTGCGGGTTTTGCCACGCTGCAAAACGATTACTCTCTAGTAAAAGTGCTACCTATCGTGAGATTGATCTTTCGCGAGATCCGGGGCGGCGCTCAGAAATGTTAGTGCGGGCCAATGGCAGCCATACGGTGCCTCAGATTTTTATTAATGATCAGCACATTGGCGGCTGTGACGAGCTGTACGCGTTGGACCGTTCAGGCAAGTTAGGGGTTATGTTGTTGGAGTGAGGGTAGCTGTTGCACAGATAACGTCCAGCGACCAACCGGCGGAAAACTTAGCGTCTGTTTTGGCGTTGATGGATCAATCTAATGACCAAGACATTCTATTTTTACCAGAAATTACTAATTGTGTGTCGCTGGATAGGGCGCATCAGGCTCAGGTTTTGGATGATGTTGATAATAACCTCTTTCTAGATGCTGTGTGTAAAAAGGCTCGTGCCCTTGGCCTTTGGGTGGCCTTGGGGTCGATCGCGCTTAAAACCCATGATGTTGATGGTCGATATACTAATCGATCCATCTTAATTGATGCCTGTGGGGCCGTTGTGGCGCAATATGATAAAATTCATATGTTTGATGTTACAGTGTCTGACACTGAGCGGTACCATGAATCTAAGGGTTACAGACCTGGTGATACTGCTGTTTTAGCGCGAACTCCTTGGGGCAGTATGGGGCTTAGTATTTGCTATGATCTGCGCTTCCCAGCGCTGTATCGTATTTTGGCGCAGGCAGGTGCCGTCATGTTGGTAGTTCCCTCTGCATTTTCTAGACCCACGGGTGAGGCGCATTGGCACACATTATTGCGGGCACGTGCCATTGAAAATGGATGTTTTGTGCTTGCTTCGGCGCAAACTGGAGAGCACCCTGGATCAGGGCGTAAAACTTATGGCCACAGTTTGATTGTGGATCCGTGGGGGCAAGTGATAATGGATGCGGGGCAGAAACCAGGATTGTATTTCACTGAACTTGACCTAAAAGCTGTAACCAGAGCGCGTATGCGAATAGCATCCCTAAGACACGACCGCCCCTTTGAAGTGAGGCATTATCCGAGCAATGACTAATCCAATTGAAACCCTTTCTATAAGTTTTTTTTCTGAAATTTTGGCGCTGGACCAACTGTTACGCAGCAAAATTTCAAAGGGCTTGCCCAAGGGCATGGAGCTGTCGCATTTTTCAGTTCTTAATCATTTGGCACATGTGGGTTCTGAGCGCACACCGGCTGATTTGGCAAAATCATTTAACTTGACGCGGGGAGCCATCACCAACACGCTTACTAAGTTAGAATGGGCCGGCTATGTGCACATTCGACCTGACTGGGATGATGCACGACGCAAACAGGTTGTGATTAGCCCATCAGGGCGGGCCGCCCGGGACCACGCTTTTGCTCAAATCGGTCCAATTTTAGCTAAGGCTACGGGTATATCAGGTGTTGAAAATCTCAAAAGTATTCTGCCAATACTACGTGAATTACGCACCAGTTTGGCCAAAGATTCTTAAACTGGTTTTGTGCTCGTCGTGACATAGTTAACACTGAGATCTTGCGTTGAAAGCGCCCAGCTCCATCTAAGTTTATCAAACACAAAACCTTTTTTATCAATGGGAGTTAGGCCAGAGGCGGAGAGTAGCGTGAACAATTCGTCTGGAGTTATGAATTTGTTCCAATCATGCGTGCCCTTTGGTAGCCAGCGCATCACCCATTCGGCGCCAATAATCGCAAATAAAAAACTCTTGGGATTGCGATTCAGGGTCGAGCAAATATGCAGACCGCCAGGACGCAGGAGTTGTTGGCAGGCCAGAAGGTAGGCTTTGGGGCTAGCAACGTGCTCAACCACTTCCATATTTAGAATTGCATCAAACTGTTCGCCGGCTTCTGCCAAAGCCTCGGCTGTGGTGTGGCGATAGTCAATTTCCAGACTGGATTGCTGCGCATGCAATTGTGCCACAGGGATATTGCCAGCTGCCGCATCTGCGCCCACAATTTTTGCACCCAGCCTCGCCATCGGTTCGCACAAAAGGCCGCCACCGCAGCCTATGTCCAAAATACGCAAATCCTTAAAGGGCAAATTGGTCTTAAGATCACGACCAAATTCAATGGCAATTTGTTGTGTGATATAATCTAGGCGGCAGGGGTTCAGCATATGCAAAGGCTTGAACTTCCCCTCCAGGTTCCACCATTCTGCTGCCATCGCTTCAAATTTTGCGACTTCAGCTTGGTCGACTGTCGACTGGTTGCCTTGCATTCTGATCTCCTAATAGATTTAACTTAATAAGCAGTGATTCAACTAGCATCTGCTATATATAGGACATCTATGGACAAAGTCGCAGGCCAAAAACGATCATTACAATTTCTTTATCCGCCGATTGAACCCTTTGATCAGCGAATATTAGATGTAGGCTGTAATCATCACATTTATGTAGAGCAATGTGGTAGGCCTGATGGAGTACCCGTTGTTGTACTTCATGGTGGCCCAGGTGGTGGATGTAGCCCGTCGATGCGTCGGTATTTCGACCCAAGCTATTACCGAATTATTTTATTTGATCAGCGTGGGTGCGGTCGCTCGCGCCCCCATGCTGAGGTCGAACATAACTCTACATGGCATTTGATAGCAGATATTGAACAAATTCGTGCGGCAATTGAAGTTGATCGCTGGATGGTTTTTGGTGGCAGCTGGGGGGCTACATTGGCATTAATCTATGCACAGGCTCATGCATCAGCCGTGCAGCGCCTTATCCTGCGCGGTGTTTTTTTGGGTACGCAGCCTGAGTTGGATTGGTTTTATGGAGGTGGCGCTGGGAAATTTTGGCCAGAGGCTTGGGCCCGATTCTCGAGCTTAATCCCCCCTGAAGAGCAAGAGGATTTGATTGCAGCCTATAAGAAGCGCCTGTTCAGTGGTGATGTGGTGCTTGAAACTCGGTATGCGCGGGCTTGGGTGGGTTGGGAAAATGCTTTAGCCTCTATTAATTCGACGGGTATATCTGGAGAGACGCCGTCACAATATGCCCGCGCCTTTGCCCGGCTGGAAAACCATTATTTCTCAAATAAATTATTTCTGGCTCCAAACCAGGCAATTTTAAGTAACATGTCAAAGATCTCTAATATTCCAGGTAATATTGTGCAGGGGCGGTATGATATGATTTGCCCACCACAGACTGCTTGGGTCTTGGCGCAGGCTTGGCCAAAAGCACGCCTCAAAATGGCGGCGAAGGCCGGTCATGCGCTGTCAGATACGCCAATTAGTATGGAATTGGTGAAAATTATGGATGCTTTACGCGCATAGCGAAAAAGCCGGACTAAAAGCTTTACATAAGCTTTTCAGGGGTTAATCTCAATTGGATATAAGGTTTTTATAGGAGATGTCAGGTGGGGCCTAGTAGGCGTGGCCTTTTAAAGACTAGTGCAGCAGCTGGCGTAATTGCTGCAACTGGCCTTCCAGCCAAAGCCGCTGCAAAGCGTGGGGGCACACTTCGTATGGGCCTTAACGGTGCAAATATATCGGATAGCTGGGATGGTCGGACACATTCTGACCAATTCATGGTCAATATGGGTCATGGCACAGTTTTTGATTGCTTGACCGAAGTTACCGCTGCCGGTGAACTAGTCGGCGAATTGGCGGAAAGCTGGGAAGCTTCTTCTGATGCAAAAACTTGGATCTTCAATCTGCGTAAAGGTGTTACGTTCCATAACGGTAAACCCTTTGGTGCGGATGATGTAATCGAATCGTTGGGTATGCATGCGGAGGAAGGTGCAAAATCTGCGGCGAAGCCGATTGTTGCTGCCATCAGCGATATGAAAAAAATGGGTGCGCATCAGGTCCAGTTTACGTTGAGAGCTGGTAACGCGGACTTTCCATTTTTGTTATCTGATTATCATATTTTGATGTATCCAGCTGGCATGATTGACGAAGCTATTGCTAAAGGTATTGGTACGGGTCTGTATAAGGTAGTCAGTTTTGATCCGGGTCTGCGGTGCGTCCTCGTCCGCGTTGATAGCCACTATAAAGATGGACGTGCTGGCTGGTTTGATGGAATTGAATGCATTGCAATCAACGATTCGTTTGTACGGATGAATGCTTTGATGACGGGCCAAGTTGATGCGGTGAACCGTGTTGATTTAAAAGCTGAGCCACTGTTGCGCGCCAATCCAAATATTGAAATATTTGAAGTGACTGGTAACCAGCATTTCACATTCCCAATGCTAACTAATCAGGCGCCTTTTAACGATATTAATGTTCGCAAGGCTCTGAAATATGGCATTAACCGCCAAGAAATGGTCGACAAGATCTTGCAAGGCCATGGTAAGGTGGGCAACGATCACCCAATTGGTCCAGCGAATCAGTATTTTGCGTCTGAGCTTCCGCAACTTGAGTTGGATGTCGATAAAGCCAAATTCTATATGAAAGCGGCCGGCCTCACTGAACTGAATGTGGACCTGTCTGCGTCTGACGCGGCTTTCACGGGTGCTGTTGATGCCTCACATCTTTACCACGCTTCTGCTAAGGGTGCGGGAATTAACATAAATGTGATTCAAGAGCCTGCAGACGGTTATTGGTCAAAAGGTTGGTTGGAAAAAGGATGGAGCGCTGGTTATTGGTCTGGCCGAGCAACCGAAGACTGGATGTTTTCAACGGTTTATGAACGTGGAGTGCCCTGGAATAATAACCAGTGGGAAAATGCCCGCTTTCAAGAGCTTCTATTGAGTGCACGCGCTGAGCTAGATAGTGACAAACGCCGAGATCAGTACACTGAAATGCAGATGCTTTGTTCTGAAGAAGGTGGTGTTATTGTTCCAATGTATGCCAACACCGTAGACGCTAACACAACTAAGTTGGCTCATGGTCCCGATTTAGGCAACCTTTGGCAGATGGACTCTAATCGAATATCTGAGCGCTGGTGGTTTGCATAATATTTATGGCATTCTGAAATTTGAGGCCCCTGTTTCCAAGGCCCTTTTTGCTTTTGGACAAAGTTCAAGCTAGCGAAACATTTTATGTTCTGGGATTGAAACTTCCCCGGAAACTCTGTAGACGGCCCTCAATAGCGGCACCTTGGCTTCCACCCCCAAGGCTCCACCGGAAAATAC
>TARA_B110000091_G_C13822252_1_pt1 | contig 15053 bp, 15 predicted proteins | sample TARA_B110000091 | Tara Oceans TARA_B110000091 (sample SAMEA4397278) | marine metagenome | biome: Polar Biome; feature: [DCM] deep chlorophyll maximum layer (ENVO:01000326); material: water (ENVO:00002006), including particulate matter (ENVO:01000060) such as... | depth 35 m
TAACAATTCTTGCGAATGCTTTAAGAGAGCCGGTTGTGTATGAGCCGCTGAGCTTACCGCGCTGGTGAAGTCGAGCTTCTTGGCTGGAGAAATAACTGTAAGCATCATGATAATTTACTCGTATTTAATGAGTAGCATTCTATAGTTAAAAAATTATATCAAGTCCAAGTGAAACAGTAACTATTAATTCAAGGCAATCGACAATAATCAGCTCAGATATAACGTTGTCAGAGATATCCGCAGATTAAAGCGCAATTGTTGATGTAATAAAATGCAATGCGAGCGTGGAGAATTTTCAGAGAGGACTAAAGAAAAAGGACGAAGTGTCGATATCTCTTATTGAAATCTCTGAGAATTAAAAAATAATACGAACTTGAATTATTTCTGACACCTAGCTACAGTCCACAATAGGCCAAGGCGGCGGTGGTTACACGTTAAGTTTGGATAATTTATGATAGGCGAGACAGCGGCGATGACAGACCAGATACCACCTTGTAAATTTTGTGGCCAGAGCCGGGTTGTATTGGCTGTAGGAGTCCTGATCTTTGTACTGGTGAGTATTCAGCCTGAATCTACCTTTCTAGTAGGAGTAGACGTGACGAATGTTTTTGCATGGCTAGTGGCTGGAATGTCAGCCATAGTGGTTGTTTGGAAGGTATATAAAGAGTATTGGAAGTAAGATCATGCAATTAACTCAAGACAAAGTAGCTAACTGCTGGCAGTGTAAGCATTTTAAAATTACCCATGAGATTGCGAGGCCTTACGGATGTACTGCGATGGGATTTAAATCTAAACTTTTACCCTGCCAAGAAGTTATCCGAATCGAAGGCAACAAATGCTTTAGTTTTTCTGTTAAATCTAAAGCGTGAAATGCTGGACAACCGCAGCTATTTAGTTAGAAATAACGCTCAACTTTAATTATGCGTTATTTCATATACTGTATAATAATAGCTTAAAACAAATGATCTATGGTTTGATTTCTAGGCCATTCAGTAGTCATACCCACATTCAAAACGTGGGCGGAGGGCCAAATTACCCTAACAGTAGTCAACTATCAACACATAAACGGGATTTAAGATGGATTTTGCAACGGTTATCGGTATAGGCGCTTTTTTCACCGCGATGGTTTATGGGGTTGTTGGGGATGGGGGTGATTTGTCCCTTATGTGGCAGGCTCAAGGAGCCGCTATTGTTCTTTTGGGTACCTTCGGAATCGTATTATTACGTTCAACGCTGGGTGAATTTGGCACTATGTTTGTTGGTATTAGTAAAACATTTTTCCATAAGGTCGATAAACCTGAGGACTTAATTGATCAGTTAGTAGAATTGGCCACAATTGCGAGAAAAGATGGAATGATCGCTCTTGAGGGCCAAGAGATTGGTAATCGAATGCTTTCAAAAGGCGTTAGCGCTCTAGTTGACGGAAATGATGCCCTCTATATTAGAACTGCCTTAGAGCGAGATATGTTAATTACTGCAGCCCGGCATGACTCAGCAAGAGGCACCCTTCAGGCTTTTGGCGATACTGCCCCCGCGATGGGAATGATAGGAACGCTAATTGGTTTGGTAAAGCTATTGAAAAATTTAGAAAGTAACCCGGGCGGAATTGGAGATGCTATGTCGGTTGCCTTGCTGACCACCTTTTATGGAGCACTCTTAGCCAACGGTCTTTTTATTCCGTGGGCACAGAAGCTTGAAAATCATGCAAAGAGAGAGGAGCGGAATAGCGAGTTGATCATAGAGGGTGTCATTTTCATTCATAAGGGTGGAAATCCAAGATTATTGGGGGATTTGTTGTCGTCTTTCTTGTCGCCGAAAGCCAACCTCAAGAGGCAGTCTGAATCAGCAGCATGACTTGGAGCTTAATAAATGGCTGCTGATGTGGCATTTGAAAGCGAAATAACGATTGAAGTCCCACCAGCGCGGATAAGACCTTGCCCCAGATGCCGGCAGGTAGCACCTGGATGGATGACCACATTTGCTGATATGGCTACCTTACTTATGGCGCTTTTCGCCTTAATGTACAATTTTGCACAGATGGATCAGCGCGAGAAGGCGATAGCCTTGGGTTCTTTGAATGCCGCTTTTGGCGCAACAGTTATTGTGCCCGTAATTGAGATCCCGGTTGCTGAAAGTTTTGTTATCTCTGATTTGATTAGTACCAGTGATGCATTGAAAAAATTGAGTCAAGAGGAGCTTATTGCAATTCAGACTGAGAAGACCTTCACTGAGCTAAAGAAAAGCTTGGCTCCAGAAATCAAAGAGGGTCAAGTTGTTGTGCGTGTGCAGAATGACAAGATTGTTGTTGAATTACAGTCCTTTACTGCTAAAGACCAGGCGACGCAGGATTACTATCTTACTCAAAGCGTTTTGGGAATTACCGAGAAAGTTGTGACTGCCCAGGCCACAACATCAACAGAAATAGAGGTGCGGAAACAAGATTTGGCTGCTCTAGAAGCTTTAAAAGAGCGCCGTCGTCAGGATGCTAAGTCTAAATATGACAGTTTGAGTCTTGACCTACAGGACAATATCGCGCGAGGAGAAATGACATTGGTTTTAAAGGATGAAAATCTTGTTATTCGGCTTTCCGGGGAAGGTTCATTCATTTCGGGTAGCGACAAACTGCAACCTAGCTTTAAAGCATTGATAACAAAAATTGGAGAGAAGCTAATATCGACAAAAAGCCGAATTAGAATTGAGGGACATACTGATAATATAAAAATCACTTTTAGCGAACGATTTATGTCTAACTGGGATCTATCATCGGCCCGTTCATCTTCAGTTGCTGCAGTACTAATTAAAGATTTAGGTATTAATTTTGAGAGAATAGCCGTCGCAGGATTTGCTGACTCGGTACCTCTGGAGAGTAATGAGTCTGCCACAGGTAGGGCACTCAATCGTAGGATCGAAATTATCGTGAAAGGAAGCTCAGAAGGAAAATCCGATGAGTGAGGAATTAGATCAAGGGAGCACCCGAAAGCAAAAGTGTGAGCCTTGTCCTACTGGAGCCGGAATGTGGATGGCAACCTTTTCTGATATGGCGATTCTACTCATGGCGATGTTTGTACTACTAATTGCCTTAGCAGAAACGGCAAAAGTAAGGGACAAAATGTTTTCTGTACCTGGTGATGAGCAGAGTCAGCTTGGAACTCAAGATGAGATTGACTCCGACTTGGCGCCATCTGCAGAGCGTGAGGTCTCGACTAATTCAGATACTAATGAAGGCTATGACATTGTTGTAGAAGCGCTCGCCAAAGAAATTGGTGAGGGTACAGTAGACGTAGTCATTAAAGGCGAGCGAATTGTTGTCAATGTAGACAGTTTAAATAACACTAAGTCCACTAGCGGGAGAGTGCAGCAGGAACAGCTGGAAATTTATCTGAAAGTTGCCGAAGTACAGCGAAAGGTTAAAGTTGGGGTCAAAATTGCTCAAGAATCTGAAGGGGCTGCCGACGATAGCGAAGCTTGGGAGGCAATGTTTTCCGCGCAGTACCGGAGGGTTAGACAGAAGCTGGAATCTGCTATCAAAGAGAATCGCGTAGAGGTTATTAGAGATGGAGATAAAATTATTGTTCGTATTGCTTCACAGGGGTCCTTTAAAACTGGCTCCGCTGATCTTCAAGATGGGTTTGGTTTACTTTTAAATACTGTTGGAGACGCGCTTAGCGATGCTGAAGGGCTCATCACTATAGAGGGACATACAGATAACATTCCAATATCCTCCTTTGGTTCTCGTTTCAGATCAAACTGGGACCTTTCTGCTGGACGTTCCGGAGCAGTGGCCGATTACTTGTTAACCAAGTATTCGTTTAATAATGGATTGATGGTTACTGGATTAGCGGATACCAAACCCTTGGCGAGTAACAATACATATGAAGGGCGAGCAAAGAATCGGAGAATTGAACTTGTGATCGACGGAAGTTTTTGATTAGCCTGAACTGGAATCTTATTGTCGTTTTAAAAAAAGGGCGCCACTAGACGCCTTTTCTGTCCCCTACCTTGATAGCGTAGGTTCCGAAAGTTATGATGCTAAGGAGATCTTAGCATCACTATTTAGAAGTTGAGGGACTAGGGCCCAAGCGTCTTTGATTTCACTCATCAATCCTTTAACTTCGTGAATACCTGATACATCATTCCGGATATTAGCCTTAAGTAAACGGCGGACGCAATAATCGTACAGTTCTGATAAATTAGAGGCCAGCTCTTTACCTTTTTCAAAATCTAAAGCACTCTGCAGGCCTACAATGATTTTAGTGGCGCGACCAATAGACTCGCTCTTGCCCTTTATATCATTGCGGTCGAAATGACCCTCAGCGTCTGCAAGACTAGTCATTAGACCGTCAAATAACATTTGAATAAGTTGTACGCTGTCCGCATAGGGCACAGCCGAAGATATATCTACATTGCGATAAGCATTTACGCCACGTGTTTTGTAAGCCATTAAGTGTCCCGTCCTGTATGTTTGTGCTTAACTGTTACATCGGACGTTCACGATGAAACTTTAGCCTTGGGCGTGCTATTTGTCTGACTAAAACTTTATGTTATTCGGGGCAGGACTCATAATTATCTGCAAGACACTCGCGGCCAATTTTTCTGGCCGTTTCTATTTCAATTTCGGTCATGTTCATACTGGCAGGTACGGTAATGGAGACTGCATCTTCTTTACCGTTTATTTCTGATAAAATAGCCCATATCATAGCCTTGTGAGACTCTGAGGAACCGCCTTCTCCAGATTGCAGCATGTAGGCATACATAAATTGAGCATTAGCCGAACCAAGTTTCGCAGATTTTAAAAACCACACTCGTGCATTATCAAAATCTACTGAAACCCCATGGCCTTGATGGTACATGAGTCCTAGCATATATAGAGACGGAGGAAACTCACTATCTGAGGCGCGTAAAAACCATTCGTAAGCCTCGAGATAGTCAAGATCCACTGATTCACCTTTGAAGTAAATAAGGCCGAGGCTATGTTGAGCTCCATAAGAGCCCTGCTCGCCGGCTTTTTTATACCAATTAATTGCAGTTAGGGTGCTTTGCGGCACTCCGAAGCCTTTTTCAAAAAGGTATCCGACAAAAGTTTGCGCATCACTATTTCCAGATTCAGCAAGCGGCAAAAATGCTCGCATTGCTGTGGTGTAGTGACCCCTTGTAAGGGCACTCTTTCCTGCCTCAAGAGAGCCACTCAGCGCCAGCTGAGGTAGTAGTGAGCTACAAATGAGCAGTGCCATAATTAATTTTTTCATCGTTACACTCCTTTTTGCATATACAACTCGTCCGGCAAAAGCCACAGATGAGGGCCATGAATAACTGCGCTCTGATAAAGATTTGGTTGCACTAAAGCGGATTATAAGCGCAGTAATTATGCAATATATACTTTAATAGAACCAATACTTAATATCAGATTAACAATGTAATTATGGTCGTTATCGATAGATCTATATAGAAATATGCGTTAATGTATACTAGACTATGCTTTTTTGCTGAAAGAGTGTCTTGGGTTGTCAGGTGCTGACACTACACTTAACAAAGAGCTCAACTCATTAAAAAAAAGCATTTTGTGCTCTCATTAATAACTGAGATTTCATTACCCTTGATTAGTCACCTTGTTGGCAAGGATTCATCCCCAGGCGCAAAGTAAGGAAGATAGTGACGTTGGTAGGTATAGATAAAATTATCGGAATGAGCCCAGAAATAAAGGCTCTGCGCGCGCTGATAAAGTTACTTGGCCCTAGTGATTCAACGGTTTTGGTTCTGGGCGAAAGTGGCACTGGCAAGGAGCTGGTGGCGCAAGCTTTACATAGATCTTCTGAGCGTGTTCGGGGGCCCTTTGTCCCCGTGAATTGTGGAGCGATACCAAAAGACTTACTTGAGAGCGAATTATTTGGGCATAAAAAAGGCTCTTTTACAGGGGCTATAGCCGATCGAAAAGGGCGATTTCAGCTCGCGGATAAAGGAACTTTGTTTCTTGACGAAATCGGCGATATGTCTATGGATCTCCAAGTAAAGCTCCTTAGAGTGTTACAAGAAAGGACTGTCGATCCTGTTGGATCAATAGGCTCTATTCCCATAGATGTTCGCGTTATAGCGGCAACCCATCAAAACATTGAAACGCTTATTGACGAAGGGCGATTTCGAAAAGACCTATATTATCGTTTAAATATTATGCCTATCGAAGTGAGTTCTCTGGCTGACCGAGCACAAGATATTCCAATTTTGATCGATTATTTTGCTCAACAAAAGGCAAAACCATTAGAAAAACCTATCTCAATATCTCAGGGCTCGATGAAGTTATTGCTTGATTATGGATGGCCAGGGAATGTTCGCGAGCTATCTAATTTAGTTGATCGATATACGGCCCTCTATGCACAACAAGAGGTCGATTTATATACCGTTCCACGCAGCATGGTGCCATCGGGGATTAAAAAGTTGATGGAACTACCTGAAACACCAAATCGCTTACTTGAACAAAATGCGACAACAATGCTCACCTCAAGAGAGCCGAATGATTTTGATAATCCAATATTTGGAGTACCATCGGCTAAGGTAAAAGATGTATGTGACATAAAGCTAGACGCTTCTATTGATGACGTTCAAAGAGTAATTAACCTTGCTCAGGGAGGCGCAGATTTTCCTGATGAAGGCGTTGAGCTTAAGCAGCACCTCCTCGAGATTGAGCGGGGCCTCATCAGGCAGGCGCTTACAAAGGCAGAAGGCAACGTGTCAAAAACGGCCCGACTACTAAAAGTCCAAAGAACCACCCTGATCGAAAAAATCAACAAGTACGGCATGCACTAGGCAACATTGGCAGCCCACTCCTTTTCTACTACCGTTATCAATATTCTAAGTAAGTATCACCTAAGATTAGCCTGACGGCCTATTTGTATCTTACGCTCCAATGGTGACTAGGCGCTGAGCATTGCCTCTTGTCTAAAAGCACTATGTTTGTCGATCTTCTGACTCATTGCCACTGGCAAAAATTTGACACTTTCTTGCCACCTTACAGGTAACCTATTGTTTATTATGTGAATTTAGTTTTGGCACGTGAATTGCTTGTAAGGGATATAGGTAGTTAAAGTGGCAACATAAAAAGGATAGTAAAGTGGCAACAATGACCTCGACAGTAATAGTTTGGATAGATGGCTCAGACAAGCCGTCAGCAATTGTGGAAGAACTCAGTAGCAGTGGGCTGACTATTATTCAGGTAACGCAGGATAGTCTTACCGATGGAGACATCACTAAAGCTGACGCGATTGTACTTTGCATTGATACGGATATTAGCTCTATCTCGGAGGTTCAGTCTCGACAGGCACGCTTAAATAGTACTTCTCCACTCATCGCTCGGGTGGATCGCAATAACTTTGAGCTGGCAATTCAAGTTATGCGCAAAGGCGCAGCAACGGTAGTCCCATCTCAGCAGCAAGATTTTACTGATTGGTGTGAAACATTATCTATTGTTAAAGTTTCCAAGCCAATGCAGCAGTCGTCCTTTGTATTTGCTGATCCAGTGAGCCGCAATCTTCTAGCGCTGACTGAGCGTGTAGCTAAGGTTGATGTAACGGTTTTGTTAACTGGTCCCACTGGGTCGGGGAAGGAAGTATTAGCGAAGATACTGCATGACACCTCTCCTCGGCATGGAGGGCCTTTCATAGCTTTTAATTGTGCCGCAATGCCAGAAAATCTTATTGAAGACATGCTATTCGGTCATGAAAGAGGGTCCTTTACCGGGGCAACCAAGGAGCAGCCAGGACTATTTGAACAGGCTCAAGGAGGGACTGTATTCTTGGATGAAATTGGCGAAATGTCTTTTCATCTTCAGGCAAAATTACTACGCATTTTACAGGAGCGAAACATCACCAGGCTTGGCGGCCGCAAGCCGATCGACCTCGATATCAGAGTTGTTGCGGCGACTAACCGTAATCTAAAAACCTCAATTAGGGAGCGAAGCTTTAGAGAAGACCTCTACTTTCGACTGAGTGCCTTCAAAATCACGATTCCAGCATTAAAGAAAAGACCAATGGATATATTGCCGCTGGCAGAGCAGTTTATCAGCCAACAAAAATCGATTAGACCGCGGGTCACACTCTCTGAGGATGCTCAGCAAAGCCTAGTTGAATACCACTGGCCTGGTAATGTCAGAGAGCTACAAAACGTTATTATGCGAGCTCTAGTACTAACTCCGCAAAGCACAATAGACAGCAGCCATCTTATTTTTGATGATATTACTGATCTAGATGATCAAGATAATGCTAACAACGGGCTGGTTAATTTATCTGATAATCGATTTTCTTATACGAATAATATTATTCCAAGCGCCAGCCAGGCAGAGCCTTTATCCAAAGCGGTGAAAAGTAGTGAGTACCAAACAATCATGACGGCCTTACAAAATTCTAGGAGCCGAGATCAAGCGGCAGAAGTGCTCGGGATAAGTACAAGGACATTACGCCACAAACTTCAACGATTGCGCGAAGAGGGGATGTCGGTTACTCGAGCTTACGCTCGATAGCGACTAGGACAATATTATGGTAAATCCAACAAACCTAAGTAATGTTGAATCTGTCTTAAGCCAGATCCGACAGTATCAGGCACAAGCAGCTGACGGCGTTAATTCTGCTGTTAGCAATACAGAATCAACGCAGGGAGCCGGCGGTTTTGCGGACTCCATTAAAGGAGCACTGCAACAAGTTAATGAAACACAGCAGACCTCAAAAGCACTGCGTACAGCATATGAAAGAGGCGAGGATGTTCCGTTAACTGATGTGGTAATGAGCATCCAAAAATCATCTTTAGCCTTCGAAGCAACACTACAGATAAGAAATAAGGTGTTAAAAGCTTACGAAGAAATCATGAATATGCCTGTGTAATAATTGAGAAGAGAAAATAGATATGGCAACTACAGTAGCAAATCCTTCAGATCTTAATCTTGGTGCGCAAATGGACCGAAATTCGCCCGCACAGTTAGAGGCCCCGCGTGGCGTTAGACAGGAGGTATCGTTAAGACAAAATTTACCCGTTAGTACTAGTGGCAACACGCTTCCAGCAGGCCTTGGCCTGAACAGCATTATGTCTCAGCCTGCAGTACAAAAAGCAATGCCTGCAATTTTGGTATTGGTGGCTGTCGGACTCTTTTTGTTGGCGTATTCATGGATTCAGACGCCACCCTACAAAACGGTTTATCCCGGATTATCAGAATCTGACCGACAGGCCGCTTACACCGCTTTGTCTAGTGCTGAATTTAGTGCAAAGATCGATGCGAAGACAGGTGAATTAAAAGTCCCAGATGATCGATATCATGAGGCTAGAATATTCCTCGCTTCCCGAGGCCTGCCGCAAGGGTCGACAGCCGGGGGTATGAGTGCTCTGAACGATGACACGTCAATGACCACCAGCCAGTTTATGGAGCAGGTACGTTATGTAAATGCTATGGAGCAAGAGCTCGCGCGCAGTATCACTCAGATCGGCTCGATTCAGGGTGCCCGAGTGCATCTCGCCTCACCAAAGCAAAGCGTCTTTGTTCGCAATCGCACTCCAGCTAAAGCATCTGTTGTAGTGACGCCATTTGCTGGTCGAGTGGTGTCAAAATCTCAGGTTCAAGCAATTATTCATATGGTAGCCTCAAGCGTACCCTATCTATCTGCTGATGATGTTTCTGTGGTTGATCAACGGGGAAAGTTGCTGACGGAAACGAATAGTTTTGCATCCATGCAATTGAATTCTGAGCAAATGTCCCACAAACAGAGAATGGAAGAGACCTATCGCAGCAGGGTTGATGCTTTTCTTACTCCGGTCGTAGGCGTCGGAAATGTTAGATCAGAAGTTGATGTAAAAATTGATTTCACTGAAATAGAGTCCACCTTTGAGGAGTACGATACTAACGATAATGGTCCACGGGCTAGATCTGAGGTAGTTAGCATGGAGAAGGGATCTGCTGCAGGATCCTCTGGCGGCATACCTGGGGCGACTGCTAATACCGAGCAAGTACAAGACGTAGATGGCGAAGCTCAATCTGATGACATGAGTACTGTAAGCAGTAAGACTACCCGTAACTACGAAATGGATCGGGCGGTAAGGCATGTCAAGCGGCAAGGCGGTACATTAGAGCGCATCTCGGTGGCCGTAGTGATCAATGAGCTTGCGGCTCCCATGACTCTAGCGCAAACAGAAACTGAGAATGAAGCGTCCGTGCAAACACCTGGTTACTCTGAAGAAGATATCGAGCGATTCACTGATTTGATTAAAGGCGTGATTGGATTCGATGCAGACCGCGGGGATGTAGTGACCATCGTGGCGACGCCATTTGAAGTACCTGCAGTGATTGAGGAAATTCCCGTTCCTTGGTATGAGAATTCCCAGATAATAGGCATGGTAAAAAGTAGCGGCGTTGCCTTTGCATTTATTGCGCTTCTATTTTTTGTGGTCAGACCGGCTATGAAAACTTATACAAATCCGACTCTTAGCGTTGAGAGCGGGTCAGGGAAAGATGGAGAACTGACTCAGGCAGAGCTCAAAATGCTTGGTGCAGGAGATGGTGCATCCCTTAATGATTTAAAAGCAAAGCTAAAACCTAAACGGTCTGGGATCTCCGCTAACATGCTCGATACGGCAAACACCTATGATGACAAAGTCGCCCTAGTGCGGCTGCTGGTTGCGGACGATGCCGGGCGTGTAGCCAACGTTCTTAAGAAAATGACTCGACCTACTTAAGGAAGAATAGGAGAAATAATTATGGCTAAAGAAAAAGACACTGATAAAGACGAAGAAAAAGTAAAAAGTAAAAAACAGAAAGTGAAAAAGGGGAAAAATATTCCCGAGGCGCCGCCCGAAGTTAGTCCTCTGCAATTAGAATTCAATGCAATGTCGGGTACTGAGCGAGCTGCCGTCATAATGTTATTGTTGGGAGAGCAGCAAGCCTCAGACGTTATTCGCTTTATGGCTCCACGTGAAGTTAGTGCTTTGGGTACAGCTATGGTAGGCGTTGCAGACTTATCTCAGGATTTGGTTAATTTGGTACTTGACGATTTTGTATCAACAATAAAAACCCAAACTAATCTAGGTCTTGGTACTCCAAGCTATGTAGAGAATGTTCTTAAGCGAGCATTGGGCGATGAAAAGGCAGCGACCGTTTTAGGTAAAATTATGCCTCCTGCCTCGAGTAAGGGGCTTGAAATTTTGCAGTGGATGGATGCTAAGTCTATTGGAGAGATGACCAGTGATGAGCATCCTCAAGTCATTGCTATTATTTTATCGGTTCTAGAGCATGATATAGCGGCCCAGGTTTTGGAATTTATACCTGAAAGTAAGCGAGCGGAGATTATGCAGCGCGTGGCAACACTAGACTCTGTCCAACCCTCTGCAATGCAGGAATTAGAGGAAATCATGGCGGAGCAGTTTACTAGTAATACCTCGGCTAAAGCTGCAAGCCTGGGCGGCGTTAAAATAGCGGCTAAAATAATGAACTTTGCTAAGGTTGATATTGAATCCTCGGTGATGTCAGGGATTGGCACCTTAGATCAAGAATTGGCGACGCTGATCCAAGACAAAATGCTGACATTTGAGAATATGTCTGAAGTTGATAACCGCAGTATTCAGACTCTTCTTCGAGACATTGAGCAAGATATGCTAATGGCTGCGCTCAGAGGTGCCGATGAACGTACTAAAGACAAATTTTTGTCGAATATGTCTGAGCGAGCACGTGACTTGCTAGTAGATGATATGGAAGCTAAGGGCCCAATTCGTGTAAGCGAAGTTGAGGCTGCCCAAAAAGGAATAATGCAGATTGCAAGGAAGCTTTCTGACGATGGTGAAATTATGTTAGCTGGTGCAGGAGAAGCCTTTGTCTAATTTAGAGCCAAAGGTGAGCTGGAGGCTCAATGATCTTCTGCGGGCAAGCCAAAAAGCACGAGAATTTGCAGCCGTTGCTTGGTCTAGCCCAGATGACAAGAGCAGCAAAGAGTTTACTCGGTGGCAACCAACCCGCCTGAGCAGTTCCGGTTCTGAGGAGTTCTCTATAGTTGATGACGTAACCGAAGAGCAGGAGAAAGAGCCGGATCTGAAAATGGTTGCCCAAGAGGAGCTGAATTTAGCGAAACAGCAGGCCTATGAAGAAGGCTTTACTAAAGGTAGAGATGAATCAGAGTCAAAATATTCACTGGCCAAGCAAAATCTCATCGAGCTTACCGAAAGCATTTGTGAGAACCAAAAAAACGGGAACGAATTTTTTGTTCCATTAAAAAAGCTAGCGCTGCATCTCGCCCAGCAGCTTGTCCGTGGAGAATTAAATATATCAGGCATGGCCATAGACAGATTAGTTAAGGCAGCATTAGATGATATAGATATGAATGGTGGAGATTCAATAGTTATTAATTTGCATCCGGCGGATCTCGATAATTTCAAGCTAAATATGGACCCAGCTTTTGCACATTTAGATGTTCGTGAAGACCCACAGCTCTCTCAGGGGAGTGTCTCGGTGACGATTGGAGATAGTGCTATTGAAGACTTAATTGAAAACCGGTTGCAAGCTTTAGGTGATAATTTAGTGACACCGTTACTCGTCAATACTTCCCTTCAATCTATCGACATGGGGGAAGGCCTCGTTAATTCTGAAGTTGATGTAATACAACAGGATTCACTTCAAGAGTCGCCGGCGCAGGAAGAGATTCATACTGATCTGCTATTAGATGAGGACAAAGAAGATACAGATATAACAGAGATTGATTACAAGGGTCCTAGTGATGATTAATTTCTCTGGACAGGTAGAGCAGTATATCGACTCTATCCAAGCGCCGCCGGTGTCGGTTAGCGGCAAGCTTGTCCGTGTTGTTGGTTTGACGCTGGAGGCAAAGGGTATCAGCGCACCCTTAGGCGCGCATTGCCAAGTAGAAAAATCTGAAAAGGGTACCTTTATTGATGCGGAGGTTGTCGGATTCCAAGATGACTTACTTTATCTTATGCCATTCACCGAACCATCCGGTATTGGTCCGGGCGCAAGAATTTGGGTGCGATCAGACCACTCAAAAGTAGCTGTTGGTGCTGGTCTTTTGGGGCGAGTAGTGGATGGCCTTGGCCAGCCGATCGACGGTAAAGGCGTTATTAATAATACTGAAGAGCTTCATTTGGAGGGTATCCCCTTAAATCCGATGGAGCGCGGGCCTATTGAGCATGCTTTGGATACAGGAATTAAGGCTATTAACGCCTGCCTGACATTAGGCCAAGGCCAAAGAATAGGCCTAATGGCAGGGTCTGGCGTTGGCAAGAGCATTTTACTTGGCATGTTAACTCGCAATACTCAGGCTGATGTAGTGGTAATCGGCTTGATCGGTGAGCGAGGCAGAGAAGTACAGGAGTTTATTCATCAAACCTTGGGTGAGGAGGGGCTTGCAAAGGCGATTGTGGTCGCGTCACCAGCGAATATTTCACCAGTTGTTAGATTAAAAGCAACACACCTTGCCCACCTTATAGCTGAGTACTTTAGAGACCAAGGGAAAAACGTACTCCTTTTGTGTGATAGCTTAACTCGAGTGGCTCATGCACAGCGGGAAATCGGACTTGCTATAGGTGAGCCGCCTACGGCTAAAGGTTATCCGCCATCAGTATTCGCCCTACTTCCGAGACTCATTGAGAGAGCCGGAGTGGGCAGAAACGGACATGGATCAGTAACAGCGGTCTATACCGTCCTAGCAGAGGGAGATGATCGCTCAGACCCGATTGTCGATATTGCTAGAGCATCGTTAGATGGGCAAGTTATGTTGTCTCGTGATCTTGCAGATGCCGCCCATTATCCAGCTATTGATTTAGCGGGCTCAATCTCACGAGTTATGGATAACTTGCTTAGTCCAGAATTAATCAAATCGGCTAATCGTTTACGAAGGTTGTGGACGCTTTATCAGCAAAATCAGGACTTAATACAAGTTGGGGCATACGTCGCAGGGTCAAATCCAGACCTAGATGAGGCTATTCGTTTACGGCCACAAATGGAGGCGCTACTAAAGCAGTCGACCGATGAGTCAGTTTGCCTTTTAGATAGCCAAGAACGGCTAAAAAATATTACGGACGAAAACTGATGGGGCATAAATCAAAACCCGTTTGGGATACATTGGCATCCAAAGCAGACTTAGTTTTGCGAAGAGCCCAAATTGTGCTCGAAGCAGCAAAGACTCGCAAGTATGAAGCCGGGCAACGGCAACGTAAATTAGACGTATTATTATCTGAGTACTCTTGTAGGCTTAACAACATATTGTCTCGACCCCACAACACAAAAGAAGCCGGGAGTTACCGTCAATTTATTGTTCAATTACAGTCGCTTAAGCAACGTTCCGATGACGAGTTTAAGAAGTTTAGTTTAGAGTACGATAATGCACAAAAGAAGGTTATTGTGGCTGACCAAGAAAAGCTTAAGCTTGTTAGATTAGGCGAGAGGGTAAGGATTACAAGACAACGTGAAAGATTAGCGATTGAGACAAAGGAGGTCGAAGCACAAAGTTTAATGCAGTTTTATGTTAAATCTCGGACGACTCCTTAAAAAATCATGTTTTGGCACGCTCATTGCAAAGATACTTATTAATAACTTTGCGGCATTAGAGACGACTAAATATGATTGACCTTGAAAATCTTTTTCAAAATATTGAAATAACTTCTCCTAGCAATAAAACCAGGGCTTGTAGGCAAGGCATCATAGATCTTGGGGATCGGGGAGAGGCCTTTAAATCCATTTTTCAAGACCGGTTTGAATCTAGTATACCGGCAAAATCCGGCAATATCTCGCCACCTGACGGTGCTCATCACGAGGCAGCTGAGCGACGAAGCTTAAATGGTGGCTCAGAATTAATATTGGGTGGCGCAGAGCCTACTGAGGATAGCATTGCAGAATTTGCCGCTATGCAAGGAATTGATCCTCAAGTTATGGCCATGATTATGGGAGAGAGCTGGGATGCAAAAAGTGATATCGGAAGTATTGCAGAAGGATCAACACTAGAGGGCTCTCTGACTAGTATAAGCACAGCTTTACTAGGTCAAAATACTACTGAAGAAGTTAGATCTCAGGTTTCCCAGGGCAC
>TARA_B110000091_G_scaffold68571_1_pt1 | contig 14934 bp, 17 predicted proteins | sample TARA_B110000091 | Tara Oceans TARA_B110000091 (sample SAMEA4397278) | marine metagenome | biome: Polar Biome; feature: [DCM] deep chlorophyll maximum layer (ENVO:01000326); material: water (ENVO:00002006), including particulate matter (ENVO:01000060) such as... | depth 35 m
TCACTTCCTCCAACCAAAAATTTATCACTCATTCCTGCATTAATCCAAGCAACACCATTAATTAAAGCATGAAGCGCTGTTGAACAAGTAATTGAATGACTTATTGTAGGTCCTTGAGATTGTAAATCATGTGCTATCCATGATGAAATATTTCCTAAAGTTGTTGTTGGAGATGCTAACGTGTTTGTTCTGTTATTCTCTAAAAACTCTTTATGATATTTTTCAAAAAGTGATGTTGCTCCTCGAGAAGAACCAATATTTATTCCATAATCACCATCTTTCCAATTAGCTGTTTTTACTGCTTTTCTAGAAGCATAGATTGCCATTAAAACAGATTTATCAAGATTCTTATATTTATTATTCGACTTTTTTAATAATCCAATTTCAGCAGTTTCAAAACTAGACAAAGGAGCAACTAAGGCTTTTGATTTTTCAAAATTATTAATTACAAAATTGTGATTTGGATTACAATAATTTTTCCAAATAGCATCCATATTACTTCCTAAAGAAGAAATTGAAGCAATAGATGTTATTGAAATAGGGTTTTGCATAAAAAACTGTTTCGAAAAGCAAATTTAAACTATCGATAGCGACTCTTCAATAGTTTTATAGACTTTTTCTAACTCTTTTTTTGTAATTATATAAGGAACTTGAATGTAAATTGTGTTTCCTAAAGGTCTCAAGAAAACACCACGATCCATAAAAAACTTCAAAAGCTTATCTCGCAAACCTCCATAGCGTTCATTATTGGTATTTAAATCTATCGCAAAAACAACACCAAGTTGTCTAGTTGATTTTACTTTAGGGTGGTTCTTTATCCGTTCATTAAATATTTTATGAGAAGCTATAATCTCTTTGATGTTTTTTTGGATTTCTACTGATTTCAATAACTCAATTCCTGCAATTGCGGCGGCACAAGCAACAGGATTAGCAGAATACGTATGGCAATGAAAAAAACCTTTAGATATATCATCACTTAAAAAAGCATCGTAAATTTCTTGAGTACAAGATGTAATTGCCATAGGAAGTAATCCTGCAGTTAATGCCTTACTCAGGCATATAATATCAGGCTTCGTGTCCATAAATTCAGACGCAAAATTCTTTCCAGTTTTACCAAAACCAGTCATCACCTCATCTGCAATAGTCAAAACTTTTTGATTCTTACAAAATTTCAAAATTTCATTCAATCCCGCGGCATCATGAATTTTCATTCCTGCTGCTCCTTGTAACAAAGGTTCGTAGATAAACCCTGCGATTTTATTATTAGAAACGTAACCCTCTAATAGATTTATAATTTCTTCTTGATTCGTTCCGTCTGGAGTTGGAATCCGTTTAACATCAATTAAAAAATCTTCAAATGGACCATTATAAACTGATAATCCGGAAACTCCCATTGCACCAAATGTATCACCATGAAATCCGTTTTCAAAAGCAATAAAAACAGAACGCTTTTCTCCTTTATTATAATAGTATTGCAATGCCATTTTAATACTTGCCTCAACGGCTGTAGAGCCATTATCATTAAAGAAAATTTTGTTCTGACCTGCTGGAAGTATTTTAATAAGTTCTTCAGAAAGTTTCACTGCAGGCTCGTGGGTGAAGTCACTAAACATCACTTGATCCAATTGCTGCATTTGCTTGTAAACACGACTCGTAATGAATTCATTACAATGACCATACATGCACGTGTACCATGATGCGATAGCATCTATATATTCATTCCCGTTTTCATCTGTTAGAATACAGTCTTTCGCTTTTACAATCGCTAAACTTTCTGGATTTAACTGATGTTGCTTTAATGGATGCCAAAGGTGTTTTTTATCTCTCTCTTGTAAACTCATAACTTGTCTCGGAACAAATCCGCATATTCTTTTATAACATTTTTATCAAAGTAAGGTTCTTCTTCAATTCTTCCAACGACATTAATATTTGTCATTTTTTTAATAATATCTTCTGTTGTCTTGTTCTCATTTCCACTAAAAATAAGCGCAACTTCAAATCCCTTTTCTTGTAATAGTTTTATCGTCAATAATGTATGATTGATACTTCCTAAATAATGGCGAGAAACTACAATTACTTTATATTCTGGCTTGATGATATCTAAAATTGTTTCAGAAGTATTTAACGGAACCAATAAACCTCCAGCACCTTCTATAACTAAATTATTTTTTGTCTTCGGTTCTACTATTTTTTTAAGACTGATTTTTATACCATCAATATCTGCTGCTGCATGTGGACTCATCGGAGTTTTCAATGCATATGAATTTAGATGAAATTTAGAGTTATTATTTGACACTAACCTTTTAACTTTTTGAGTGTCGCAATTCTCCAATTCTCCTGCTTGTATAGGTTTCCAATAATCGGCTTGAAGCGCTTCAACTAGTATTGCTGATGCAACTGTTTTACCAACTTCAGTAGAAATTCCTGTTACAAAATATTTTTTCATACTTAAAAAATTGTTTTGCAATCGTTACACATATTTCTTGATTTTTCAAAAAAGGGAAATAGCATATAAAACACGTTTTTTCTCTGACTTGGTGCTAATAAAATTCTAGTGGAATTACAATTAGTACAATGAATATCGTTTCCTGCTTCATCTTTTCTATAGTTTCTTATTTCATTATAAATAGCCGATGCTTTATCCAAATCTTCGTTGTGAACTTGTAATTTCACTCCACCAATTGCTTGACTAATTAAAGGATCCGAATCTATCGTTTTTTCATCCAGTAACCGAGTTCTTATTTCTTCTGAATCTAATTTTGATTTCACTAAGTTTGCTTCAGTCGTATAATCAAATACTGCTAATGTTGTAAAGAAACTGCTCATATTCTATCCTTTAAATTATTACACAAAGTTAACAAGGTTCTCCAATACTTCCTCTATTTCTTTCTTCGAATTATAACTATGTATACAAAAACGCAAACGTTCTTGACCTTGAGAAACTGTAGGTGATAAAATTGGCTTTACATCAAACCCTTTTTCTCTTATTAAAGTTGCTGCTTTTTTTACCTTTTCATTTCCTGAAACAATACAACATTGAATTGAAGAGTTACTTTCTACAAACTTCTGCTGAATCTTGTGTCGCCTCAATTCGGATTTAAAATACTGAATGTTTCGATACAATTTTTTTATCTCAGAGTCTTCACTATCATTTTGAATAGCAAGCTGCTCATAAGCAACTTTTATTGTTGCAATAGAATGTGGTGGAAGTGCTGTTGTATATATCAAACTTCTAGCAAAATTTACTAAATATTCTTTCAATTCTTTGGTACCAATAATCGCTGAGCCATGGCAACCTAAAGCCTTACCAAAAGTTACAATTCTAGCAAACACATCATTTTCTAAGTCCAATTCTTGAATGAGTCCACAACCATTCATTCCAAAAACTCCAATAGCATGAGCTTCATCAACAATTAAACAAGCATTATGTGTTTTTAGCATTTGAGACATTGCAACTAAATCTGGAGAATCACCATCCATAGAAAACACAGATTCAGTGACAACATAAATACTACTGCCTTTCTGAGACATGCGAAGAACCTTTTCATTTAAATCTTCTAAATCATTATGCTTAAAACTATATGCTTTTGCATTTGAAAGTCTAATCCCATCTCGAATAGAGGCGTGAATGAATTCGTCATATAAAATAATGTCTCCTCGTTGTGGAACAGAAGAGAAAAGGCCAATATTGGCATCATAACCTGAATTAAAAATTGTTACAGATTCAGAATTGTGAAACTTATACAATAGCCTTTCTACATCATCATATAGTTTATGATTTCCGCTTAACAATCTTGACCCTGTTGCTCCGTTTTGCTGTAAATTACTATCAACTAAGTATTGATGCGTCTTTTGATATATTTCTTTGGATTTTGAAAACCCTAAATAATCATTGGATGAAAAGTCTACTAAATCACTTTGCACAGAAAGTCCTCGTAAAGAATTTTGCTCTTTCCTTTCTGTTAGTTTTTTATGTAATTTACTTGGGAATCCCTTCATAAAACAAATATAAATAATCGTTTATTCAACAACCTTATAAACTTGATGAAAATTAAATAATTATCTTTTTTTAATAATTTATTATTGTTTATCAATAATTATTTATATGTTTGCAGTGTCAAAATAAAAACACTTTTATTAGAATGAATTTATTTCAATCACAAAACAAACAGTGGAGTACAATCTCAAAAATAGCTTTTAGATTTGTCTTTATATATTTTACTCTGTTCATAATATTGCTCTTTTCAGCTTTTTTATTAGAGGTTCCTTTAAGGTGGTTTGCGCAAAACATCCTTAATTGGGGAGCAGATTTCGAAATGAAAAGTACTGGAAGCGGCGATCGATCTTTTGATTATGTTCGGTTTGGATTAAATTTGATTTTAACGTTAATCATAGGAACGATATGGACAATTACACATCGTAAAAAAACTGTGCATAAAAAACTCATTTATTGGTTTCAAGTGATTTTAAGAATATTCTTATTTCTTGCTATGACGCTTTATGGATTGGCTAAGATATTTAAAGGGCAGTTTACAGATCCAAGTTTAGAATTACTTATACAACCTGTTGGAGAAATGTCTCCTATGGGATTGGCATGGACATTTATGGGGCATTCTATAGCGTACAATATCTTTATTGGCTTTGCAGAAATATTAGGTGGAACCTTATTACTTTATCGTAGAACTACGACTTTAGGAAGTATGATTGTTATTGGTGTGATGACTAATGTATCAATGATGAATTTCACATACGACATTCCAGTAAAGTTATTTTCAATTCAACTTATTCTAATAGCATCCGTATTACTCATCGCTGACAGTCGTAGAGTAATGGATGTATTTCTAAAAAACAAAGCCACAGAGAAAGTAATTTATTATTCAGCGACTATAGGCACCACTTTAAAAAAATTAATATCAGGATTAAAGGTGTTAGTTTTAACTTTATTAACAGTTGCTATTATCATTCAGTGTTTTGTTAGATTTAAAGCGACCGACCAACTAAAAGTAAAGTCAGAACTATATGGAATATGGGAGTCTCAATTATTTATTAAAAACAAAGACACTTTACCTCCATTACTAACTGATTCCTATAGGTGGAGATATTTAATAGTAAATTATAAGGGGAAATCGGCTGTAAAAAAAATGAATGATTCTATAGACAGATATCAGTTTAAAATTAACAAGGAACAAAAAGAAGTCGTATTTAAACGCGGTATAGACTCAATACCTCATCGTTTTTCATATACTCTCATCAATCCAGAATATCTAAAATTACGAGGAGTTCTAGATAAAGATACTCTATCTATTGAATTTAAAAGAAAACTTGAAACTGATTTTAGACTTATAAAAAGAAAATTTCATTGGGTAAATGAATCAACTTACAATTACTAATCGAAATAATATATTATGAAAACAAAGAAATTACTTAAAATAATGCATGTCCTTGCTTGGCTTGTATTTCTAGGGTTGTTAATTAGAGTTGGAACCATCATTATAACCTATTTAATAAGTATTAATAATGGAGGAGCTTCTAAAAACTTATTTGAAGGTTTAGATTTGTCTACCTACAGAAATCACAGTTTCACTCAATACTCTTTAATTGTAGGATATAAAGTTCTGATATTTGCTATCGAGGCATATATTGCTTTTTTAGTCACTAAATTATTAAGCAAGTTAAATTTAAAAGAACCATTTAATTTGAATGTTCAAAAGTTGATGCAAAAAATAAGTTACAGTATTTTTTACTTATGGATTATCGCAATGGTACATAATACACATGTGCAGTTTATAGGAATAAGGTACAAATTCCCTATGGAATTATTCTCTAGTGATTTTATTTTTCTTGCAGGAATCATATTTATTTTCGCGCAAATTGTAAAAAGAGGAATTGAACTACAATCTGAAAACGACTTAACTATATAATTATGAAAAAAAACATTCTGTTTAAAACACTTATAGACATTCTATTTTACTTTCATTGCTTGGCATTAATTGGTGTGCTTTTTATTCTACCTTTAGGAATAACAAATATAAACCAAGTAAATATGCCTGTTGAAAACTGGTCACTTGGGTTTTGGTTTATACTTATCTTAAATTTTATAATTTATATCATTTTCCTTATTGGTTTATTTTATTTAAGAAAAACTGCAAGGCATTTACTTTCTAATAATTTCTTTACAGAAAATGTAATTAATAACCTTAAAAAAAGCGGTCTTTATTTTATTGTTTTTGGAATTGCTTCTTTATTACTTTCTATCGGAATTTGGGCGATGAAACTTTATAATGGCTCTTTTCAATTATTATACGATTCAGACACAATTATTCCTTTATTTGTAACAATTGTTGGACTCTTTTTTTTAATTCAGAGCAGGGCATTGTTGTCTGGGAAATTTTATAAACAAGAAAACGACTTAACAATATAATATGGCTATAATCGTAAATCTTGATGTAATGTTGGCCAAACGCAAAATGAAAAGTAAAGACTTAGCAGAAATTGTTGGTATTACCACTGCCAATCTCTCAATTTTAAAATCTGGAAAAGCAAAAGCTATTCGTTTTTCAACGTTAGAGGCTGTCTGTAAAGCATTGGACTGTCAGCCTTCAGATATTTTAGAATATGCTGAAGATTAATTGATTTTCATTTACCTTTACTAATATGTTTGCCCTTGTAGATTGTAATAATTTTTACGCATCCTGTGAGCGTGTTTTTAAGCCGCAATTGCGTAATAAACCTATCGCCATATTATCTAATAATGATGGTTGTGTAATTGCGCGTAGTGATGAAGCAAAAGCAATTGGATTACCTATGGGAGCACCTGCATTTAAGTATAAATCCTTTTTTAAGGCCAACGATGTTACTGTCTTTTCTTCTAATTATCCACTATATGGAGATATGAGTGATCGTGTCATTTCTATTTTAAAACAGTTTACTCCAGATGTTGAACCTTATAGTATTGATGAGGCGTTTTTAGAGTTCAAAGGGTTTGATAATTATGACATGCAATCGCATGGAGAAAAAATACAGAAACGTATACTTAAATGGACTGGAATACCAACAAGTGTAGGCATCGCTCCAACCAAGGCATTGTCAAAAGTTGCAAATAAAATTGCTAGAAAGTTTCCAAGAGAGACAAATAATGTGTTTATAATCCGTACAGATAAGCAGCGTATAAAAGCCTTAAAATGGACTAAAATTGAATCGGTTTGGGGAATTGGAAGACGCTTGTCTCTCCGTTTAAAATCTCAAGGTGTTACAACTGCTTATGATTTTTCATTGCTTTCAGATACTTGGGTTTTAAAAAACTTTTCTATTACTGAATTGAAGCTTAAAAAAGATTTAGAAGGGAAGCCTACACTAAAACTTGAAGACACTACAAAATCAAAAAAATCAATTGCGACAACACGAAGTTTTGAAACTACTTATTCTGACATAGATAATATCAAAGAACGCATCTCAACATTTGCTGTGAATTGTGCAGAAAAACTAAGAAAGCAAGAATCTTCTTGTAATTTTATCATTGTATTACTGAGCAGTGATAGACATAAAAAAGACATGGAACAACATCGAGAATCTATTCATATTGCATTGCCATACCCAACAAATTCATCATTAATCATTTCTAAATATGCTGTAAAGGCGGTGGCTTCTATTTTTAAAAAAGGAATAAAATATAAGCGTGCAGGAGTAATTGTAACGGGTTTAGTCCCTACAGACAGTCATCAATTAAACTTTTTTGAGACTCAAAATCCAAAACACACACGCTTAATGAAGGTTATTGACAATTTAAACAGTAAATTAGGTGATTATAAAATTAAACTAGGAAATCAAGATTTAGAGCGTACTTGGAAAATGCGTCAAGAACATTTATCACCAAGATATACAACACAGATCAATGAACTTTTAATCGTAAAATAATGATGACAAACTCACAAACCCTAACATTTTTCTCTTCAGAAGTTCATGAAAATTCTGGAGCAGCTTTTGTCGATATTGGTATCTCAGCAGGTTTTCCATCTCCTGCAGAAGATTTTGTTCAAGAACGTGTTAGTTTAGATAAGATACTTATTAAAAACCAAGAAGCAACATTTTTCGCACGTGTAAGCGGACAATCTATGATTGATGCGGGAATTAATGATAAAGATTTACTAGTCATTGATAGAAGCTTAGAACCTATAAATAATAAAATTGCTGTCTGTTTTATAGATGGTGAATTTACTGTGAAAAGACTACGAGTAGATGGGGCCAAAGTATGGTTGAAACCTGAAAATCCTGAGTATCCGATTATAGAAATTACCGAAGAAAACGACTTTTTGATTTGGGGAGTAGTAACCAATGTGATTAAAAGTGTATAGATTATTAAAACTGAATTTATTTAAACATTAACCAGTATTTAATAACTATTTCGGTAAAATCTAGACTAAATATTTATTAGCACCCAAAGTTCTACTTCCTCTAAAGAACGCCAATGCTGATCTCTTTTTGTTTTATTAGAAGCCGCTTTTACAGATTTCTTATAACATCTTTCCAGTTGAAATCTATTTCCTTCTGCTAATTCTTTTTCTATAGGGTGTTGAGTTGTCACATTCGTTATTTGCGCTAAGTTCGAGAAGATGAGTACCAACTTCCCTTCAGGCAATAGTCTTTTTTTTGCAGCATCAAAAAAATCTGGGAATAAGGTTTTATTATAATAAATAGCATTATCAATACTCCTCGAATCATGAGTTTCTGGTAGCCAAGGTGGATTAAACACAATTAATTCAGTCTGTTTTTCCCACTTCCCAAAGAGATGTCCAAAATCCAATTCAATCTTTCGAGATAGTTTTGTTGTTCCCATAAACTCTTCTAATCCAACAATTGCATTAGGATTTATATCAGTTGCATAGACTTTTTGGAATCCATGCTGTACCATTTGCAAAGATATAACGCCACAACCAACCCCAACATCTATGGCTGTCTTTTTTGATCCTTCAAAGCGTTTCAGCCAGTTGTCAAAAAGTACTAAATGCTCAAAGCGTGTAGGAAAGTATGTTCCATAATAAGGATGCAACTTGTTACGTAACACAGGTATAGAAATTCCATTTTTGTACCATTGCCAAGAACTATTCATTCCTTGTATCTGTGGAAGTGTTAAAAAGAAATGATTGTTTTCTGGATACAGTTTCTCTAACCACCCAATACTAGGCGCTTTTTTTACACATAATTTTTGATCGACAATTTCTAATAAAATTAGATTTGAAAGTTTACGATATTCTGAGCGGTATTTATGCTGCTCCTTAAAAGATTTATTGGGTAGTTTTAGTTTTAGATATTTGTGTAACTCTTGAAGAAGAGATAATCCATCACTATAAAAATCGGTAATTAGGATCGATTTCCCTTTTATTAAGCCTTCAATTACAAGTGCAACATCAGTTCCTTGTGTAAGCGTTTTTTGTTTTTCACTAAACGCAATAGGCTCTGGTTTATTTACTTTTATGTCAGTAATCATACGTTGGTTTCCATTTTTGATAAGGTAGGTAAATCCATTCTCTCAATTATAGTGATTCATGAATAATTATTCAAATAATTTTTTAAAAAGGTATAATTACTTTTAATTTGAATCTAATCTATTTTTTTATATATTTACCGGCATGAAAAAATATATCTTAGAGAGAATAGAAGAAGAAATAACATACGCACCTAAAGCTGAAGATTACGATGTCCCATTTATTGATTTAGGACTAGACTCTCTTGATTTGAATCAATTGATATTTGATTTTCAACAGGAATTTGATGTAGAAATTGAAGCGGAAGACTATGCCAAAATCGGCACAATTAATTCTTTATTTAAAATCATTGAAAAAATTGAAGCGGATAAATCTAATAGATGAAAATCATTTTCAAAATCCTTATAACTATTTAAATTCTTTGAGAGAAACATCTCCAAGAGCAATTTTTTTAGATTATAAAGTTTTTTTTTTATACGAAGATGTAAATAAAATACTCTTAAGTCCTCATGTTTTTGGAAACAATCATGTTTTGCCAAAATGCCCTCATGCAAAAAAATTAATGGAATCTTTCCCTATGGGAATTGAATCTAAATCGGCTCATTTAAAGGTGAAAAAGAAGCAAATACAAAATTTCTACGGTAGTGTTAATTACCAAGATTTGGCAAACAGCTCTTTTAAAAAAGCATTAAATCATTTCTCAACACATCCAGAAAAAATAGAAGTATCAGCTTTCACAAAGGTTTTTTCATTTTATGTGTCTACTAAAATTATTGATTTAAAGCTACCAAGTAATTTTATTGACTTTTATGATGGAGTTGTTGGTGAACATATCTCCAATCTTGTTTCGAGGAATTATTTTAATAGTAAAGATGAATTATCAGCTGACCAGACTCTTAAATTGACCCCGGAATTCCAAAAATCAAAAATTTACCAATCTTTTAAAAAAGAAGTTTCCTTGGCTAAAGAAATTGATGTTGATTCTTTGTTCACATTCCTTTCTTTTGCGTCGTACAACACGACAAAAACTACAGTTTCATTTGTGATTAAATACTTGTTAGACAACAATATTTTTTTAGATAAAGTTAAAAAAATTAAAGAAAAAGAAGAATTGTTTAATATCTCAAACGAGTTTATTAGGCTGACGTCTCCAGTTAAATTTGTGGAACGCTTGGCGATTGAAGACTTTGTAATAAATAATTTTCAAATTAAAAAAAATGATAGATTACTTCTTTGTCTTACCTCTTCAAATAGAGATCCATTAGCTTTTGAGAACCCAACAAAAATTTCTTTTGAAAAAAGAAAAAACACACACCTATCGTTTTCAAAAGGACAGTATTATTGCACTGGTGCTCAAATCTCTTTAGATGTTATTTCGTCACTGATAGAAAATATCTCATCGGTAATTAACTTATTTGATAACAAAGATTTAATATATAAAAAAAACACTTTTTTAATTTTGTCTTAAATGGGTATAGAACTTTCTTTTTGGGTGATTTTATTTATATATTTTTTAGTTCTAATAATCTTTAGGAAGATTACGAATGATTGGATGGCGGTCATATTAACTTCTATAGTTATTGGTGCTTGCTTTTATTTACATTCTTTTATTTTTATTTTCACATCGAGTATCTTGTGTGTGTTACTTTTAAATTCTAAAAAATTAAAATCAATTTATATTGTTGTATTGCTACTTTTTTTTATTTTTTATAAATCAATTTTAGTTCATTCTAATTTTCACAACTTATCTCTCTCCTATTTTTTGTTTAATATTATTGGTCTTTTGGTAGATTCCTCAAAAATGAAATATAAGAAAATTAGTTCGGTGCAGGTTTTAGCTCGATTACTATTTTTGCCAGCCTTGATTCAAGGTCCAATTTTGAAAATTAAAGAATTCAATTTAAAATCAAAGAATAGTAGTTTTTATTTAGAAGATATAAATAATGGAGGTGTTCTGTTTTTGTGGGGCCTTTATAAATACTATGTTGTTTCCTATTTTTTTAGTTCTATTTTTTATTCATTATATGAATCAGGAGTTTCTGGATTATACGTATTGCTTCTTGGTTTTTTATTTTTTATTGATGTCTATTTAAAGTTTTCTTCTTCAATAGATATGGTTATAGGGTTGTCAAGGTGTGTTGGCATTCATTTACCATTGAATTTTCATGGGAGAGTTTATTTTTCAAATACAAGAATTAAATTTTGGTCAGGATGGAACCTGACTCTGAATAATTGGTTTAAGAATTATTTTCTACTATACTTTTTCGAAAGCAAGCGACAAAGCACTATTAAGTTAATGGTGATTCCTACTTGTTTTTTAATTGGTTTGTGGCACGGATTTTCAAATAATTTTATTTTATGGGGTTTACTGAACGGAATTTTAATTTTTATAGAATTGAAAATAAAAATCAGATATCCTGTTAAGAAAAAGTATAACCTTCTATTTGTTATAAACCAATTGGTTTTAAATAGTTTTTTATTTCTAATACTGCTTAATGACTTTGACTTGGTTCTGTCAATCTTAGACCCTAATCAAATATCTGTTCCAAGTTTTCATTTTAACTTTTATCTTTTCTTTGGCGTGAATATCCTTTTAGTTGACATCGTTGAAAAGTCTTTTTCTAACAAAGGGTTTGTTTCTTTTTTCTCAAAAAAAACTAGCTGGTTTAAATATATTTTCACATTGTTTTTAATTTCACAACTGTTAATATTCTTTTTCAGGTTCAACATGACAAATACTGCTATTACGTATTATGATAAATTTTAAATTTAATTTACCGCTTTTTTTGCTTATACTTTTTAGTTTCCTTTTTAGTTTAGGAATTTATTATAGTCCGATGAGTTATCTCACATTTAAAGATTTACACTCGGAATTTTTAGACCCACTAAAAGAGAATAAAGACGCTACTTATATCATTGGTTCAAGCAGAATTAGAGATCTAGAAGCATCTATATTTAATGAAAGGAAAAATAATGTTGTAAATACAGGTATTAACGGAGCTTCTTTTATGACTAATTTTTTTATCACACTCTATGTGTTGGAAAACTCGAGTCCTAAAAATATTTTGTTTGAGATAACTCCGTATGGAGGCATTCATTTTTATTCTGTAGCTTATTATCATTTTGAATTATTTGATGCTTTTGATGCAACAAACTTTAGTTATTTAGACTATGTAAGTTTTATCTATAATTACATGAAAAATACTGAAAATATTACTAAACAAGGATATTTTAGATATTCTAATCATTTTTCTGATTATATAAGAACATTTGATTTTTTAAGATTTTTAAAGAGCACGGAAAAAAAAACGATGATTAAACAGTTTAGGGGGTCAATTGGGAATGGTTTTCTTGCGAGTGAAAAAAATTCTGATTTAGTCATTAGTGATGAAAATTTTAAAAGTATTAAAAGAACTGATTTTGGAATTGAAAACACATCACAAGAGCGCCCTATAGAGTATTATTTTATTCAGTATTTAAATGATATTGCTGCAAAAAAAGGAGTTGATATAAAGTATGTGATTCCACTGACTTATAGTTATTATAAAAACTCCACAAATCAATTGTATAATCAAGGGATTAAGGGTGTGCATACCTATGATAAGATATTTTTAGATTCTATATACAAAAAAGAAAATTTTTATGATCCAAGACACCTAAATAGACGAGGTTTAGATTTGTTTTATAATGAGGTTTTTAATTGAGAATGTTCTGACGGCTTATTTACTAAGGTCTAAACATGTTTGATTGTTATGATGTGTCGTTTTTATCTTATTTCCTTTAAAATAGTGTCTAAAACATTGAGCTGTGACTTAAGCGTTTTGATGAAAAATGATTTCTGTTTTTTAGATTTCCCATCTAGAATACCTACAATTTCTAAAACTACCAGAAGTAATAGAAAAGTCACTAAATATAGAACAAAAGGAACTTTTTAAATCAAGAGGTTATGTCTTTATTTATGATTCTTAATAAGATATAAAAAACATCAAAATTGACAAACAGATATTTGATCAAATAAATCTTGATCCTGGCGGATTCATTGTCACATCTAAAGGTAATGAGTGTGATTTTGTTTCACGCTTTTTCACACCACAAGCCTCTATTTTAGAAGACCCAGTAACTGGTTCAGCAGATTGCTCTCTAATTCCATTTTGGGCAAACAGGCTTAACAAGAAAGAACTTTCTGCTATACAAATTTCCGAAAGAATCGGTAAATTAAGTTGTAAGGACAAAGGCGATAGAGTTATAATTAGTGAACAAGCAAAAACGTATTCAATAGGGTCTTTATACATTAACTAATAAACCTTTAAGTATAAAAAAACTCCAAGTAAAAAATTACTTGGAGTTTTTATTTTGGAAACAATAATTAAATTAATCTGCTAAAATAATTACTTTATTCTCTTTCATCTCAATAGTTCCTCCATTGATAGGGAATACATACTCTCCATCAACTTTAGTGAATTTATCTTGAAAACCTTCTTCTATTTTTATTGAGCCTCCTTTAAATTTTACAGACCCACTAACCAATAATGATACAATTGGTGCGTGATTATTAAGCATCTGAAACTGTCCATTTATTCCTGGAACTGCTACTGATACTACTTCTGAATTTAAAAGTATTGCTTCTGGTGTTACAATTTCTAATAACATAAATTTATTTTTAAGCTTCTGCTAACATTTTTTCTCCAGCATCAATTGCATCTTGAATTGATCCTCTAAGGTTAAATGCCGCTTCAGGATATTTATCTAACTCACCATCCATAATCATATTGAATCCTTTGATAGTATCCTTAATGTCTACTAATACTCCTGGGATCCCTGTAAATTGCTCTGCAACGTGGAATGGTTGAGATAAGAAACGTTGTACACGTCTTGCACGGTGAACATATAATTTATCTTCTTCAGATAATTCCTCCATACCAAGAATTGCAATAATATCTTGTAATTCTTTATAGCGCTGTAATAATTCTTTTACTGCTTGTGCTGTGTTATAATGCTCATCACCTAAAATATCAGCAGTCAAAATTCTTGAAGTAGAATCTAATGGGTCTACCGCAGGATAAATTCCTAATTCTGCAATTTTACGAGATAATACTGTTGTTGCATCTAAATGCGCAAACGTTGTTGCTGGTGCTGGATCCGTTAAATCATCCGCAGGTACATAAACCGCTTGTACAGATGTAATAGAACCGTTTTTAGTTGATGTAATACGTTCTTGCATTGCACCCATTTCTGTTGCTAATGTTGGTTGGTAACCTACCGCAGAAGGCATACGTCCTAAAAGTGCAGATACCTCAGATCCTGCTTGTGTGAAACGGAAAATGTTATCTACGAAGAAAAGCACATCTTTTCCTTGTCCTTCTCCTGCTCCATCACGGAAATACTCAGCAATTGACAACCCAGATAATGCAACACGTGCACGTGCTCCAGGTGGCTCATTCATTTGTCCAAA
>TARA_B110000091_G_scaffold214544_1_pt1 | contig 14884 bp, 17 predicted proteins | sample TARA_B110000091 | Tara Oceans TARA_B110000091 (sample SAMEA4397278) | marine metagenome | biome: Polar Biome; feature: [DCM] deep chlorophyll maximum layer (ENVO:01000326); material: water (ENVO:00002006), including particulate matter (ENVO:01000060) such as... | depth 35 m
CCCCCCGTTAGCTCAGCTACCGCTATGACGGGAGACAGATTACTTCTTTCTCCTAGGCCCTCTGGTTAGTGGCTTTTTGTGTTTTTTCGCCCTGTTCATCTTTATTTTTTCACCACCGCCTATGTTGAACATTTTCTTGTTCTTCTCTTTTTTCTCGTGAAAGGCTGGTCCTGGCTTATCTGACATAATATCCTTAGTGAGTCTTGTTTGACTTAAGTGCAAGATTACGGAATTTGTGACTCACTTGGGTATCCGTCAGATGTCCCACTATGACGAGCCAGCTTGAAAGCTAATTTTGTAATTTCGGTCGTGAAGGATTCCTGACACAAGTCCCAAATCATTACAGAGCAATAATCCAACAACGGCTGTTCGTTACTCTTTTTACACAGCAACAATGAAACACACACACAAGCTAGAGGGAATGACCTGCAACAACTGCAAGGCTTCCGTAGAAAAATACTTAAATGACCTGGAACAGGTAACCAATGTTTCTGCCAATCTTGAAAAAGGTGAAGTTGAAATCACGATGGATAAACCTATTGCAATTGGTGTGCTTCAAAAAGCCTTGCCAGGAAAATACCAATTGACAGAAAAGAATAAGGAAAATGTGTTTACCTCTGCTGACACATTAACAACGCCTATGGCTGAAGATAAAACGAAACTAGAGCAATTAAAACCCCTATTGCTGATCATCTTTTACCTTACTGCAGCAAGTGCATTGCTCCATTACAAAGACTGGTCTTGGAGCGAATTCATGCTTGACTTCATGGGGCTATTTTATATTGTGTTTGGCTTCTTTAAGATGCTCGATTTGAAAGGGTTCCCAGATTCTTTCAGGATGTACGACCCATTGGCAAAACGCCTGCCTATTTATGGATGGGCTTACCCTTTCATAGAAACAGCTTTAGGGTTAATGTTCTTGATGCGATTTGAAGTAGACGTCGCTTTAATAAGCACACTTGTTGTTTTAGGGATTACAACCATTGGTGTCACTAAGACACTATTAGATAAAAAATCAATTCGTTGCGCTTGTTTAGGAACAGCTTTAAAGCTCCCAATGACAGAAGCAACACTTATAGAGAATACTGTCATGATTGCAATGGCAGTACTGATGTTGCTGAATTAAATCACGACAACTAGATTTTATTCATTTAGACCCCATGCATAGCTGTTGGCATTAATTAATGAAACGATGACATTAGAAAAGAAAAACAAAGTATTTGTCGCAACAAGTTTAGATGGGTACATCGCAGACAAGCAGGGGAAAATAGATTGGTTACACTCAATCCCAAACCCTGGCAACATCGACATGGGCTATGATCTGTTTGACTCTCAAATTGATGCACTGGTGATGGGGCGGATAACATTTGAAACGGTCTGCGGATTTGATATAGACTGGCCTTACCAAAAGCCTGTTTTTGTTCTAAGCAAAAGCATGGAAAGTATTCCTGAAGGATACCAAGACAAAGCATTTCTCCTAAACGGTCCTTTGAAGGACATTCTAGAAAGCATTCATAAAAAAGGATTCCACCGATTATACATTGATGGAGGAAGAACAATCCAGAACTTCTTAAAAGAGGATTTAATTGATGAAATAACCATTACAATTATTCCTCATTTATTGGGAGGAGGTGTTCGGCTATTTGCTGATTTGTCTAAAAAACTGAAATTCGAATGTGTCGACACCAATATATATTTGGAGGAGGTTGTGCAAAATTATTTCGTGCGAAAAAGAAAGAGCCCTACAGCAAAGTAATGAGTAAAATATGACACTTAGGCAAGCTCTGGTCTATTCCATTAAGTGGCACCCTCTGTCATTAATACCACTGAGGCCTGACACTATATAGCTGCAGAGCTTATCTTCGAACTCGAAAAAGAAAACAAGTTGCATCCAGACAATCCCTTCAATAAGAATTACAATTTCAATAGGCTTACAGAATCCTATCCTAGGCTTTCAGCTTACGTTATGCCTGGAAAATCTGAGCGAAAAACTATAGATTTCAGCAGCCCAGAGGCTGTAATTGCTCTAAACACGGCCTTACTTAAGAGAACATTTGGCATTAATTGGGAACTCAAGGCCGGTCACCTATGCCCTGCTGTTCCTGGAAGGCTAGATTACCTGATTCACGCGAAAGAGCTTTTAGGGGACCATATAACTCGTAACATAACAATGCTGGATATAGGGACAGGGGCATCCTTGATATACCCTCTACTAGCAACTGCTGCGTTTGGCTGGAGCTGTACAGCAAGTGACGTGGATGAAGAGTCGCTTGATTTCGCAGAAAGGCTTTTGCTACTTAATCCAACATTAAAGACCACAACCCTTAGATGTCAATCGTTAAAAAGTAAAGTCTTAGAGCGTATTATAGAGAAAGACGACTACTTTGATTTAGTCATCTGCAACCCACCCTTCTACAAAACACAATTAGACGCAGAGAAACAGACTATTCGTAAAAACATGAATCTACACAACAGTAAAACACTTGCCAATAATTTTGGTGGCAATGCACATGAACTATGGTGTAAAGGAGGTGAAGTAGCTTTTATTAAAACAATGGCATTAGAGAGTGCCCGTTTTAAAATGCAGGTCGGGTGGTTCACCTGTCTGGTTTCTAATACTGAACATCTAAAAACTTTAAAGCGCTGCATTAAGAAATCAGATCCCACAGAAATCCGCGTCGTGGAAATGGCGCAGGGGAATAAGCGATCTCGGTTCATCGCATGGACATTTAAAACCCCTGTAAAATGACCGCACAACCAAACAATCCTTTACACGGGGTTAAGCTCCTGCAAATAGTACAGGAGCTGGAAGCACACTTCGGATGGGACGAACTTGGGGCTCGTATTCCAGTGCGTTGCTTTATTTTTGAACCTTCTGTGAAATCAAGCCTTAAGTTTCTGCGAAGAACCCCATGGGCCAGAGATAAAGTAGAACAACTTTTCTTACGCACTTTTCCAAGCGGAATTGCACATCTGGAAAAGGATAATTCTGATTAGAACTTTTTTTTGTTTACTTAAGCACGTATATTCAATCAAGGAAATTCATCAAATGGACGCAAAAAAAACGCTAGTACTAGGGGCATCTACAAATCCGTCAAGGTATTCAAATATGGCAGTTTTGAAATTGCTAAAGCACGGGCACGAGGTGGTTCCTGTTGGAATAAAGAAGGGTAAAGTAGGGGGTATTGAAATACTTTCCACAGAAGATAAAACCTCTGGAATTGAAACTGTTACGTTATATTTAGGGCCAAAAAATCAACCACAGTATTACAATTACATACTAGATTTAAAACCAAGCCGGGTTATTTTCAATCCTGGAACGATTAACCCTGAATTCATGAAGCAATTAGCAGATGAAGGTGTCGAAGTCGTAGATGCCTGCACCCTAGTTATGCTTTCAGTAAATACCTATTAGTTCAACGTTATGTTGAAACGTTAAGCGTTCTTCAATCGCTTTGCTGCTTTTTTCTCCTTTGGCGTTTTAGCTGCAACTTTTTTAACGCTCTTCTTTGCGTCTTTACCTTTTCCCACAACAGTGATTTTTAAATGTTATTAATGTTTTCTAGCTCTAATGTATCAGTATGAAGATAGGTAAATTTTTTTCGTTTTTCCGTTTTTATAATACCTGTTCCGCTACCTTCTTTTGGACCGCCCCCTCCCCTTTGCAACAGGCTTCCCACGACGCTTTGCGTCAGCGGGTCTAACATGAGTTTTAGGCCGAGACCTTGATGGCGAAGCATTGCTTTGCTTCGTTGTTGATCTGGATGGTGTTTTGGGTGTTTTTTTCGTCCCTTGTTTGGCCATAACCTCTGATGACGAATCCTCCATTGCCTTAGTTATGCCAGACATTTCCTTCTCACTGAGTTCACGCCAGTCACCAACAGGCAAGTTACCTAAGGCGACATGCATGATGCGAACCCGCTCCAAGGTCCTCACCTGGTAGCCAACAAACTCACACATGCGTCGGATTTGCCGGTTCAGCCCCTGAATTAAGGTGATGCGGAAGACCATGGGGCCTTCCTTGACGATTAGGCACTTTTTGGTATGTGTGCCAAGCATTGGCACACCTTGAGACATAGTCTTGATGGCCTCATCGGTTAAAGCTTTATCAACAGTCACTATATACTCCTTCTCATGCTTGTTACCTGAACGAAGTATTTTATTCACGGCATCACCATCATTGGTTAGGAAAATCAAGCCTTGTGAATCCTTATCAAGGCGACCAATAGGGAAAATCCGTTGAGGATGGTTCACATAGTCTACCATGTTTCCCTTCACAGATGTCTCCGTTGTGCTTGTGATGCCTGCCGGTTTATTCAGCATGATGAAAACGGGCAGCACGGGTCCCTGAGCAATGATTTCAAAACCGCTAACGAGTACCGTTTGTCCAGCTTTCACCATGTCGCCAATCTTTGCCTTGCGGCCATTGATTTTTACCATGCCTTTTTGGATGTACTCATCTGCCTTTCTTCGGCTACAGAAACCGCTGTCGCTGATGCACTTATTCAATCGTATGCTTGGTGACCACTGACTCATGAGACAAAGATAGCTTTCAAATCAGGCGAAGCTCAAGCGCTGAGCAAGCTTAGCAGCTACTGCGGCACCAAGAAGGGGGCCAGCGACATAAACGGCAATAGATTGCCACCAGGACGATCCAGCCAGGGCCATCTCGTGCCAGCCAGCTATGTATGCAACGAGCCTCGGGCCAAGGTCCCTTGCTGGATTGATACCTGCCTGCGTGTAGGGTGCCAACACCATGATGATTGAACTGACAGCTAGACCAATTAACATGGATTGCGACAAAGACAGCTTCCCTCCGCCTCTGGTGATCCACAGAATAGCCATCACCAAGGCAAAGGTCCCCATGGCTTCAGCTAGCAGGGCTCCAATCCAGTCGATCTGAACATGGTCAGCGTAGCTTGGGTTTGGGAAAAACTCTCCAAACATCAGCGATGGCTCTTGGTAAGATGCATGGCCACGCATCATCAGAAACAAGCAAATGCCAGCGAGCACAGCCCCCATCAACTGACTGAGCATTAAAGGCAGCAATTGCTTGATCGGGTACTTGTTCAATATCACCATGGCAAGACTGACCGCTGGGTTCAGGTGTGCATCAGATCGGGTCTTGCTGATTTCAATGGCCAATGTCACACCCATTCCCCACATGGCAGCTACTTGAAACAAGCTTGTGTAGGAATCAAACAACACTGCCATGGTCACCGTGCCACAGCCAATCAAGACCAAGACAAAGGTGCCTAAAGCTTCAATCAAATAGGATGATCTCATGAGAGTTGGTAGGTGTCAACCAAGGTCTGACAATAGGCCTTGATGTCATCACGCACAGCCCTAAACTCAATAAGCACACTCACCTCTGAACCACTTGCAGACGCAGGATCAGTGAAGCTGTGGTGTAAACGAAGAGCCTCTGTCACAACCATAGGGCAGGATGCTTTTGCATGATCACAAACCGTCACCAACACATCCAGTGACGACAAGTCTACCTGGTCAATCACTGTGGACCGATGACCCGACATGTCAATCCCCACCTCCTCCATCACCTTGACAGCATAGGGGTTCAGGCCGTGAGCCTCTATGCCAGCGCTCTCTACGACAACTTGAGATCCAGACAAAGACCTAAGCCACGCCTCGGCCATTTGGCTTCTGCAGCTATTGCCTGTGCATAGAAAAAGCCAATTCTTCATACCAATTGATGATTCAATCTATTGCCAGCAAAAGCTATCTTGCAACCATGAAATCTGCCAACGTAGCCACCTTGAAAGGCGTTGACCACCTGTCCATGAAGCGAGAGGCTGGGCTCAGGGATATGGCCATTTTGACTGGTCCACAAATTCATTGGGTGAACGATATATCGACGTCTACCGATGAGCGCTACGCCAACCTCCACGGTCTTGCTTTTGCTGTATTGTACAAGCGATTCAAGCATCTGACGTCAATGGAGTCAAGATGAGGGCTTGCTCATGAACAGCGGTCGATGAGACATCATGGCCTGCACTTCCTTGCCAATGCTCTGAAGGGCTGATTCATCCTCTATCTGCATCAATGCACGGTCAATGAGATCAACCACCTTTACCATGTCCTCTTCTTTCAATCCACGGGTTGTCAGTGCCGGGCTTCCTAAACGAATACCGCTGGTTACAAAGGGCGATTTATCGTCAAAAGGCACCATGTTTTTGTTGACTGTGATGTCCGCAATAACTAAGGCTTTTTCTGCAGCCTTGCCCGTGATCCCCTTGTTCCGCAGATCCACAAGCACCATGTGATTGTCTGTGCCGCCTGACACTATATGGTAACCACGCTTGATCAGTTCATCAGACATGACCTTTGCATTCTTTTGCACCTGAAGCATGTAATGGAAATAATCATCACTCAAGGCCTCACCAAAAGCAATTGCCTTGCCAGCAATTACATGCTCCAATGGTCCGCCCTGAATGCCAGGAAAGACAGCCATATTCAACAAGTGAGACATCATTCGAGTCTCCCCTTTGGGACTCTTCAAGCCAAAAGGATTCTCAAAGTCTTCCCCCATCATGATCATCCCTCCACGAGGGCCTCTTAACGTTTTGTGAGTCGTTGTTGTCACGATATGACAATGCGGCATGGGGTCGTTCATCAAGCCCCTGGCAATCAACCCTGCAGGGTGACTAATGTCAGCCAACAACAAGGCGCCAACAGCATCTGCAATGGCACGAAACGCCTTGTAATCCATGTCACGAGAGTACGCAGAAGCACCACAGATGATCAAGTCAGGCTTTTCCCGTTGAGCAATGTCCATGATGACATCGTAATCAAACTGGCCAGTTGACTCCTCAAGTCCATAAAAACAGGTTTGGTAGGTCTTGCCAGAAAAGCTAACAGGGGAACCATGAGTCAGGTGACCGCCATGAGACAAATCAAAGCCCATGATCTTGTCTCCCGGCTTCAAGCAGGCCAAGTAGACGGCTGCATTGGCTTGAGACCCACTGTGAGGCTGTACGTTAACATAAGCTGCATTGAACAATTCAGCTGCTCTTGCGCGAGCCAGGTCCTCCACCTTGTCAACAATTTCACAGCCACCATAGTAGCGTCTGCCGGGATAGCCTTCAGCATACTTGTTAGTCAGCACTGAGCCAACAGCTTCCATCACATCAGGGCTGGTGAAGTTTTCTGAAGCAATCAGCTCCAAACCTTGAACCTGGCGTTGTCGTTCATCTTCAATTAAAGAAAATAGGGTGTTATCTCTAGACATGGTCTGCATTCAAATAAGTGATGGCGTGAAGCAACAGCCGCTTCATCGGAACGAAAATACGTTCAGTCAAAAACAAAACCTCATCCATGGCAATAGTTTATCAACTTTTTAACCTTTGAATCAGCAGGCTGTAATTGACTAGTTAAAAAAATAGTTAATTAATTACTGATATTATATTGCATATTTATTCGTATCTTCACATGATGTAATAACTCGTTAATTATTGCAATTAATTTAATCTAAGCTGTTATAATGAAAAAAGTTATAGTAACTGGAAGCTCCCAGGGTATAGGCAAGGCATGCTGTCAGCTCTTGATAGACAAAGACTATTTGGTATTAGGTTTAGATTATAAATTGAGTGATTCACAATTATCATTAAAGAAGAATTATCGACATGTATTAATGAACATTACAAGTCCAGAATTCATGAATTTATGGATGGAAACACTCAAGCAAGAGAAGCCCGATTTCATCATACACTGTGCTGGCATGGGGGCCTTGGGTCGTTTTAACGAGCTTTCCATTGAACAGGAGCTCCTTATGATTGACCTCAACGTGAAGGGCACTTATGAAATCGTTAAAGGCGCCGTCCTGTCCCATGACGAAAAGCTGCCCCTGCATGTCATTGTTTTTGGCTCAACTGCTGGATTTTCTGCAACGCCAAGCATGAGCACTTATGCCGGAACAAAGCATTTTATTTCCGGATTTGTCACCAGCCTTCGCGCTGAGTTGCATTTATCTAAATCAATCATCAAGCTTTCAAGCATGGCACCACCTCCGGTAAGGACCAATTTTCGAGAAAACATGGGCCTAGCAGACCGGTCAGTTAGCATTCGCGGTGTCCTTCAACCTATGGATGTTGCGAAGGATGTTTATCACGTCATGTTCCATCCGCAAACCAATCGCGTGACAGGATTTATCAATCGCCTTATATTCAACTACATACAATACCTGTTACCTGCATTCATTCGTAATCGAATCACCTACAATGCGGGGTTAAAAGTCTAAATTTATGCCCGTGAATAGTGCGGGATGCTATCGGCAACAACGCATGTTGGGGTAACTTGCAGTTTACAAGTACAACCATCAAACACCTGTCCGATGCTGCAGAGTTTTTTACCTATCCCTTCCCATTCTGATTTTCCCTTGGGGAATATCCCCTTTGGCTCCGTCACACGATCAGGTGGCGTGGAGGTTTGCGCGAGCCGCATTGGCGACCAAGTCATCGACTTATCCGCACTGCAGCAGTTGGGCTATTTTGACGCATTAGACTTGCCAAATGGCCTTTTCAATCAGGCCCTACTGAATGACTTCATTGCCATGGGACAACCAACTTGGCGTGCGGTTAGATCAAGCTTGCAGGCGCTATTCAGTGCTGGGTCAGCACTTGAAGGTTCAAATCACATGCATGAGATTGTGCTTGCCTTGACTGATGTCGATGTCAACTTACCCATTCACATCCCTGACTACACTGATTTTTACTCATCCATTGAGCATGCCACCAATGTTGGCACCATGTTCAGGGATCCAAACAATGCTTTGCTTCCCAATTGGATACACATTCCCGTTGGCTACCATGGCAGAAGTTCAACCATTATGCCTTCAGGAACGCCCATTCACCGGCCTAACGGCCAACGCAAAGCACCGTCCGATGACAAGCCAACCTTTGGCCCATCCATTAAGGTTGATTTTGAGTTAGAAATTGCCTTCATCACAGGGTCTGGACCTACTGGTGGCTCAAGCATTGCTGTTGATCAAGCTGAATCTCACATTTTTGGATTGACCTTGTTCAATGACTGGTCTGCACGTGACATCCAGCAATGGGAATACGTGCCACTGGGACCTTTCCTTGCAAAAAACTTTGCCTCCAGTATGTCACCATGGATTGTGACATTGGATGCCCTAGCGCCCTTCCGAACCCCCGCGCCATCACAGGATGACGTTCAGCCCCTTCCCTACTTACAGCAAGATCGCTCAGCATGCAATTTGGACATCCAACTGGATGTGAGCATAACACCTGAAAAGGGTCAAGCCACACAGGTAAGCACAAGCAATTTCAAATACATGTATTGGAGCATGGCGCAACAATTGGCACATCACAGCATCAATGGTTGCTTGATCCAGGCAGGTGACACCATGGCATCCGGAACCATATCAGGCAAAGACAAAGGCTCATATGGCAGCATGCTTGAGCTGAGTTGGAATGGCACAGAACCCATTGAAATGAAAGGTGGCGGTCAACGATCCTTCATTGAAGACGGTGACACCGTAACCATGACTGGGCACGCAGAAAAAGCAGGTCTTCGCATCGGATTTGGCGAGGTTAGTGCTAAATTGTTACCAGCTCAACCATGGAACGACCTGACTACAAAAAAGTAACCCAAAACAAGCTGCGAAGCTTGTTGCGAAGCCTCGATGCCCGAGGGGGCGACAAAGCCGATCGCGAATTGATACGCCGAGCCTTCAGGATGGCTGACGACGCCCACCAAGGCGTGAAAAGAAAAACAGGTGAGCCCTATATTCTACACCCCCTAGAGGTCGCCTTGATTGTCGCGCGCGACATTGGCCTAGGCCCTCAATCCACTGCTGCCGCCCTCTTGCATGACGTGATTGAAGACTCCGACATCACGTCGAAGCAGTTGGTTGATTTGTTTGGGGATGACATTGCTCAGATGGTTATTGGGTTAACCAAAATCCAAGGCGTCTTTGACAATCAGGCAACATCCATGCAGTCTGAGAATTTCAAGAAGCTTTTGATGAGTATTTCTGATGACGTTCGCGTGATCATAATCAAGATGGCTGATCGCTTGCACAACATGAGAACGCTTGAAGGCATGCCCTTTCACAAGCAGCTAAAAATTGCTTCAGAAACTTTGTACATATTCGCCCCCTTGGCACACCGAATGGGGCTGTACAACATCAAACAAGAGTTTGAAGACTTGGGCTTGAAATACACTGAGCCTGATGTGTATGAAGAACTTGAAGAAAAGTTGGACCACTCTAGAGCTCACGACCAGCTGTATCTCAAGCGGTTCACAAACAACATTGACTCCTTACTCAGGTCAGAGCACATAAAATTTCAGATCAAACGGCGAAACAAAGGGGTTTTCTCCATTCGGCGAAAAATGTTGAATCAACACATTGGCTTTGACGAAGTCTACGACAAATTCGCCATTCGAATCATCATTGAGTCAACAGTGAAAAAGGAAAAAATTGATTGTTGGCAGGCTTACTCATTGATAACCAGTGTCTTCAGGCCCAATCCTCGCCGCCTGCGTGACTGGATTACCACACCAAAGGCCAATGGCTATGAGTCTTTACATATCACCGTCATGGGGCCTGAGGGGCAATGGATTGAAGTGCAAATCCGATCCAAACGCATGGATGACGCTGCTGAACAAGGCTATGCAGCCCATTGGCGATACAAAGAGGACGCAAGTGACAGCCCAGCATTGGATATTTGGGTTAACTCAATCCGGCAGGCCATTGAAGGCCAGAGCGAATCTGCCATTGAATTTGTGGATCAGTTCAAATTGCAACTATTCACTGAGGAGATTTTTGTTTTCACCCCACGCGGACAAATGCTCACCCTCCCAAAGCATGCAACCCCAATAGATATGGCCTTTGATATTCACTCAGACATAGGGATGCACATACTTGGGGCAAAAGTGAATGGCCAGCTTGTGCCCTTGAGCCATAAACTCACCTCGGGCGACCAAGTGTTCATTATTACCGCTGACAAGCAGCACCCCAGCGAGGAATGGTTGGAATGGGTAAAAACCCCGAAGGCTCAATCCAAAATCAAAACCTACCTCAAAGACCTGGACAAAAAATCTTCAGATAGAGGCCAGCGCATGGTTGAGCGCATGGCAGCTAAATCAAAATTTGAACTCAATCAGAGTAATTTACAGAAAATGGTCAACTATTTTTCCGTCAAGAACCAGCAGGAAGTATTCCTTAGGTTTGGTTCTGGGGAGTACTCAAGTCATGATTTCAGAGGATTTATTCAAGACCAAACCGGTGGCTTCTACAAGAATCTACTTCGTCGTTTCAAGCCCAAAGTCAACCTACCTCTGCTGCCAGAGGATGCAAAACGCATTGTCTTTGGCCCTGACGAAGTGGTTCTAGCACATCAAATGGCGCCTTGTTGTTCCCCTATTTCTGGCGACAACATCTTTGGGTACATCATTCGTGATGGCATTGTTGTCCATCGTGTAGACTGCAAGCAAGCGATTGAACTTCAAGGTCAATTTGCAGATCGAATCTTGGTGGCAAAATGGGCGACAGGAAATAAGAAAAAATTCAATGCAACCCTCACCTTCACTGGCGGCGACAGGCTGGGATTGATTCATGAGATCACCAAACTGTTGTCCAATGAGTTAAATGTTGATATCAGATCCTTTCACATCGATGCAGCGGAAGGTGTTTTCCGTGGCAGCGTAGCACTCAGGGTCTTAGACCAAACCCATTTGAGCTCATTGGCTCAACGAATCAGAGCCATTAAAGGTGTCACTGAAGTAACTCGCGCCATCAAACAACGCGTTTACCAGAGTCCTAATCTTTAGGGCATTCCAAGGTATTTGTGCGTCTGAAGCGAGAGCTTCCATTCAGGATGAGCCTCAAGGTGTGCAATTATTGATGGCAAAATTGTCTCACGCTTGCTCCACTCAGGCTGCAAATACAACACGCAGTCTTCATTCACTTTATCTGCATGCGCTTGAGCCCATTGCAAATCATGCGCATTGTGAATGATGACCTTCAATTCATCAGCTAAGGTGTACCAAACAGGTATGGTTGACATGGTTTTCTTTGGTGACAGGCAAACCCAGTACCAATTCCCGCTGTGCGGGTATGCACCTGAGGTCTCTAAATGGGTTCGGATGGATCGGTCATTGAGCCCCTTTGTCAGGCTACCCATGTCCCACATCATGGGCTCGCCACCAGTAATCACAGCGACTTGATCATGCTCTGCAGGTAAATCGATGACGGCCTGAACTTCAGTCATCGGATGTTTACTTGCGTCCCATGACTCCTTAACGTCACACCAATGACAGCCAACGTCACAGCCGCCAATACGAAGAAAATAAGAAGTCAACCCTGTGTGGTAGCCCTCGCCCTGAATGCTGCGAAAATGCTCCATTAATGGCAATTGTTCAATGGCCATAAGCTGCTTGTAAAGTGTTCATTAGCAAGCCAACACGTGTCATCAAACCAACGCCACCCGGCACGGGTGTGATCGCAGAAGCCACAAACTCAACCTGTTTAAAGTCCACATCACCAACCAATTTGCCGTCCACGCGATTGATACCAACATCAATCACAATGGCACCTTTCTTCACCATGTCCGCTGTGACAAAACCTGGCTTCCCCAGGGCTGCAATGATGATGTCTGATTGCTGAGCGATGCCTTTGATGTCTAAGGTTCTAGAATGAGCCAGTGTCACAGTGGCATTGCCCATTTCCTGATTCCTGCTTAGGAGTATGCTCATTGGTGAACCAACAATTTGAGATCGACCAATCACCAATACACGTTGACCTGAAGGGTCTATTTGGTAATACTTGAGAAGCAATTGAATGCCATATGGTGTGGCCGGCAAATAGGTTGACAACCCAAGAGCCATTCGGCCAATATTCTCTGGATGGAATCCATCCACATCCTTTTTGGGATCAATAGCCATCAAGACGGCCTTGTCATCGATGTGATCAGGCAAAGGCAATTGCACAATGAAACCATCAATGGCGTCGTCGTTGTTGAGGCCATGAATAGCTGCCAGCAGGTCAGATTCAGGGACATTATCTGGAAGTCGTATTAGCGTTGAATCAAAACCAACCTGATCACAATCCTTCACCTTACCCCTGACATAGGCCGCGCTGGCTGGATCTTCCCCTACCATGATAGCTGCCAAATGGGGTTTCCCTAAACCTTCTGACTGAGCTGAATCAACAGCTTGCTTGATTTGCTGTTTGTAGGATGTCGCGGCTTCTTTGCCGTACAATAGGGTAGCCATTTATCGTCCTTTCATCATTTGCATCATGGCTGCTTTGCCACCTTTGCCCTGCATCATTTTCATCATTTTACTCATGCCTGAAAATTGCTTGAGTAACTTGTTGACCTCAACTACGGATGTGCCACTTCCCATTGCAATGCGCGATCGCCTGCTGCCGTTAATTAGCTTTGCATCTCGACGTTCAGCAGGTGTCATTGATTGAATGATGGCCTCGATGGACACAAAAGCATCATCTGGGATATCAACCCCCTTCATGGCTTTACCCATCCCGGGGATCATACCCATCATGTCCTTCATGTTGCCCATTTTTTTCATTTGCCGGATCTGATCCAGGAAGTCATCAAAGCCAAAAGTGTTGGTCGCAATTCTCTTGGAGACCTTGCGCGCTGCTGCTTCATCAAACTGTTCCTGTGCTTTTTCCACCAAGGTGAGAACATCACCCATGCCAAGGATTCGGTCTGCCATGCGCTCGGGATGAAAAACATCCAGAGCCTCCATTTTCTCCCCAGTGCCAATGAATTTAATAGGCACATCCACAACGGAACGAATCGACAAGGCTGCTCCACCTCTTGTGTCGCCATCCAATTTAGTGAGAACCACACCACTTAAATCCAGCACCTCATGAAAGGCCTTAGCGGTGTTCACGGCATCTTGACCTGTCATAGCATCGACGACAAACAGCGTTTCCTGCGGAGATACCGCATCGTGAATGGCGCGTATTTCATCCATCATCACCTCATCGATGGCTAAGCGACCAGCGGTATCAATCATGAGGTAGTTGAAGCCTTCTGCTTTTGCTTTTACTTGTGCTTGCTTGGTAATATAAACGGGATCTTTGCTTTCAGGCATAGCGAAGACCTCGACACCTATAGATTCACCCAGGGTTTGCAACTGGTCTATTGCTGCAGGTCGATGCACATCTGCAGCTACAAGCATCACTTTTCGTCCTTTTTTTGCTTTCAGGCGATTGCCCAGCTTTGCCGTGAAGGTTGTCTTACCTGACCCTTGCAGTCCAGCCATCAGAATTGTCTGAAGTCCACTGCCCTCAACAATCTCTGAAGCAGTGCCTCCCATCAGCTCAGCCATGTTGTCGCGAACAATCTTCACCATGGCCTGACCAGGCTCAAGGGCCTTGATCACTTTTTCGCCCATGGCGTCAGCCTTGACCTTGTCGGTGAATCGTTTAGCTATTTTGTAGTTAACATCCGCCTCTACCAAGGCCTTACGGATGTCTTTGACAGCATCTGCAATGTTAATATCTGTGATGCTGCTACGCCCACTAAGCCGATGAATGGCTCCTTCTATTCTGTCACTTAGGTTCTCAAACATGATGCTAGGATTGGATGCAAAGTTAGCCAATGTGCCATAGCAAATACGCCTTTGCGTGCAATGAAAGCATAAAAAAACCCACCAGGCAAAAGCCAGGTGGGCATGAACAGTTGACTCAGACTTGTTAGCCTGAAATCAATGCTTATTTCTTGTGAGGGCAATCTCCACTTGTGGCGCAATCAGATGTGCAGGAATGAGCCTTTTCTGTGCCTTGTTTGCACTTGGACTTGTCACAGGATGCTTTATCTCCATCTTTCTTACAGCAAGACTTCTTTGCTTCGTCTGACTTCTTGCAGCAAGA
>TARA_B110000091_G_scaffold208285_1_pt1 | contig 14873 bp, 12 predicted proteins | sample TARA_B110000091 | Tara Oceans TARA_B110000091 (sample SAMEA4397278) | marine metagenome | biome: Polar Biome; feature: [DCM] deep chlorophyll maximum layer (ENVO:01000326); material: water (ENVO:00002006), including particulate matter (ENVO:01000060) such as... | depth 35 m
AATTACATCCATTTAAACAATATTCTGGAAGCAAAGCCAAATATGAACTATTTCATTGACGACATGAATATTATTAAGTGTAAATCATTAGGAGAATCAAAAAGTGAATATGTTGGAAGTATGAAAGCGTCTATGAAAGGTCTAACTCTCCCAACGATTTATACTTTTGAAGTTTATTTTATAGATGACTTAGATCGTTTCAGTAGTAAATAATAATAATTTATATTAACGTATACTCTTCTCTTCAATTCTATTAAATAAATATTTGGTTAAAGGAAGTGTTTTGAAAAAATCAAAAATATAACCTGTAAAACATGTAGAAAATGCTATCCAATCAAGACTCTGATTATGTTTTAAATTTAAATAAAACGTTCTACAACATCGTATAAAATTAATTCCTAGTTTTGGATTATTTACGAAAGTTCTCGCAGACTTTAAATCTGTATTTTATTTGCTAACTTTAGTGCTTGAAACGCGCAACTAATCTTATACAAACACGATAAGCGTAACAACTAAAAAGACCTTCGAAATTCGAAGGTCTTTTTAGTTGTTTAAATGGCACTTTATTTTTCTACTGCCAATACATCTTTAATGATACGTTCCAATTCTTGTTTTGGAAGGGCTCCTTGTGCCATTTGGGGTTCGCCTTCTTTTGGGCAAAATAACATTGAAGGAATACTTCTAATTGCAAATGCTGCAGACAATTCTTGTTCTACTTCAGTATCTACTTTGTAGATATTTATTTTCCCTGCATATTCTTGGCTCAATACTTCTAAAACTGGTGCAATCGCTTTACAAGGTCCACACCAATCTGCGTAAAAATCTATAATACAAGGAACGTCTCCTTCAAACTTCCACTCTTTGTTTTCACTAAAATTGAATACTTTTTCTAGAAAAGTTTCTTTGGTCATTTGTTCTGTCATATTTTATCTTTTGAATACTCTTGTTTGTCGGCAAAAGTACAAATATCTTACACGTTGAAAATCACACAAACAGATGCAATTATTCTACTTTTTTTCCTACCATTTCACGTCCTCCTTGAAGTAAGGTTAGGCTTTCAACTTTTCCACTATCATCAACTTTAAAAGTAACACTTGCAGCAACAACTTTTAGATAAAACTCCGTATCAGATTTCGGAAATAGTTCCGCTTGACCTTGACCTGTTGGTAGAGCAAATAGTTGTTGCCCTTTGGTAGTGACTGTAATAAAAAAGCCTGGACCTAACTCATATTTACCATTGTAAGTGCTTAATATTTCTACAGAAACACTAACTTCTTTTACCAAATCTTCTTTAGCTATTCCTAAGTTTTCAAGTACTATTATTCCATTTTCATTTGCTGGATTTAGTTCTACAGATTTTTTATAATTTGCAATAGCATTCACAGTATCTCCTTTCATTAATAAAATTTCTCCTAGTGAATCATAAGGGTTTGATGCTTTAGGATATGTTTCTACATTTAATTTAAAAATGGTTAATGCTGCTTCCATGTCTTTCTTGCCTAAATAAGCATATCCAATATTATTTAGTTCTCCTTCATCAAATTCATATTTATCAGCCTTTTCAATTTTTGCCTTTTTATAAAACTCAATTCCTTTTTCTATTCCGTTCTTAGTAATTTCACTTTCTAAATCAGCGGCAATAGATATTTTTGGTATTTTTAAGTCAAATGTTTCATCTAGTAACTTTCTTCCAATTGCTCCAATTCCTTCAGTAGAGTTTGATAAAACTACTACTCCTTTTTGAGTCCCCTTAACAAATCCTGCAAAAGCTCTATAGCCTCCTGTTGCTCCACCATGTTGCACAATAGCACCATCATTATCAAAATGCCAAGTCAAACCAATTTTAAATTTTTGATCTTCATTTTCGTATGCTGTTTTATGACTCAATTGCATTGCTTCATAAAGTGGCGATTTAATAACTCCCATATTCGCTTGGATATATTTAACCATATCTACTGCTGAAGAACGAATTCCGCCAGCACCAACTAAAGCTGGTAAATCCCAATTCTCAACTTCTTCTCCATTATCATGACCTTTGGCTAAATGTTTTATCATATTTGGTGTAAACATAACTCTCGTATTGTCCATACCCAAAGTATTCGCAATTCTATCTACCATAATCGACTCATAATCTTTCTTGTATTGCAATTCCAAAATATGTCCTAACATCCCTAATGCTAAATTAGAGTACTCATATTTTTCACCAATATCTCGTGTCAATTCATAGCCAGAAATAAAATCATAAGCCATCTCAATTGTGTAATCTGCATATGGATTATTAGGGTTTGCAGGTGTAAAATTATCTGGCATACGAGCTAAACTAGAAGAGTGTGTTGCAACATCTTTTATTGTAATCTCTTTATCATTTCTTGTAGGAACTTTCGTGTATTCTGAAAGGTATTTAGAAATTGGGTCTGATAGTTTCATTTTTCCTTTTACAACTTCATCAGCAACAATAATTCCGGTAAAAGTCTTTGAAATGGAACCTATTTCAAAAATAGAATTTTTATCTACGTTTGCTCCAGTTTTTAAATCTGCTATTCCATAACTATAATATTCAACCTTTTCTCCCTCAATTAACGCAACTACAATTCCTGTATTGATACCTTCATCAACTCGTTGTTTTATATGATCTTTAACTTCTGTAGAAATTTTGTTTTCTTGTGCGTTTGTGATATATCCTATAGATATAAATAACAAAAATGTGATGATTTTTTTCATGAGTAACAGTCTTTATTTAATGATTTTAGTTTTCTTGAGCATTTCAAGTTATTAATAATTTGACGACAGTAAACAAAAAATGTTACCACTAATAAAAAAATAGTTTACAAAACAATATCAATATTATATTCATTCCCGTTAAATTGAAGTGTATCATTTTTTTTCTTTCCAAGCAATAATTGACCGATAGGAGATTTGGCAGAAACAGCATAAAATATTTCGTTTTCCACAACTATTTTACCTGCGCTAATAGCAAGAAAATAATTTATCGTATTCGTTTTAACAATACTCCCCATTTTACAAACACTTGAAACTTCTTGAATATTTATTCTTTCCAATACCAATTTCATTTCTGTAACTCCGTAGAGTTGTTGCCCTGCTTTTTCCATTTCAAGTTGCAACATTGCTCTACCAGTTTCATGTTTGTCTCCAGCTGAGCTTTTGGTTTCTGATGCTAAACCTTCCTGATTAGATTTGATTGTTTTTTCAATAGTTGCTAGCTTAGAATTAACAAACTCTTTGCATTGATTATATAAGGCTTCTTTAAGTTGATTGTTTTTCATTTTACACTAATTCAGCTAGTTCTTTTCCTATGACACTTCCAATTGCAATTCCCATTCCACCTAATCGAACTCCACAATAGACATTCTCAGAAACTTGTTTTACAATTGCTTTCTTTTGATTTCCTACTCCCATAATTCCACTCCATCGATGTTCTATTTCAACTTCTTTATTTGGTAAAATTATGGTTTTTAAAATTTCTTCTAATTTATTTTGAACCAACGTTGTCAACCCAAATTCACTCGTTTCTTCTGTTGTAAAATCAAGGTTTCTTCCACCTCCAAATAAAATTCTGTCGTCAATATTTCTAAAATAATAATATCCTTTTTCTAAATGAAATGTTCCTTTAATCTGAAGGTTTTCGATAGGTTTTGTAATTAAAACTTGCGCTCGTGCAGGCTGCAAGTCCTCTTTTAAAAATTGATTTTCAAAACCATTCGTAGCGATTAAAATTTTATGAGACTTGAATGAAAAATTAGTGTTTATCTCTACTTCTCTATCATCAGAAATTTTAGTAACCTCCACATTATTTAAGATTTTTATTCCTTTTTTTTGAGCGAGAAGCATTAGTGATTTCATCATTTTTCCTGTGTCAACCTGACCTTCATATTGGTTAAAAAAGTAGTTGTCTTTTACTTTTTTAAAGTCGTATTTATTCTCACAGATAGAAAAAATGTTTTGCTTAAAAATAGGTTTTAAAAGTTGATTAACTTTTTCTTTCTCGGAAACACATTTGTCAAACAAATCATCCTGCTTAGAAAATAATTCATATCCTCCGTATTGTCTAAAACCTATATTAGTATCTCCTAAATTCTCTCTTAACAACCTCAACCCCTCCCAACGTTTTTCAACTAAGTCATACACTTCTTGTTCGGAGTGTGTTTCTAAATCATCAATGATTTCAGAAAGGCTTCCAAAACAAGCAAATCCAGCATTTTTAGTACTTGCGCCGTTTGGCAATAAGCCTTTTTCCAGCACAAGAATATTAGTTTTAGGGTGTTTTTCTTGTAAATAGATTGCTGTATTCAGTCCAACTATTCCGCTTCCAATGATTGTAAAATCAACATTAGAAAACCAACTTTTTAACTCCCAATAACTAAAATTCATATTATATCTTATAAGTGTTTTTCAAAACAAATGCTTTTTTTTGCATGTTTATATTGTCCGTAATTTGGGATTGATTGATATCCGTTTGATTGATATAATTTTATTGCACTTTTCAACACAATTCCAGTTTCTAAAACACATTTTTTATAACCCAATTCTTTGCTCCAAATTTCCAATTCCGATAATATTTTTGTTGCGACTCCTAAGCTTCTATTCTCTAGATTAACATACATTCTCTTTATTTCAAAAGATCCATCATTGTGTTTTTTTATTGCTCCACAGCCTAAAGGTATACTGTCTTTATGAGCCATAACAACATGATTTATAACATCAATATTATTGTATTGATTATAAAAATCGTGATCATCACCATCTGAAACTTTTAAAAAAGCATCAAGAGCTTTAACAAGTTTGATGAAATCTATATTATTAGAATCTGTTCTTTTAATTGTTATCATTAAAATTCTAGTTTTAATTGCACATCTATAACCTTTTCTTTTTTCTTCGTATTTAGATTTAAATTAGTTACAGAAATTCCTAAAAGGCGTACAGAGTTCTTCATTCTTTCTTGATATAATAACTCTCTAACTGTTTCTAAAAGCAACTCTCTTTCTTTAACAAAGTATGGTAGTGTTTTACCTCTTGTTTGTTGTGTAAAGTCGCTGTATTTAATTTTTAAAGTTACTGTTTTTCCTGCTAATTTTGATTTTTTTAATCGTTGCTCTAATTCATCAGCAATTGTTTCCAAACGCTCCATCATAAAGACTTCTGAAGTTAGGTTTGTTGAAAACGTATGTTCTGCTGCAACTGATTTCGGAATATGGTTTGGATTTACTTTTCCATTATGGATTCCGCGTACAATATTATAATAGTGCCCTCCAGATTTTCCGAAATTTTTTATTAAAAACTCTTGTGGTTTTTCTTTTAAATCTTTGCCGTAAAAAATCCCAAGGTTATACATTTTGGTGGCAGTTACTTTACCAACCCCATAAAACTTTTTAATATCTAATTGTTCTAAAAACTCAATGGCTTCTTCGGGTAAAATTGTTTTTTGTCCATTTGGTTTATTGATGTCTGAAGCAACTTTTGCAATAAATTTATTATAAGATATCCCTGCGGATGCTCTTAAACCTAATTGATCATATATTTTTTGTCTAATCTCTTCAGCTATCAATGTTGCAGAAGGGTTTCCCTTTTTATTTAGCGTAACATCAAGATATGCTTCATCTAAAGAAAGTGGCTCAACCAAATCCGTATACTCATAAAAAATAGCACGAATCTGTTTAGAAATTTCTTTATATCGACTAAATCTTGGGGAAACAAAAATCAAGTTAGGACAGTTTTTTCGCGCAATAACTCCGCTCATTGCAGAACGAACACCAAATTTTCGCGCTTCATAACTTGCTGCAGAAACAACTCCTCGATCTCCACTTCCACCAACGGCAACTGGTTTTCCAACTAATTTTGGATCATCTAATTGCTCCACAGATGCATAAAATGCATCCATATCTACATGAATTATTTTTCTATTTGCAACAATTAATTCCACACTCAAAAATACAAATAAAAAAAAGCGCATCAATTGATGCACTTTTTAAATTTATTTATAAAATATTATTCTTAAACGACTCCTTGATCTAACATTGCATCGGCAACCTTTACGAAACCTGCAATATTTGCTCCTTTAACGTAATCTACATAACCGTTAGAATCAGTACCATACTCAACACAAGAAGCGTGAATATCGTTCATGATTTGGTTTAATTTTCCATCTACCTCTTCTCTTGTCCAGTTGTAACGTAAAGAGTTTTGACTCATTTCTAAACCAGAAGTTGCAACTCCACCAGCATTAGATGCTTTTCCTGGAGCGAATAAAATTTTAGCTGCTTGGAATACTTCAATAGCCTCTGGAGTAGAAGGCATGTTTGCTCCTTCAGAAACACAGATACATCCGTTTTCAATTAATGTTTTTGCTTCATCTCCGTTTAACTCATTTTGAGTAGCACAAGGTAAAGCGATATCTGCTTTTACAGACCAAGGCCTTTCACTTGCGAAAAATTTTGCCTTAGGGTATTTCTCAACATACACACCAATTCTTCCACGACGGACATTTTTAATTTCCATAACGTATGCTAATTTCTCAGTATCAATTCCATCTGCATCATAAATATATCCCGAAGAATCTGACATTGTAACTACTTTTGCTCCTAATTCAGTCGCTTTTTCTGTAGCATATTGTGCAACGTTTCCAGAACCAGAAACTACAACCGTTTTTCCTTCAAAAGAATCTTCTTTTGCATTTAACATGTTTTGGGCAAAATATACATTTCCGTAACCTGTTGCTTCTGGTCTAATTAAAGAACCTCCCCAAGAAGCACCTTTTCCTGTTAAAACACCAACAAATTCGTTACGTAATTTTTTATATTGACCGAACATAAATCCAATTTCTCTTCCTCCAACACCAATATCTCCTGCAGGAACATCTGTATTTGCACCAATATGACGGAATAACTCAGACATGAAAGCTTGACAGAACGCCATTACTTCTCTATCAGATTTTCCTTTAGGATTAAAGTCTGACCCTCCTTTTCCTCCACCCAGTGGTAAAGTAGTAAGTGAGTTTTTAAATACTTGTTCGAATCCTAAGAATTTTAAAATTGATAAATTTACAGAAGGATGAAAACGCAAACCTCCTTTGTAAGGTCCAATTGCTGAATTAAATTCAACTCTATAACCTCTATTTACTTGTGTTTCCCCACTATCATCAACCCAGGGAACTCTAAACATAAGTGTCCGTTCTGGTTCTACCATTCTCTCTAGTAATTTTTTCCCTTGATATTTAGGGTTGTCTTGAATAAATGGAATTACTGTTTCTGCTACTTCATGAACAGCTTGTAAAAATTCTGGTTCGTTTGCATTACGTTGATTTACGTAATCCATAAAGTCTGAAATCACTTTTTTCATAATTTTTAGTGTGTTTTTTTATATAATTTTCAAATTACCGTGCAAATATAATTAAATTCCTAATTGTTAAATTTAAATTGACCTTTTTTTTGCTCAAATACACCTTTTACTACAACGTTTTCGAAAGATTGATTATTCTAGCAACCAACTCTTAGTGAAACCTACGCTTATTTTCATTAAAAAACCATAAATTTGCAACCTAATTATTGAGGAAAAATAAGATGTTAGATAAAGTAAAAGAACTGATTGGTGATGTACACAATTTTAAAACCACTTCAAAAGAAGAGATTGAAGTATTTAGAATTAAGTATTTGGGAAGCAAAGGTTTATTAAAAGATCTTTTTAATGAGTTCAAAACTGTTGATACATCTTTAAAAAAAGATTTAGGGCAGGCATTAAATAGTTTGCGTAATGCTGCTTCAGATAAAGTTCAGGAGTTAAATGAATCTTTAGAGGGCCAGGCTGAAACAAAAAGTATTTATGGCGATTTAACACGTCCATCAGAAGCAATTGAATTAGGTTCAAGGCATCCAATTTCAATTGTGAGAAATAGAATTATTGAGGTCTTTTCAAAAATTGGTTTTACTGTTTCTGAAGGTCCAGAAATCGAAGATGATTGGCATAATTTTACCGCATTAAATTTACCTGAATATCATCCTGCAAGAGATATGCAAGACACGTTCTTTATTGAGCAAAACCCCGACCTTTTATTGAGAACTCATACATCTTCTGTACAGGTTCGATATATGGAAGAAAATCAACCTCCTATCAGAACTATATCTCCTGGAAGAGTGTTCAGAAATGAAGATATTTCTTCACGTTCTCATTGTATTTTCCATCAAGTAGAGGGTTTATATATCGATACTGATGTTTCGTTTGCCGATTTAAAACAAACTCTTTTATATTTTACAAAAGAGATGTTTGGAAAATCAAAAATTCGTTTACGCCCATCCTATTTTCCATTTACAGAGCCAAGTGCTGAAGTGGATATTTATTGGGGATTAGAGACTGAAATTGACCATAAGATAACCAAAGGAACGGGTTGGCTAGAAATTATGGGATGTGGGATGGTAGATCCTAATGTGTTGAAAAATGCTAATATTGATTCAGAAAAATACACGGGTTATGCTTTTGGAATGGGTATTGAACGTATTGCAATGTTATTATATCAAATTCCAGATATAAGAATGTTTTATGAGAACGATATCCGCTTTTTAGAGCAATTTAAATCTGTTTTATAAATCGTGAAAAAAGACATTCAAATACCCGAAGTTACAGGCGTATTAATGGCTATTGTAAAAGAATACAATTCTGATTTTAGAACGGATGATTGGAACGTATATATCATCAATAATAAACCAATAGATTTAGAAATGGTTTTAATCGTTTCAAGGGGTTTTGATGATTCAGACGCAACTTCTACAATGCGTCATAAAATCGAAAACTTACCTGCAAATTCTTTTGCTAAAGTTGAATTGATTCAGCCTGAACTTTTTAAACTCAACAACGAATTTAAAGTCTCCTTTTTTGCTGATAATCAATTACTTGATAGGACATTCTTATTTGCTAAAAACAGCATAAAAGATGGCGCTTTAAGATTAGTTTCTGAATTAAATAAAAAGGGAATTGTTATAAAATAACACTTCATTTACTGCGTAAATCCTAAAACTAAATACATTGTTATAGTAATTACTCCGCCTATTAAGGCATATGGTAATTGTGTTTTTACATGGTCAATATGATCACTTGCAGATGCCATAGATGAAATTATAGAAGTATCTGAAATGGGTGAGCAATGATCACCGAAGACTCCACCTCCAAGTGTAGCAGCAACAATTAATGTAATGTCGGTACCATGAATATTTGCCATCGGAATTGAAATTGCTAACATTATTGCAAAGGTTCCCCAAGAAGTCCCTGTAGAAAACGCTATAAAAGAACTAATAATAAACACAACTGCTGGTAATAATTCGGGTGTTAAAAAATCTTTCGTCACATTTGCTACATATTGTCCTGTTTCTAATGCTTTACAAGCGTCTCCTATCGCAAAAGCCAGCACCATTAATAGTGCTAAAGGCATTAACTCGCTAATCCCTTTTAAAGTAATGTCAATCGCTTCTTTACTCTTTACTATCCCCTGAACTCTATACATCACAACAGCCACTAAAATTGCTGTACTCACTGCATATAAAACAGAAGATGAACCAGAACCACTTCCTATCGCTTGTGATAAATGATTTCCAAATGAAGTGAAACTTTCAACTTCATTCCATCCTGTAAATGCCAAATAAACTGGCATCATAACAATCATAGTTAGTAAAGGGATTATCATGTTATATGCTTTCGCATGAATTCCTTCTTTTGGAGGAAAAGAAGTAACTTCATCAGAAACCATTGGTTTTGAGCCTTCATTTAATAGTTTTCCTGTCTCTTTTGTCCTTTTTTCAGCCTTCGCCATTGGACCAATATCTTTCTTAAAAATGATGACTATAAAGACCATCAACAGCGCAATAATTGGATAAAAATTATATTTTATTGAGGCTATCATTACCGAAAATGGCTTTTCAACTCCTTGAGTCAATAATAATCCCATAATAAATGCTCCCCAAGCATTGAAAGGTATTAATATAGAGGTTGGTGCTGAACTAGAGTCCGCTATATAAGCTAATTTTTCTCTTGGTATTTTTAATCGGTCAAAAATAGGTCTGTATAAGGTTCCTACCGTCAAAGAACTAATAGTTGTTTCAACAAAAAGAGCAATTCCTGTAATTGCAGCTAACAATTGAATCACGACTCTACTATAACCTGCTTGTTTGTTTTCAAAGTAAATAATTAGTTTATTTATCTTATTTACAAACCCTTCTACACCTCTTGAATATTGAATAAAAAGCAATAATGAGCCAACAAGCGCGCTAAATATTATGGTACGCGTATTTCCTGCAGATTTAAAAACATTAATTATGGCCTCTATGGCTGCGAAAGTTCCATCAATAAAATTCCAGTCATTCATGATTATCCACGAAAACCAAATTCCAAATAGCAAAGCAATATAAACTTGCTTTGTTCTAAGCGCTAATATGATTGCAATTATTGGTGGTAAAATTGATAAAAATCCGTATTCCATAAGTTAAGTTAGTCTATCAAGTCTGTTAGTTTATTAAATTCAATTTTGGCATTTCTTCCTTCGTACAATACGTTATAGACAGCATCAATAATTGGTGTTGTTGCACCATTCTCTTGATTGATTTCATAGGCACTTTTAGTAGCGTAATATCCTTCTGCAACCATACTCATTTCTAACATTGCAGATTTTACAGTGTATCCTTTTCCAATCATGTTTCCAAACATTCTATTTCTACTAAACGTAGAATATCCTGTAACTAGTAAATCTCCTAAATATGCTGAATTATTAATGTTGCGTTTCATTTTATGCACTTTTTTAATATAGCGCTTCATTTCTCTAATTGCGTTGGACATTAAAACCGATTGGAAATTATCACCATAACCTAAACCATGTGCTATACCAGCAGCAATAGCATAAATATTTTTAAGCATCGCAGCGTATTCTGTTCCAATAATATCGTCAGAAGTTTTTGTTTTTATATATCTACTAGATAAACATTCTCCCATTAAAGACGCTTTTTCTTCATCTTGACAAGCAATCGTCAAATATGACAATCGTTCTAAGGCAACCTCTTCCGCATGACAAGGACCAGTAATAACACCAATATTTTCAAATGGTATATTCATGATATCGTGAAAGTGCTCGCCAACAATCAATCCTGTTTTTGGAACAATTCCTTTAATAGCCGAGAAAATAATTTTCCCATCCAAAGGGGTTTTAATTTTATCTAATTCTCCTTGGACAAAAGCAGATGGAATTGCAAAAATTAAATAGTCTGCATATTCAATCATTTCATTTATATCATTTGATATATTTAATTGATCTAAATGAAACTCAACCGAACTCAGGTAACTAGGGTTATTATTATTTCTTCGTAAATGCTCTGCAGTATATTCACTTCGCATATACCAACCAACAGTTTCCAAATTTTCACACAACATTTTCACAATGGCTGTGGCCCAACTTCCGCTTCCAAAAACCGCTATTTTAGGTTTAATACTCATTCTTTACATATTTTATATTTCAAAAATACTGTTTTTTAATAAATATAGATGCTATTTCATATATTTGTAATTACTTAATTTATTTACTTGAGCATACTTAAACGTTTTTTTAAAGACACTGTTATTTATGGATTGGCAGCCGTTTTACCTCGTGTTATTAATTTTCTATTAGTACGCGTTCATACTGATGCGCTTCCGCCAGATAGTTTTTCTGAAAACACCTACTTTTATATTTGGGCAATGTTGTTTTCTATATTACTTACTTTTGGGATGGAAACCGCCTTTTTTAGATTTTATAACAAAGAAAAACAAAAAGATACTCTTGTCTCAACTGCATTTATTAGCATGCTTATTACAGTTGCTGTATTTATTGCAGTACTGCTTTTCTTTTTTAATTCTTTTCTTCAATTATTTGATTTTGAAACAAACCCTTTACGACTGAAGTTATTTATTGGGATTATAGCGCTTGATACAATAGCAATGATTCCTTTTGCTTACTTAAGAGCATCAAACAGACCTATTAGATACGCTCTCATAAAACTTATTAATGTTGCGGTGATTGTGACCATAACATTATTGGGCTTAAAATACATTCCTCAATATTTAAATGAAGGTAAAAACCTACCAGAATTCATTTCAAATAACTATCATAAAACACCTATAGTCAATTACATCTTTATTGCAAATGTGCTTGGAAGTGCTATTTCATTTATCCTATTAGTCCCTTTTTTATTGAAGTTTAAATTCAACTTTAATTTCAGTTTACTTAAAAAAATGTTGACGTATAGTTGGCCAATTGCTGTTGCTGGAGTTGCATATGTGATTACCGAAAGTTTAGATAAGTATCTCATTAAAAATATGATTGGAGATACGGAAATGGGAATTTATGCTGCGTGTTATAAATTGGCGATTTTTATGAACTTATATATTATGGCATTTAAATTGGGTGCAGAGCCTTTCTTTTTTAATCATGCTGATAAAAAGAATGCTAAAGAAACCTATGCTAATATCATGAACTATTTTGTGATTGTAGGGACTTTAGTTTTAATTGGAATTGTAGGTTATATAGACATCTTAAAACATTTAATAAACCCTGAATATTGGGGTGCGTTAAAAATAGTTCCAATCGTATTATTGGCGAATTTATTCTTAGGTATTTATCACAATCTTGCGATCTGGTATAAGCTAACAGATAAAACGAGATATGGAATGTACTTCTCTATTTTTGGAGCATTAATTACAATTGGCTTAAACCTTATTTTGCTTGAAAAATATGGAATAATGGTCGCTGCTTGTGCAACCTTAATAGCCTATGGATCTATGGCCGTTATTTCATATTATATTGGAAAAAAACATTATCCAGTAAAATACAATTTACAGAAAATGAGTATTTATCTAATTTCTTCAATTGTTATTTGTGCACTTTCTTTCCTCCTTTTTAGAGGAAATTTATGGGTTTCAACATTATTGATATTCCTTTTTGCTGGAATCATTTATTGGAATGAAAAAGACGAAATACTTAACGTCTTTAAAAAAATAAACCTGAAATGAAAATTATTCCAGGTTTATATATAAAATAAATATTTGCTTTTATTTTTTAATAATCTTTATTGTTTCAGAAGATTCATTTATTTTAAATTTCATAAAATAAACTCCAGAACTAAAGTCATTAATATCAATTTCAGTGTTATTTCCACTCTCTAAGTTCAATTCTTTTGTATAATGCTCTCTACCGTTAATATCATAAATTTGTAAAGAAACATTTTCCATGTTTCTAACTGTTTGAATATTTATTCTGTCTTCTGTAACGGTTGGATACACTTTCAATCCGTATTTGTTTTCAAAATCTTCTACTTCTAATACTAGCGCATCAAATTTACCTGTAAACAATCCTCTTCCAAATGTTGTTGCTAATACCGTATTATCAGAAATTCTTAAATCTAAATCTAAAACTGGAACGTCAGACATACCGTTATTAGATTGTGTCCAAGTTGGAGCTGAAGGGTTTGCGTTTAAATAATCAAAACCATCCGTTCTCCAAACTCCTAATGATGTTCCAATAATAAGTTCATTAGAAAGTAATGGGCTTTGTAAAATACATTTTACAGGTATATCAGGTAAATTTCCTTCTAAAGAATTCCAAGTAGATCCTTGATTGCTTGTGTACCATATGCTAGTAACTCCATAGTTATGCATTGTTACAAATATATTTTGTTCAGAAGCTCCAAATTCAACATCAGAAATACTCCCTACAAAACTACCTCCAGTAATATCTGACCAATTTGGTGTACCGTCGGCATTTGTAATTAATAATAATTTACTATCATCCGTTCCAACCAACATTGTTGTGGTTGCGAGTGTATATGTAGATATTGTAAAAGCTGTTGGCGCTCCTGTTAATAGAGCGTCCGTTAATGTTGTTTTTGTAGCTGTACCTGCAGCGGGAATAGATGTAAGCCCTGAATATCTATAAATTCGATCTGCACCATTTGAGCCGTTGGTATATAAAATATCTAGATTAGAATCCAATCCTGAAGGGTTAATAAAATCTCCATCGTCATTCGAATCACTATTAACAGTCCTCCAAGCGCCTTCAGAATAATCAAATAATTGAATACTATTATTGTATACATAATTTCCTAATACATAATCCGTTGCAACTTGGTCATAAAAACTATAAGCTCCATCACCGCCTTTAATTCTATCTGCTGCATCTGGCCCTACAGGATTACCATTTTCAATTAATTGAGTACCGTTGTCTTGTGCTCCAGCAACCATATAATCACCAGCGTTAAAACTTCCAGGGGCTATATCTCCAGAATAAAATTGTACAACATTATAGGTGTCATCAACATCAGTCATAACTGTTAAATTGTTACCTGTTGCTGAAAAATCACTTACATATGATATTCCTCCATCATGTCCTAAAACTCCTAAGTTTGAATTTGTAGGGTGAAATGTTAAAGCGTGTTGATCTGCATGTACTGGAGATCCCGCCGTTGAATAATAAGTTGACCAATGTGAAATCGTATTCCAATTTGTTCCGCCATCTATGGAACTATGAACATTTATTCCACCAATATATACAATATCATCATCATTTGGATCTGCTTCTAATACTAAATCATAAAATGCTTGTCCTCTAGTAAAATCAGTAGAGCTGACAGAACCGTCAGGATCATTAGGTAAAGTTATGCTTGTTAGAGAAGCAAACGCATCCGTAGTAACATACATTTCTGGGTTAGTTCCATCGGCCAACACATAAAGTTTTAAAGGGTCGGTTGCTGAGGCTTCAATTTCTGTTCTAAACACGTTTGCAATTGTTGTAATCAAACTAAATGTCGTTGCTCCACCAGTGTTTCTTCTATAAATAGCACCTCCATTATCACCAA
>TARA_B110000091_G_scaffold87803_2_pt1 | contig 14607 bp, 34 predicted proteins | sample TARA_B110000091 | Tara Oceans TARA_B110000091 (sample SAMEA4397278) | marine metagenome | biome: Polar Biome; feature: [DCM] deep chlorophyll maximum layer (ENVO:01000326); material: water (ENVO:00002006), including particulate matter (ENVO:01000060) such as... | depth 35 m
CTAGCCGTGGGAGTTTTATACCCTGCAGGAACTGTTATGTATTGTGACGTAACAGCAATTACTGGAAGTGCAAATGCTATATATGCTTTATATAAAGTATAATGCTAGGCCTCGGTAGAAACATAAAAGGAGTTGAAGATAAGCCTGAGCATAAAGCTAAAAGGTTTAAATTTAAGTTCGAGTGGGATAGGGATACTAGAGCATTCAAGCGAGAATCAAAGGTGGTTGAGAAACCTAAGCCTAGAAGGTGACGTACAGCAAGGTAAAAAAAGAGGTTATATTTTTAGTTAAACTAATCACTACAATACTTGGCTTAAGCTACGTATTAAATATTATATCATAATGGGAATAACTGTAAGCGTAGTTCAATTAATACTAGCAGTTGTGGCCTTGCTGGCTTCAGCACTAGCAATGTGGGTTAACACAAATAATGAAGTTACTAAGCTAAAGTCTAGAGTATATCACTTAGAACAGACAGACAATGATCTGAAGGTCGTGCTAGCAGATATTGCTACAAGGCTGCAACATATAGAGTTAATTCTGGCAGCAAACCAAATAAAGGATAAATGATAAAAGGTTATTTATTTAGACTTAGAGATGACGGTAACGAAACTCTAGGAGCCATGTCTTTATTCGATGGCTTAGAAAAGGTGTTTGAATGTAAAACGGATGAACTTCCGTGGAAAGGCAATAAGCAGAATATTAGTTGTATTCCAAGAGGGATTTACCATGTGTCTCATAGGGAGAGCGCGAAGTATGGTAATCACCTACACGTAGAAGATGTGAAAGATAGAACATGGATACTTATTCATGTCGCTAACTTCGAGGAACAACTGAGAGGATGTATAGCTGTAGGAAAGTCCTACGCTGATATAGATAAAGATGGAGACTTAGACATAACATCGTCAAGGTCTACGTTAAAGAAATTAATAGAGGTAGTTCCTATAGAAGGAATGACTCTGGAAATCATTTAGTATGTTTGAATTAATATCAAAACACGGAACAGACATTATAGCCGTTATAGTGGCTTGTATGGCTATTTTAAAGATAATAGTACGACTTACTCCATCGTTGAAAGATGATGCGGTATTCGCTAAATTAGATAACCTATTTGAGGCTATCATACCTAACTACACAAAAGATGGCAAATCCATTAAGTAACATAAAAGGAATTGTATCTTCTGTTGCTAAAATCTCAGAAGTATTCAAGGGTGATAATAAGAAGTGGTCTGCGAAAAGATCTGTATCGGGTGTACTAGTTGGATCCGTTGTACTGGATGCTTCTGTTTCTGGTATTACCCTTATGAATTGCTTAATGGCGGCTATCGCAGTGATACCTCTTGTCTTCTCTTCTATAGAAAAGAAATATGAAAAGATTGAAGATTAACCACAGATAAGGTTAACCAACTCCAATTCTTTCTCTAGTCTTTTTTGATCAGACCTTACACTCATTTCTTTGTATTTACACATACTAAAGTAGGACTTGTAAAAGCTATGAGCTGCCCTCTCTATTGTATCGACTCTTTCTTTCTTTATTTTGAATGTCTTAGAGTCTTTGTCTTTGGATTGTTTAAGCTCTCGCTTCATCTCCTCCATTGCCACCATTAAAGCACAGTAGTCTGACATACACTCTGATTCTTCGCTGGTTGTTTGGAGTCTGGATAATAATTTAAGGCTTTGTTCGGCTATCTGCATGGTTGGTTATAATCTGGTTAGTCTATTTGCTAAGACATCTACACTTACATTGATATTGTGTTTCATTCTTAGCAGTCTTTTTACGACAGCAAAAGATTTCTTTCTCTTTACTGCTTTCTTCAGGATTTCCTTTATAAGTCCTTTCATCTGGTTTGGTTTTTTTACTCATTAGAAATTGTAAACTAAGCTAGCTACTCTACCGTTTTCTTTGTGGAATAAAAAGCCTTCTACAGCTTTGGGAGCTCCTTTGTATCCTTTCTTTGCATGCCATGAATCGGCACCGGAAGGACTCCTCATATATTCCACCGTACAACCGATGTAGTCTTTTGCTGATTGAAATTTTAATTTAATCTTGTGGTGAACGTGATGCAAAAACATTGTTCTGTGCTTGCATTCTCCCCACAGCTTAGGTGCTTCCTGTGCCATTAGTAAAGGCAGGTCAGCTTGTTTGGCTCCGTCGCCATGTTCTAATCCTATAAGATTGTTGTAGTACCTGTAGTATTTACGAGTTGCAGGTCCTGCATCTACAGTAACACTTTCTGATTCTCTAAACCAGGACTTTAAACAGTGAGCTAAATGGAATCCAGACTGGTAGTCGTGGTTAGACATTGAGTGCACGCAATCTACAGGGGCTATCGTTGAAAGCATCTCTACCGCAGCTACGTATATTTCTAGGGCTAACTCAAATGACTGCCACCACATACCGTCTTGATTCTGGGGGGTTCCAGCGGTTGTTGTATTTACTATGGTATCTATATGTAAGACATCATTACCTATACACAACAACACTTTGCTGACATTAAATCCTTGAGCTTGATTCATCAGGCCTTGTATACCCTCTAAAACTCGCTTTTTAGCTATGTCTCTATTGTACTCTTCTCCTTCTCCTGTCTCTTCGGCTATCGCTAGTTTTCCTACGTGAATATCAGCAGGGTTTATAACTAGCAGGTGATCTCCGTCAATACTGGTTAGGGGTTTTGGATGGGTAATCTTATGCTTTAAGATTGTGTTCTCCAAATCTATTAGCAACCTAGCAGAATTCCTTTCGGTGATGTTTCCATCATTCTTTGTTACTATAGAAAATCTAGGCTCTCCACTAGCAGACTGCCAGTGTTTACATGAAACTACATCATCAGGATCTACGCCTCTCTCTTTGAGGTAATCCAAGTACACAGAAGATACTTGATCGTTGTCGTTAATATTAGAGACCTCAATGGCTCTCATTTCTTTTATAACTTCAATCTCCTCATTCTTGAGGCGCATTCTATGATTAGCCATGTGGTTAGTTTACTTTAATGATCTCATAAAAGCCTTCGTCTATCTGCTTTATTTTAAGCATTAGATCGTTGGTCTTCTCTTCAACAATAAGTCTTTCGTGTTTTGTGGACTCTTTCCCTAGGCTCGCCTGCAATGATGAGTTTTCTCTAAGGAGTTCGTCTATCTGAGACTTGGTCTCTTTGCATGTCTTGTAACTGGAGTCTATAGACTCTTTATCTTCAAGCCAAGCTTTATATTCGTTTCTCACAATATCCCTTCTTCTATGTAACTATCTATTTCCTCTGTGCAAGATACAAAATATTTATCATACATTTCTAGCGTGTATTTGTACTTCTGTCTGCCAGACTCAAGGAACTCAGGGGATACATCAAATATACCTACGTTGTACGGAAAGTTCTTCCCTATAACAATGAATTTGAATTGATCTAATCCAAGTGCATCAGCGTAAAATGCTGCCTGCATATCGTAGTGATATTTCTTGCAGTCGTACTTGAACTTGTCTATACCACCGAACTCAGCGGTAGTCTTGATGTCTGCAATGAAGTCAAAAGTCATAAGGTCTAATTTCCCTTTACACTTAATTCCCTTTTCAGTAGTCCAGGTTATAGCCTGTTCTTTTTCTGCTTGAGCTATCAGCTGCATAACCTTAGGATGGTGAAATAGAGACATACACATAGCGTCTATCTTGTCCAAGTCCTTAGGAGTTATAAGACTTTTTCCGCTTGATTTGGCGTGAGCGAGCTCTTCTGCTTTCCACTTCTTGTTTATAGTAGATGTCATTCCTTTTTCCTTTTCAGGTCTAAGCTCTGGATCTAATATGTAGAAGTTGTCGTTAAACTTTTCAGGCTCTAATGCCATACAGTGAAATGCACTACCGAACGTCATAGCTGGCGTTGGTTCTGGTGGAGACGCTAAGTATTCTCTTAGGTCTGCTGGGGATTTCAATAGATTCTTTAGCATTGAACAGCTAACGTGTGTCTTGTCTGCGAAATATACTTTATCGTCTGCAAGGCTTTCTGTAAATTTTGTCATAATGATTTTCTTTTAAATATTTAGGGCATAAAAAAGGAGACCGAAGCCTCCCTTTCCTTAACCATTAAAATAACCAAAAACTATGACAACCAAATCATAACCCAAATATAGGATTTATAACTTTGTCGTCAATAGATTAAGTCATTTATTTCTTAACCGTCATCTTCCCTCTAGGTCGATTCTTTTTGGTTTCCTCTTTCTTAGCCTCTTTCCTTGCTGCTTTCTCAATCTTCGGAGCGGTAAGCTCGGCCTTATGCTTTGCTTCATAGTCCATCTGCTCCCATACTAATCTTTGGATTGTACCGGCTGCGTGAGTGGCTCCAATAAAGTTAGAGACAAGAAGTTCCTTTGCTTCTTCTTCTACCTTGATACCCACTGTATCGAACAGCTCTACTAGATGGCCTCCAACATGTCCTTCAAGCTCTGTAATAGCTTTTCCTAACGGAGACTCTCTAAATTGTTGTTCTTGAGCTTCTTGTGCTGCGATTTCTTTTGTCTTTCCCATAGCGTAATTGTTTAGAATGGTAAATTATCAACATCGAAGATTTCTGGAACGATATTGTTCTTATGTGAATCAATAAAGTCCATGGTGTTTCCCTGAAGGGTGTCTTCCCATACCATTTTCTCTTTGTTTAAAGATTTAAACCTACATAGTTGAGGTTCGAATCTGAGTATCACAGGCTCGTCTTCCTGAGTTGGAATACCTACAAGCTTCTGGAATTTAATTTTCCTTACGTGAAGTTGTGTATCGCTCCAATCCTCTGAATTAGGATTCCTATGTACAACAATGAAGTTGTCCGTTCTATTCGCAAACATACCACCCATCTCTACATCATAGTGTGATGGAGCTGGAATTGTTCCGTCTGAGTTCTTTTCTCTTGCAGCCTTAGTTACAGCGTGTGTAACCAATATAAACTTAACAAAGTTCTTCTGCTTAAATCTACGTATATCAGATAATACCTGATAGTAGTAGTCGTACTTGCTCATAGTCCTGTCTATAGCAAGATCATTCATAGGATCAACATAACATCCGTCAAAATCTCCATTGTCTAATTCGTTTTGGAATACATCCATTACATCATAGATCGTTGGTGTGCTGGGAAATGAAACAACTTTAAAGTGTTCCAATACCCAAACGCAGGCAGCATCAAATACTGACCTATCCATCCTTTCGGATTTGGTTTTGTCGGCAGTCATACCTATAAACATCTCCGCTAGATCGATTACCATCTCTCCTACGGGTTCGTTCTCTGGACAATAGCATAGCCATTTCCATTTATACCTAACAGACGCGAGCATCATTAGGTAAAAGATAGCAGTAGTCTTTCCTATGTTAGCGAATCCTGTTATAACATCAAGCTCTCCCTTTCTATAAGTGTAGTGTTTGTCTAGCCAGGGCATCCCGGTAGATAATCCTTTGTTATAACCATTACGGTATACATTGTCTAGGTACTCTGAGATCTCCTCTTTTGAATTTATCTTATGTTCCATTAGAAGTTATAAGAGTCTAGTCTAGTTTTCTGAGCTTTAGCTATCTTCTCGGCCTTAGCGTTGCCTTCTTTGGCTGCTTCTAGTAGGTAGACATAATCTTCCCATGAATTGTTTGATAAAAAATTGTTTGGGTACTTTCTGAACTTAGGCTCAAATGCTTTATGATACAAAGGTATCAACGACATTACTGTAGCCTTCTCTTGCTCGTTTAGCTTTTTCCATTTAGGGAATGACTGACTCTTAGTCTTAAGAACTCCATAGCTCTTATAAAATTCTAAGAAGTCTTGAGTGTAGCCTGTGGCTTTCTTTTCTTTAGGTTGGTAGTCGTTAACTACAGCATCCATTAAGAATTGAACATCACTGAGTATCTTACCCAGAGTTTTCATTACTAGTTCCTGGTTCATCTTTGGTTGGTTTATTGGTTTCTAATATGGTTATGTGACATCCTGAATTTTCTTTGTCGTATATATACTTTTCAAATGAAGGCATAATCTCATCACAATTGTCGTCTTCTATCCATCCGTGGATAGTCATCTGATCCTGAACTGTTTGCAGCGGATTGACATAGTCAAACTTGTGGCGTGTACCTCGTATAAACTTAAACGATATATTTACAGGTTTCTCTAAGTTGTCGATGATAGACCTAAACTCTTCAGCGTATTCTTCCCAGTACGGCTTAGTGTTCTTGATATAATTCATTACCGTCTTGGAGTGAATCATGTGCTTACCTGTCCATCTCTTACCGTTCTTAGACGAAGGGGTGCTAAATGGCATAAAAAATGTTCTCTTTTCCATAAGGCAAATATATGAAAAAATAATAACACCCCTACTTGACTAGTCTTTCAGGGTGCTGTTACTTTAGAATGGCATGTTGTCGTCAGCTACTGCCTCAGTTGTAGGTGCCGCTGCTGCTCCATCTTCTCCTTTATTGGTGAATACCTTCCAAGCATTAAGGTCAGTATAGTACTTACCTTTGTACTCTCTTGATTCTGGCTCAAAGCTTACGTCAACTATTTGACCTACCTTATTGTACTTAACAAAGTTGTCTACTTTTTCTCCTCCGAATACGGTGAACGAAACGTCTTTAGGATACTCTCCTGCTGTACCAATAACAAATGAAAGTTTCTTCCATTCCTTTTTAGTTGCTTTAGAGATTCCTGATTGAACTTCAGTGATAACTTTGATTGTTCCTGTAATTTGTAAATTTGACATAGTGTATGGATTGTGAGTCTGTTAAGTTTATGACTCGATTAAAAAAAGGAAAGGGGATTATTCCCCTCTCCGTACTGATATTAAACTGCTTGAGCTATTTCTTCTAGCAAGGATGCTTGCTGACTGTCCGTCATAGAGTATTTAGCCATAGCGTCTGAGACTCTCTCAGGGTGCGTTTTAGCTGCGGACATCATAGACTCAAAGACCTTCTTGTCTAATGTAACCTTAGGGTTTTTCTTAGCCTCGAAGTCTGGAGATTCGTCCTCTCCAAACATGCCTTCAGCATATAGCCCTGCTAATTTTAGGACAATCCTTGATAAGGCGCGCTTTTCTGCCATAGCAACTGGATAAGAGTTTGAATTGTTACCAGGAGAACATTCTCCATAGGTTTCGGTTCTTGACTCTCCCATGTTACCTACAGCCTTTATTAGACAGTACTTATGGTCGTCTGATAGCTTTACGATTTCGTACTGAATGTCGATACCGTAAGCGGCTTGGACTTTTTCTATACCAGATCTGGTGATTATAGTATAGAACTTGTGCTTGTGTACATCTTCAGATGTAAGGTTGCACTTTTTGAATAGGTCGTTTAGAACCTGAGATTTGGTCTTTCCCATGATATTGATTTTAGGTTAATTTAATTTAGTTGAGCGGTAGCTCATTACGAGCCACAGGCTTCGCAGTCTTCTGGGCTATCAATGCTACAGGTTGGTTGTTCCTTTTCCTCTAGGTTGTCTAGCCAGTTACTCCAAGTTTCGCTTGCGATCTCTTTGTTTAGATCTTCTTCCGTTCTTGGTGTTTCATTCTTGTCTTTACTCATTCTTATCTTGTTTTTTCCAATCTTCTTCGCTACGGGTTTCGTACTTCATAGGATCGAAAGGTTTGTATTTAGTCTTAGCGACTCCTTGTATTACAATCTTAGCGAACCCTCTTAGCAGAATATGCTGCTTCTTTAGGATTATGTGCGCGGATATTTCCACGAACAACTCTGCTATTACTTGCTTTACAAGATCGGCATCTAGCTCCAAGTCATGAGCGACTTCTTCGCAAATCTGGTCTACTTTGGATTTTTTCATAGGCTTGTGAAGATACTAATTATTAGCTACTTAGACAAATTTCTTAGCTTGACATTCAGCATAGAGATGACTACAAGAAGAGCTCCGATAACGTATGGAGCATACAATGCTGTTAGCACCATAATTATCTGACTCATAAATGCTAGACCTGCATAGATTATTCCTGCCTGGAATAGCAATTTAGAGATTGGGTTGGACATGATTTCTTTGAACATAATTTAATGTTTAAATGTGATAAATCTGAAGACTTTGTATCGAGACCACTTTAATCCAAGTGACTCTTTGCGCTGCTTCAGTTCAGCGCCACTAAGCTCTATTACTACATAAGCTTCGTTGGCATGAAATTGATCCTCTAATAGAGGTTTGCTATATCTGCGTTTGACCTCTCCGTGTAAGCCACGTAGCCTAGGAGTCATGCCTTTGTTTCTGCTTATGCGTTCTAGTCTCTCGTACCACACAGACGCATTCGCTCGTTTAGGAATCTTAGAATTATATATTATTTCATCTTCGATTTCTGCTTGGAGTAATGCAGCTCTGTAGTTTGTTGATACTATCTCTATAATCAAGACAGCACGGATTTAATAAATAAGGATAATGCGAACAGTATCCAGCTAAAGATTAAATGCCTGTTGTCTAGTATAATAGACTCATCATCGTTGTCCTTTATTGCTTGTATACTAAAATTGCATAAGTCAACTACGAATATCATTGATTGATATACGGCTAGTAGAAGTACTAGACAGTGAATTGTGTTTAATAGATAGATCATACTCCTTTGTATTTTCGATTAACTTCTGCGATTATGTCTGATATGCTTACGGTTTCTTCGTTCTTGTAAACAGACGCAGATACCGCATCTAATTGATTGTGAGGCATCTCTTCTACGGAGATTCTGGCAAGGTCATGGATTTCATCCACAACATCTACCCTTATCGGGGCTAGCCTCTTAGTTGCCTTGAAGGCGTAAGGTTTACCGTCTTTACCCTCTCTTATTGAGAGCGCAAGGTAACCATTTTTTGTACTTAAATTCTTTACGTCTTCTGGAGTTAGTAATACGTCTACTCCAACGCTGCCTACAAGAGACACGTTTCCTTTGATGAATGTTAATTTGCTCATTGGTTTGGTTTTAGTTAATTGTTACAAAAAGTAGCTTATGTTTCTAACCTCTTTTTTCATTTGCTTTTCAAAAGAAGTTCCTCTTGCTGTATGTTGCCTTGCTTCATTTTCGAGTATTGCTGTTAATATACACTTAGGCAAAACCATTGGTTTGTCTTTATAATCCCATCCATCTATATCAATACAACCCGAGTCTAAAACTCTATCAATATTTTGCATTGCTTTTTGATGAGATTCAATGAGCATATCACGAACTAGTTCTTTGATTTTTTCTTTATTGTTTTTCATTGTTTCGGTTTTAGTTGTTATAACTTACTTCACAGATTGACTCGCAATCTTCTTTACACTCAGGGCAGGTTTCCCAGCTCTCCTTGTCGTTGTCTTCGCACCACTCTTCGTGCTTGTCATCGTTAACGTCTACGTTACAGCAGGAGCTAAGGTATTTAAGCTCTCCTTCGTTGTCGTAGAAGCCACAGCTTGATCCAGGGTCGGAGCCCATAACTCCAGCGAATCCCATACCTTCTTCTTGGTATTCCATTTCTATGGTTAGTTTAGGAAATAGCTTAGCCATCTCTTTTATGATAGGCATTGGTGGAGACCATGCTGTACAAAAGAAAACGACAAAGCAGTCGCCTTCGACTTCAACTGCGTAGCCGTCATAAGCGTTCCATTTGGTTCCCCAGTTTGCGTTAGCCCAGTTGTACCAGTCTCCATGACCGTACTTCTCTACATTACTTAGGTACGTCTTGGCTTCTTCGAGGTGTTCCTCGGTGATATGAGGGTAATCTGATCCAGGACCTATGTTGGCTTCTCCCTTTAAAGCTTCTAAGGCTCTAGTTACGTTAGAGCCTGACGTTATGTGCAAGCTTTCTGGCATAGGAATGAAGTCGTTAAAGTCGAACACTCTGTCTATTTTGTCATCGTCTGACTGATCTTTCTCAGGAATGCTCTTTAATGAGTCGTAAAAAGATTTCATTTCTTTTTCGCTTCCTGATACTGTTAGGTGATTACTACAATGATTTGGCATAATGGTTTGTTTTAGTTGATTGATAATTGTAGGTTAATTTTGATTTTCCACTCCCAGTTAAGTTTATTTGTAACAGGGTTTCTAACTTGTCTATGAGCTTCGATAATATTCTTTTTCTCAAGACTGTTGGTTCTACCAGTTACCTGGTTGATTGGAATATCTAAGTGTAATGATAATTGAGCGTTGGTTGCCGCTCCGTTTAGGTCTGCTAAAGCCTGAAGGACTACGCCCTCCATTCTATTTATCTCTCCGCTTTCCTTTAATTCCTTGAACGCTATTATACTAGTGTCGCGCATAGCTTCTCGTTTGAGTTATCTGTTGTTGTTTTTATCAACTCTAGTATGTATCGGCACCTTGATTCGTCTGTACTGGACACTTTAAGGTTCCTCATAATATCCTCACGAAGGGTGGAATAATTTACTGAGGTAACAGTGTCTACGGCTACCTTGATTGACTTATATTCTGAGTCGTATTCAGACGTGTTGCTGACATAACTAACGCTATGTATTATAGTGCAATGACTCTTGCTCATTAGTTCTCCTATAAGCCTAAAAGGCAGGTCCGTGTGCATCCTCATGTAGTATGCAAGGAAGTGCCTTGACTTTGAAGTCTTAAGATCTCTTGATTTTCTTAGTATCTTATGACTATCTATGTCGCACAATCCTCCCACTAATTCGAGGGCATCACCAAATTTTCTGTGATCTGAATCAGTTAATTCTCTCATGAGTATGCTTTTTTAAGTTTAATAACCGCTTCCTCTCCGTCTTGTGTTAAATCGAAGTTTTTTCCCCAATACCTAGGTCTGTCGTGAAAATTCTGAAGGTCAGACCAGAAAGTTGTTTCATGTCCTGAATATTCTTTCATCAGCATGTGATCTATACTTCCGTTATGTTGTAACGCGAATGCGTCTGAGTCATAGTTATATGCTAGCTCAACTCCTTCGTCTTTGAAGTCTTGATTAAAGCATCTACCTACGGCACAATGGCTTCCGTCTTCTGCGTTATAAACGCAATCTCCTCCATCCATTGCTCTGTTGTTTTTGTCTACTGTATAGTACTTAACAGTTTCCTCGATAATCTCTAATTTAGTTTTCATTTGTTTGTTTTTTAAGTTATTAACAAGCTGCCATACCAAAGAAATAGAAAGCTCTTATGCCTTTCTTTCCTTTGTAGCCTCTTCGTTCTTTCATTCTTTTTAATACTGCTCCTGTTATTTCTACGCAAATACACTCTCGCTTGTCTAGGTTTGATATTACCTTGCTCTCCCATTTTTCGAACGAGTCCGTTCCGAACCTGGGGTTGTCTTTTCTAATGTCGAAGTCATCGCAGGTACTTATTGTACCGTTATACGAATCATGTCCGTATTCGTACTCAGCTTCATTTTGCGCTTCGTTAAACGCATCTCCAGGTCTTTTGAATCGACCTACTTCTAGTGATGAAAATTCGCATGCTCCCATAATTTGTTTGTTTAAAATTTAACTTCGTTTCTAACTCGTACTACCATACCGAGGGTTTCCTCTCCAATCCTAATAGCTTCCTTCTCGCTGTAAGCTTCTACGTATCCATTACCTTGTAACCACTCTAATAGGTATGTTACCTGAGCTTCTGTTACTTCGTTGTTCTCTAATAAATCTACTAGCGCTTCTGTTTTCTCTTCGTAATTCATAATAAGTTGTTCTAGTTGTTTTGGTTAATAAATCCTACTACTATTTGATGCGCTTTATCTATATCACAATTCTTAATTGATTCCAATAGGTGCTTGTTGTGCTGCATAAAATACGCATCTCTATTGTGTTCTTGATAGCACTTACTTATTACAGGCATAAGCCAATCCCATGAGGTGTGATAATGTAAATCTACATCTGCTCTGTGATTGTCTTCCTCATACACAAACATTGTGTATTTTGTGGATTTATAAGACTCAATGCCCATAAATTCTGCTATAATTCTGTTACTTTCCATAATTTCTAGTCGTTTTGGTTTTAGATTGCTTGAAGGCATAAAGGGCACATAGAAAATACATCTGTATACTCTATTTCTTCATTGCATTTATAACAAGTTGCTGTATATACTTCTGTGTAGTTTTTTTGGTTAATAAATTCTACTACTGCTTGGTATGTACCATTAAGATTTAAAGTTGATACTGCATCTACAAGGTTATCAAAACCTTCTTCATTATCAATCTTATAACATTTCTGTACTACAGGCATAAGCCAATCCCATGATGTGTCGTATTGTAGGTCTTTATCTCCGTTCAAGCACCAATGATGCTCATTAGGTTTCCAACCCATAAACTCTGCTATTAATTTATTGTCTTTCATGATTTCTCGTTGTTTACCTCGTTCATAGCCTTAATCAACTCGCTTTTTACGTGTTCCCAAGCTTCGTCGCAGTCGATGTATATAGCCTCGTTGTTTCTTACTTCATTTATCATTTCGTGAAGCTCCTCAGTTATTTCTACAACTCCTTTTGCGAGCTGAGCTGAGTATAACTCTAATTGGTCTAGCGTCATAATGGTTTATTGAAAGGTTATTATATGTGATTCTCCCATAGGTGAATCGTGATGAGACATAGTTATCTCGAATACGTTATCACCTACTTCGTATATGTACGCGGTAAAGTCGTTTATCTGTCTGACTATAGTTGATAGAACTTCTTGGGCATCGTCAAGCTCGAACTCTATCTCTCCGCTTTTGTTCTGCCAGCCCATGTTAGATCCGTCGATTCTACAGGTCATGCCGACATACTTGTTGAATATTTCGTAGATAGATTCTTGGAAATCTTCTGCGTAATACTCTTGAAGGTGATAATCTCCGTACACCCATTCTGCTATGTACTCGTTTCTCGCGTCCACATCCTTAATGTCTACGGCATCTTCGTCTATTTCGAAGGTTTCCATGAATTCTTTAGGGTTTGCTTGCCAGTATTCTAATTGATCTTGGGTATGCCCTATTGGATCGTATATAGCTATGGCTTTTCGTTCTTGTTTTAGTGGTTTCATGATCTCTTTCTTTTTAGTTTTAAAACTTCCTCTTCTAATGCGTGGATGTAGTCTATCATTACCTCCGCGTAGTAACGCTTATCGGTAGTTAGCTCATCCATGAATGCTAGGTAGTAACCAATAGCATTGTTGGCTTCTTTTCTTAGTTCTGGTTTCATAGTTTACTGTTTAGGGTTAATGTATCGTTTATCTAATTCTGGTTTGTGCTTCATCATATAAGACAGGAACATTGAATTACATTGTATGTGTCCTATATGGGATAGTCCAGATTCTTTGTCTTTGTCCTCTCCATTCATGAATGCGAATAAGTGCCTGGCTAGGCTTTCGCACACTTCGTCTACATCTAGTCCTGACTTCCAGTTGTGCCTTTCGTACTTTTTAGCTCCGAACATAAGCACTTCAACCATGGATTCCATAGACTCGAAATCGACTAGAGACCAGCTTAATTTATTTTTATTAAACCTCATTGCCTTTGCTTTTTCTTCACTCATAATTTTGTACTTTTAGTTAATAATTAATTTAATGATGAAATCTAGTGGGGTAAGAGTACTAAAGGGCGGACACCTTATAATAACAATCGTTTTGTTACTAACAATGATCCTATCAGTCGAGGGTTGGCAGTTGTTTGTAACCCCAATATCGGCATTGGGAGTAATACCTCGTACTAGTGTTTTTTTTCCATACTTTATTACCTTCCAAACCTTGGTTATGGGCGTGTTGTATAGAAGAAAAAAAGTGAAACCATTCCTTTCTTTCGTAGGATTAGCCTCACTTTTTTTAATTTGCATTTATGATATGTATTCCTTTAGGGATTTACATAACTTCTTTGCAGTATTATTCTTTGCCATTCAGCCAATAATATTCTTTGTGGAATACCGCCGTAAGAAAGATGTTTACGCACTAACAAAGTTCGCTGTACTTGTCTTCCTCATACTGCTGGGGTTTTTAGGTATAATACCTTTGCCAATTTTTGAGTTCATATCGTATAGTCTCCTCATTCTCTTTCTGTAGAATTAACTTTAAGTTAACCTTACGTAAGTTTATGAGCACTATATTGGTCCTATGAATAAATTCACAAAATTAATATACGCTGTGATAATGTTTGTAGTCTATGTGATAGCTATCAACTTTTAGTTACTGACCTATCATAGATAAATATGATAATCATGAATACGCAGATTCCTATTACAAATGTTTTTTCTGTCATGATATTTCGTTTAGACTAAGGATTAAATCCCCTAGTTTGCGCAAGTTATGTATTTTATAGTCACTGTTATCCAGTCTTACGTGGAAGTCTGCAGAGTCTGTGTCTAACGAGTAGAATCCTACACCCTTGATTTCGTGTGAATAGTATATATACCCTGGTTCTCCATAGTCCACGTCTTGATACATCTCTTTAAAGCCTAGTTCTATTAATGCTCTTGGGGTTATGGTAGTTTCAGCGATGTCATCTAAAATCGCTTTCTTTGACTCTTTGTTGTACCAAACATCGTCCTCACTTACCTTAAAGCCTGCCATCTCTTTGTTTACTACACGAACTACGTTAGGACAGGGTTCGTATAACTCACTGTTTTCATTTGGGGTTAATTCAGTTCTCTCAGTCATAAGAATGTCTATCTTATTCTCTAAGGAGTCAATTCGTGTATCACCAAACTCAATTAGCCTCATCATTAAATCTCT
>TARA_B110000091_G_scaffold205356_1_pt1 | contig 14583 bp, 16 predicted proteins | sample TARA_B110000091 | Tara Oceans TARA_B110000091 (sample SAMEA4397278) | marine metagenome | biome: Polar Biome; feature: [DCM] deep chlorophyll maximum layer (ENVO:01000326); material: water (ENVO:00002006), including particulate matter (ENVO:01000060) such as... | depth 35 m
AGAAAACTAATGCCTATTGACAGAGTTAAGGCTCATATGTGTTAGTTTTACTTAAACTGCATAGCCATTTCTTGTGCTTGTTCATAACTATTACAGTTAAACTCTGCAATTTTAGTAAAAACAACCCAAGTAGTTTTTTGTTCAAAATCATGGTGTGGAAACCGCTCCATGTAACTACTACCTAAGGCTTTTTTAGTGTTAGGGATTTCAAGAATTTCAGAATCCCCGATTATTTCAGAATGTAGAGCTACTTTTTTTTGATAGTTATAGATATCTAACTCGTTTAATTCTTCCTGTGCCCAAACCTCTGATATTAAGCCCAAATTTCCATTTAAGAGTTCTTTCAACTCATTTTTCATTAACTCTGAAGTTTTTTGAATAGCTTGAGTAGAGTCTTTAGGAAGTTCAGGCTTACTTTCAAGTTTATTGAGCAACTCAATAAGAGAGACAGGCTTTTTAGGGTAATCAGTATCAGGCTTTCCAATCACGCACCAATAATCATCGTTATAACTACTGTGACAAAACACAATCATAAGAATTGAAGATGAATAACAAATCGATGTTTCATCTCTAAAGGTTTTAGATGGTTTACTCTCAAAACCAAACTGCTTTAAGAATTTAAAGCTCCTCTGAATATTGTCTATAAATCTTCGGCTAGATTGAAACACCATACTTCCTTGTAAAACTAACAACTTTGTATCCGACATGTGTCGCTTTATAAACCGACATATGTCCAAATATTACAATCAATCCAATGTAGCCAGCTAATAAGCACATGTAAACAAATAGTTATATAGCATTCAAAATATTCTAAATGTAGAAATACTCCAAAATGGTAGAGATCAGTAATATTAGACAGAAAAGTAATGTGCTAATAAACAGTGAGGAAATAAACAGTCACCTTCCTTTGTAACTATTCACCTTTAATTCAGTCGCGTTCACATACTCTGGGACTATATTAACGCATTAAGCAGTAGGATTTGCCGTGACCCCATCACTTGAACGAGAAGAGCTCGACTTTATTTTTAGTTTATATAAATCAGACAAAAGCGCTGAGCCAGAGGCAAACAAATCACAGCATACGCAAATAAACGACCTTCAAAAAGTACCGTGCCTTGATGAACAAGGCGTATCTCAATACTTGACTTAATTTACACTAGTTAGCTTGTTGTACTTGGCTCATCACTTAAAAACGCTTTGATACAGTTTATTTCTGCCAGCTTTACTGCCTCGCCTATTTCGGGGCCTTTTTTGCCACTTTTAAGCGCCTCTTGCACTATGTGCTTTTTATCCATTTGCTGTAATTTACTATGAATGGCGCGCAACTTAATTGCCTGCGGGTAAGGCTTATTAACCAGTGTTTCTCCGCGGCCTTGCGCGTCACATTGGCAGGCTTGAGTAAATGCTAAAAAGCGCTCAGGGTGCACCAAACCATTTAAATTAGTGACAATTAATTTATGAATAGTTTGCGGCCTAAGCTGATCAATCGTATGGCATAAAGTGTGATTATCGCTGGTCAATACGCCAATATCACGAAAACGATTAGGTACTTTTAAACGATTACAAAATGACTCTACCACCGCTACCCCTTCGCGTTCGTGACCGCGTAAATTGCCGCGTATTTTATAGCTAAGGGCTTTACCAAAATCGTGGGTAAGCGCAGCAAAGCGGGTTTCTAAGTTAAAATTTAAGTCGGCTGCACGCCTGAGCACCAACATTGTATGCACAAATACATCGCCTTCAGGGTGATGATTGGCAGGTTGTGGTACGTTTTTCATTTGTTCTATTTCAGGAAAAATACCCAGTCCATCTAATGCTTGAAAATAAAGCTCAGGGTGTTTTTCGCCAAGCGCTTTTTCGGTTTCTAACCATACCCGTTCAGGCACTAAGTGGTTAAGCTCGCCTTTATTTTTAAGCTCTCGCATTAACGCATAAGTGCTGGGATGGATTTGCCAATCGCTGCCGTAACGCGCTAAAAACCGTGCAATACGCAGCACTCGCACAGGGTCTTCTACAAAGGCGTGTGTAGTGTGGCGCAGTATTTTGTTTTGTAAATCGTGTTGACCATTAAAAGGGTCAATAATTTTACCGTTTTCGTCAAGTGCCATAGAGTTTATGGTTAAGTCGCGCCTAGCGAGGTCTTCTTCAAGTGTTACGCTAGGGCTGGCGTCAACCACAAAGCCTGTATAACCTTTGCCGCTTTTTCGTTCGGTACGCCCTAGTGCGTATTCTTCTTTTGTTTTTGGGTGCAAATAAACAGGAAAGTCGCTACCTATTGGTAAAAAGCCAAGCGACTCCATGGTGCTGGGCGTTTCGCCAATAACCACATAATCGTTATCTTTTGATGCAATGTTTAGCAGTTTATCGCGTACTGCTCCACCGACTAGGTAAACGTTTTTTAAGCTACTTTCCACGTTGTTTCCACACTAATTTACAAACTTCATTTATAGCTATCATATCATTAAAAGCGTTGTGGTTTGCCAAGCATATGCAAGCTCATTACAATAGCGCATCATTTTTTGTTTAAGCTGTTATTCAATGAAAAATCATTCATCAAAAAAAGAGCTCATGCTGCTGCCAATTTTACTCGTCGTTATTGTTATGTGTGTGGCGGGGCACTTTTTATTGCAAGCTAACTTTCAAGACAGCAACATGGTTGAGTATATGTTAGCAGCCTTGCCGTTTGCTATGTTTGGCTTAGTTATTGTAGCTTTTAAGCTGGCATCAAACAGTGAAAAAAATGAGCAAAAAGAGCAAGAAAAATAGCGGCTTAAGATAGCTTTATTATTCAGTGCTCAGATTACTTAACTTATAAAACATGGTAACCAAACCAATCCGGTTTTATAGGTTGTGAAAGCCCACTTGGGCTAAGTTTTATTGTTAATTGGCTGTCGAGTAAATCAATTGCAAAGCAGTCGTCTACGTCGTGTAAGTCGTCTTTATGAATATGGCTCAGGCCTGCTAATAAATCATGTTTAGCACGCTGCTTTGCCTCTTCACTACTGCTTGCTACATATAATGCAAAGTCGTGTTGCTCAGCCATTGAGTCGCTTCTGTAAGCGCCTAAGTTTACAAAATAAAGCTGTTTATTTTGTTCAACATAACCCTCTACCACTTCTACTTTGTAGCCATCAATATTGTTAACAGCCATAAAACTATCCATGTGTACGCTGTTTTTGTCGCCAACCCATTGGCTTTTTAATTTGGTGTAGGTTTGCTCTATGTTTTGCCCAACTACAAAGCGAATGTCGTGCATTTCTATGTGGCAGCCTTGAATTCGCCCGCCTAAATACACCATAAATAACTGCATGAGGATTCCTTTAATTTTTTACGCCAAACTATCAACATCAATATTGTGTTTTTTAATGAGTTTATAAAAGTCTGAACGATTACGCTTAGCAAGCTTGGCGCCTTCTGCTACGTTGCCGCCTGCCATTTTTAGCGTATTAATAACGTAATCACGTTCAAACTCTTTTTTAGCGTCGTTTAATGAGAGTGGCTCTACACTTTTTTCGTTGCTATCGAGTGCTGCTAAGACTAAATGCGCTGAAATAACCTCACCGGGTGTTAAGGCTACCACTTGTTCAACAACATTTTGTAACTGACGAATATTTCCCGGCCAATCATAACGTACCAATGCGTGCATAGCATCATTGGCAAAATGTTTTTCATTTTGGTTCATTCGTTTAGCGATACTTGCGCTAAAGTATTGGGCTAGTAGGCTTATGTCTTCACGGCGTTCACACAGTGGTGGTAATTTTAAATTAACTACATTTAGGCGGTAGTACAAATCTTCTCTAAACTGCTGGTTTTTAATGGCTTCAGGTAAGTTTTTGTGAGTTGCCGATACAATACGCACATCAATTGAGATCTCCTCTTGAAAACCCACTGGGCGGATGGTTTTTTCTTGCAGTACACGCAGCAACTTTACTTGAAGGTTAAGTGGCATATCGCCAATTTCATCTAAAAATAATGTACCGCCCTGCGCTTGCTGAAATAAACCTTGGTGATCTTTTACAGCACCAGTAAACGCGCCTTTTTTATGGCCAAATAATTCCGACTCTAAAAGCTCCCCTGGTACAGCACCACAATTTATAGCCACAAAAGGCCCGTTACTTACTTGGCTATGCTGATGAATAGCCTGCGCTAATAACTCCTTACCCGTTCCACTGGCCCCCGAAATAAGCACATTAACGTGAGTAGGCCCAAGTAACTTAACTTGTTCAAGCAAGTGCAGCATGGCACCACTGCGCGTTACTATATTACTTTTTGATGGGGCTTCATCGGTATTTACACCGTGAATGTCTATCGCATTTGCAAGGCTATCAAATAGCTCGTCTTTATCGACCGGTTTAGTAATGAAGGCAAAAATGCCTTGTTTAGTGGCTTCAACCGCATCGGGAATAGAGCCATGCGCTGTCATCATAATTACTGGTAATGCAGGGTATCGGCTTTGCAGTTGACGATGCAGCGCCATGCCGTCCATTTCATCCATTCGTAAGTCGGTAATTACGGCATCAAACACGTGACTTTTTAAAATTTGTAGCGCTGCTAAGCCACTTTCACAAGTTGTTACTTGATAGCCTTTTGATTCAATACGAATAGCAAGTAACTTTAATAAACTTGCATCGTCATCAACTAATAACACTTTTGCTTTGTGCGGACTATTTGTGGCCATGGTTACTGCTCCTTAATGTCTTCGCGAAGTAACAACTGCTGCTCTATATCTGCCAGCGACGACAGGGTTTTCTGCATTTGGTTATTAAGTGCTTGTTGCTCTTTTTGAGCATTTATTTGTAAGGTAATCTGCTGTTTTTGAAGCCATAAATACTGCTTTATATCGTCAGGCCAAAAATAGGCTAGGTCGAGTTTAAGTAACTTGGTCATTACTGTATTTGGGTCGGTACTTACTTTTAAGCACATAAATTTAAAAAATGCTTTTAGCTCATTTTCACCTTTAAATGACCGCTTTGTTGGTGGCAATGTAAACCCACCACATTGATTTGCATGAAGCGCTATAACCCGCTCAGCAGAGGGATAAATGGGGGCTAATTTAGGCATTGCCTTGGGACTAGGAGATACGTTTTTAGTATTTGATGTTTTATTACCGCCCAGCGCTTGCGTGCCATTATTAAGCTCACACCCCGATACAATTAAGCTACCTGCAAGCACACATAAAATAGTGAGTATGCGCATTGTTAATTAACTCCTAAATTTTTACTGATTGGTATTTTTATTAAAAAACGGCAACCGTGTGGTTTATTTTTCTCAACACTTAATGTGCCTTGTAGCTGCTCAACCGTTTCTTTTACAATTGTTAGGCCCAAACCACTGCCTTGTAAGGTAATGCTTTGGTCATGTTTACCTTGATAAAACGCACTAAAAATATGGTTTATTTCGTGCTCTTTAATGCCACAGCCATTATCGGCCACAACCAAACACAGCTGATGTTGCTCGCATTTTAAATTTACAGTCACACCTTGGTTATCATCAGAAAATTTTAAGCTATTTGAAATTAACTGAATTAGCATCATTTCTATTAGCTCATTAGGAAGAGCAAGGACAGTGCTTGAAACAGTGTTTTGCCACTGAATACGTTGCTTTCGAGCCGTTAGACGATGCTCAAAATGGCCATTAATTTTTTTAATTAAATGATCAATATTAACCTCGCTTGAGTTGTTTATCGTTGCTCTAATAGCGTTATAACTTAGTAGGCTGTCTATCATCATGCGAAGGCGCACCATAGATTGAGTTATAAGGGAAAGCACTGCTTTTTGTTCGTCATTAATGGGGCCAACAATTTCATCTGTTAGTAAATCGGTTCCTTCAACCATAGAAGCAAGCGGTGTTTTAAGCTCGTGTGTTACGTGGCGTAAAAACGTATCTTTTTGTTGCTCAAGCATATGCAGCTGAGTTTGTACCCACTGTAGTTTTTCTCCAAGTTCCACTAACTCTGACGAGCCTTTTACCGCTATTTTTTGCTGCCAATCCCCTTGTCCTAGCTTATCAATAACCCTAGTTAATCCCTTTAAGCGCCCACTTATACGCCATAAAAATCCACCACCAACAAATAAAGTAAGTGGAATAAGTGCCACCAGCCAATTTATAAACGACGTTTGTAGGCTAGCTAGCTCGTTTTGGTTAAGGGTTATTTGCGCTTCGTTTTTATTTTTAAGCCACACTGTTAGCGCTGTAATTAACTCGCTTACAGGTACAAATAGCGCTGCATCTTGCTTTTTTTGATCAACAAGCTGCTGGTGTGCTGTTTGTAAAACATTTAATAGCTGTGCCCATTGGCGTGTGTAATCTGGGTTTGTATTAATGTGTTTCAGATCGTTTATGCTTTGTACTGAAGATTGCCATTTATCAACTATGAGGGTGTCGAGCGAATCACTTTTTAATACCCAGTTTTGTCTTGTTGCGCGCTCAAGACTGTTAAGGTCTTGCTTTAAGCTAGCGAACGATTTTGTAAGCTGATAATTATTACTTACAATTTGTTGAGTGGTTGCTAGCTGCTTGTTCAACGCATTTAAAAACACAATGACCACAATAGACAGTGGCAATAACGACAGCAGCATACTTAACGCAAACTGCCCTATTAAATTAGGGCGCCAATTAAGCATTGCATTGTAATGTTTAGTAAACGTTGCAGCCATTGCAGAAAACTCTATCAGTAAATAACTCGCCTATTATTATCAATACCGCCTATACACATGCTGAACCATATTAATATTCACTCGCTATAGTGTTGCTAAATAGCAACACTGCAACCTATTGATTTAGTTAACATCATACAAAATACCTCACACTCTGTTGCTGTACTCACACAAAATTACACACATAAAGTGTAATTTTTACCTCCCTTTTTAAGCAACAAAACGTAAATCATTGAAAATAAACAAAAACAAAATATGGCACCCTTTTTGTTAGTAGGTATGACAAATGAATTTAATAAGGAAATACTCATGAGAACAAAAGCTTTGGTTTTTTCAACATTACTTGCATTAGGTTTAGTTAATACAGACGCACATGCTATGGACGTTGAGGCTACGTTTGATGCGCTAGATAAGGATAATAACGGCTTGTTAAGCGAAGCCGAGGCCCAAATGGATGCTGTGCTTAAGGAAAACTTTGCACAAATAGACACAGACCAAAGTGGCCAACTGTCGCTAAATGAATTTAGTAAATTTATTCAATAATTCAACTTCAAAAGGAATGAAATTATGAAACAACTTATTGCCGCGTTTTTATTATTATTTTTAGCTATTAGTGCAACAGTGTTGGCATCTCCTTCGGCTGTGCGATTTGCACACTTAGATACAAACATGGACGGAAGTATCTCGTTTGTTGAAGCTAAGCAGGATAAAGAGCTACTTAGACAGTTTACCGATTTAGACGAAGACAACGATGAGATGATCTCTAAAGCAGAGTTTGAAAACTTTAAGCCGTAACAGATTAAGTTTTGCTTAAGTTTTTAGCATGTAAAGTGTACTAAAGCATTTGCCATAATCCCTGAGGGAGTGTGTAAAAGGATTTAATGTTGGGAGTTAAATTATGGCAAGTGCTTTATCTTATCAAGCTTTATACCTCGTTATTAAATACAACTTAATTACCCTTTTGGAAGGACTACCATGAAGATACGTTGCTTTGTAACTACCACGGCATTGCTGTTAAGTTTTAATGCCTTTGCACTTGATGTAAAACAACGCTTTGATCACCTTGATACAGATAAAAGCGGTTACCTTACCCATAACGAATTAGAGCGCCAGCCACAGTTACTTAGCACGTTTATAATGTGGGATAAAAATCAAGATAAACAAATTTCATTAATTGAATTTAAAAACTATCTTACTAACAATCTTTACTGAGTATTTTAATGAACCCCATACGCTTATTTATTTTATGCACTCTAACCGTATTTAGTGCATCAAGCTTTGCCGCAAGTGACACTATTAACAACCAGTTTAAAAAAATAGACCGAAACAAAGACGGATTTTTAACGCGTTCTGAAGCCTCAATAGACCCCGCCTTGTGGTCTAAGTTTATTCGTTACGACCAAGATAAAGACGGCCGGCTAACACTAAGCGAATACCATTTATATGCCAGTAAGTAGCCCTAACTTAAGTAACCTTTCTAACTTTATTAGGTTTTAGGCAATTAATTTAACAGCTAAGCAACCAGCTTAGCTTTAACTGTTTATTTTACGAGGTTATCGCATCCTGTTGGTATTCTAAAAAAGGGTTTGCTAGTGTTATTGCACTAAAAATAACAAAACAGTGTCCTATGTTACTCAAAAAATTACTTAAACCACTTGTGCTTGCCAGCCTTTGTACGGGCTCTAGCTTTGCCATTGCACAAACCAAAGTCATTTATAATGCTAATGGCTACACCCCGCTTTATAAAGGCAAAATGCAAAAAGGTGAACTTCAGCAATTTAGCACTTTAGTTATAAAAGATGGCAAAGTTGTAAAAGTAGGCGGCGACACACTAAAAGAAAGCTTCCCAGATGCCAAATTAATAAATGCAGAAGGCAACACATTACTGCCCGGCTTAATAGATGCTCACGGCCACGTTATTGGGTTAGGAGATAACTTATCGCAACTTGATGTACGCGGCGCTAAGTCGGTTGATGATGTTACAAATAAACTAAAGCAATTTGCGCAAGGCAAACAAGGTTGGATCATTGGCCGAGGATGGAACCAAGAGTTATGGCCAGATACGCGCTTTCCTACCGCTAAAGATTTAGACAAAGTAGTAAGCGATCGTCCGGTTGTTTTATCTCGTGTTGATAGCCATGCAATTTGGGTTAACTCAAAAGCGCTTGAGCTTGCGGGCATTAACGCCGATACAAAATCGCCAAAAGGCGGTGAAGTAATAAAAGATGAATTTGGTCACCCTACCGGTATTTTTGTTGATAAAGCTGAGTCGTTAATTGTTCAGCACATGCCAGCCCCTTCAAAACAAGATATTAGCAACTCGCTAGATGCCGCAGGAAAGCACTTATTAAGCTTAGGTATTACTTCTACTCACGACGCTGGCATAGATAAAGCCACATGGGAAGTGTACAAAGAACGCGGCGATCAAGGTAATTTACCTCTGCGTATTGTGGCAATGCTAAGTGGTGCTAGCCCAGATTTACCAGCGATGTTAAAAGCGGGGCCATATCACGATAACTACGATTTTATGGAAATTCGCAGTGTTAAAGTTTATGCCGATGGTGCATTAGGTTCGCGTGGCGCAGCGCTTATTGAAGATTATGCCGACCGTGCTGGACATCATGGTTTGATGCTTGAAACCCAAGAAAAACTCGAAGCTTTATTTACGCAAAGCTTTAAAAACGGTTTTACCGCCAACACCCATGCCATTGGTGACAAGGCCAATCGTGTGGTTTTAGACGCCTACGAAAATGTATTTAAAAAAACAGGCGGTATTTTACTGCGCAACCGTATAGAGCACGCGCAAATAGTAACGCCAGACGATATTCCTCGATTTAAAGCACTAAAAATTATTCCATCAATGCAACCTGTTCATGCTACGTCTGACATGCATATGGCAGAGCAACGCCTAACTGAGAAGCAACTTAGCTTTGCATACGCATGGCAAACATTTTTACAACAAGGTTCAGTGGTTGCTGCGGGTTCTGACTACCCTGTAGAGCTTGCAAACCCGTTTGATGGTTTATATTCAGCAATAACGCGAATGGATCATAACAAACTGCCTGAAAACGGCTGGCGTCCAAGCGAAGTACTAAGCCGCGAAGATGCACTACGTGCATTTACACTGGGCGGTGCTTATGCTGCGCATCAAGAGTTTAAAATAGGGAGCTTAGAGCAAGGTAAATGGGCCGACTTTATTTTAGTGGATAAAGATTACTTTAAAGTACCCGTTGAAGATATATACAAAACCCAGGTGCTACAAACATGGATTGCCGGTATGAAGCGATTCGATAAAAAAGAGAGTGATACTAAATAAACAAAAAAAGGTTAACGCAAGTTAACCCTTTTTTTATACAAACCATATCATTTAGCTTTTTGGCTGCTGTGCCTCTGGCTGAACAGCTTTTGGCTGACGGTATAATTTTATAATGTGATACAAGTTAACCAATGCCAGTAACGCGTTGGTAAAAACAACGGGAACAGCACCAATGGCTACACCGTAAGCCGTAAACACAATACACCCTAACATGTTGTACCAACGAAGCTTTACTACATCGGTCATAGTGAGTGATGCAACCAATAAAGCTGACGCAATATAGCCTAAATATTCCCAACTCAATTGTTCTCTCCTAACCTTTGGGTTAGCATTACACTAATGCTAACTTATTACAGTTGTAAGTATTGCAAAGTAATAGCACTTTGCTTAATTATGAGCGTTATTTAGATTTTGAAAAATAATTGGCTAGTAAGAGAGTAGCTCTCTTATATTAATAATTAAGCGAAGTGACATACGTAAATAAAAAGCTAACTTGCTTAAAAACCTGAAAAAGTTTGCCGGCAAAAAAACCAACAAATTCTTAAATCATTACACGGGAAATGAAGGTAAAATAATACCCATAGCAAAGCTAAAAGTATTAGTAGCAAGTTAGCGTAAATTCTTAATGTGTTAATGCTACCGTCATTAAAACATAATAAATAGGACAAATGTCCGAAGAGCATATTGATGTTTCAATACCATTTTTCTAGTTATCTTGTTGAACAGCTATTAACCTTTGCAGGTAGTAGTTATCAACAATCAAAAAAAGAAGTGCTGATCCATCAAGATCAGCCTTTAAGCAAGCTTGTGCTTGTGCGCAGCGGCACTGTGTCATTTAGTTATGACGTAGGAAACGGACGACGCCTGCTGCTAGGACAACTGGATTGTAATAATACCCTGATAGGTGAAATAGAAGCACTTAACAACAATCCGTGTATTTATACGGTAACGTGTTTTAGTGATGTGACTTACAACCTGATTGAATTAAGGCATTGGCGTGCATTATTGCTCGAAAAACCAGAGCTAAGTTTATACACAGCACAAACTATTGCTGCTAAGTTTCAAGAAAATCAAAAAATCAACTTAGATAAGTTATTACTACCACTTAGCTACAATATAGCTAAAGATTGCCTGCTGAGAGCCGAGAATAACAACCCTACACTACTTAGAGCCTACCCAACGGTAAATGCAGAGGCAGAACGTTTTGCAACCACTGAGCGAGCTTACAGGCGTGTTGTAACAGAGTTAGTAGAAAAAGGCCTAGTGCAAAGAAGCACTACTGGTTTACAAGCGGTCGATATTCCAATGCTTAGTGAATATGTAGACAGCTTTGCACAACTTTAAGCTCACAAAAAAAGGCCAATTAAGGCCTTTTTTATTGCCCTAAAAACAAATAACACGTTCTTAAGGCTAAATATGCATTTGATGCACTCGTTGTATTAGTCTTCTAACAAAATATCGTGAATTTTCACTAAGTCAGATTTACCTTCAATAATTTCATCTGGTGTTAAACCCGACAATTCATGCGGGAATACTAACCATTCTTCCGACTCATGAATGTAGTAATCAGGCACGGTATCTACTTTTGAATTTTTTGGTTTGTAGTATGGGCAAGCAATTCGAATATCGCGCGGTAAATTTAAGCGCATTAGTTCTGAAAGCTTTTCTTTCAGTGCAACAATACTGCGCCCTGAGTCAAATACATCATCAACAATAAGCAGAGAATCACCCGCATTAGCGTTTTCTACAATGTAATGTAAACCATGTACTTTAATTTCTTTTGATTGCTGGCCAATACCGTAATAAGACGATGTACGCACTGCAATGTGGTCAGTTTCAATACCTTTGTAATCGTAATATTCTTGCACAGCAATACCAATTGGTGCACCACCTCGCCAAATACCTATAATAAAATCAGGACGAAAGCCGTCTTTGTATACTTGTGCCGCTACGCGGAATGAATCTTCAAGTAACTGTTGAGCTGTGATATAGCACTTATCTGACATAGTTAGAAACCCCAGTGGTGGATATTATATTTGAGCGTAGTTTAGAGTAAAACCAACTTAGCCACTCAAACAGGTATTGGCGATGGATTTTACCGTAAATTAAATAAAATTGCTTGCTTGTAGATCAAAAAAGGCACCAAACGGTGCCTAATTTTAATATAAAAAGCCTAACTTAGTTAATATTATGCTTTTTCTAGCAACGTACGAGCAACCGTGCGCATACCTTGTGTTGTTGCGCCTGCAGCCCATTGGCTCGTGCTACCCATGTTAAAAGCAGCAGCTAAATCAATGTGTACCCAACCTTGGCCATCGTTTGGCACAAAGCGTGATAAAAAGCCTGCAGCATTTGACGCACCACCATAGCCGCCCCCTTTTTGCGCTCGGCTGTTAGCCGTATCAGCATAAGGTGATGGGCAGTTTTGTTGGTGCCACTTTTCAAGTGGTAATGGCCAAGCTGCTTCCATTTCTTGAGATGCAAAACCTTCAACCTCACGCGCTAGCTCTTTATCTAGTGCAAACAACGCATTGTATTCTTGACCAACAGCAACCAACGCCGCCCCCGTTAATGTTGCAGCATCAATAATTAAAGGTGCGCCTGTTTCACCCGCAGCCATTAAGCCATCGGCAAGCACTAAACGCCCTTCTGCATCAGTATTTACAATTTCAACGGTTGTGCCATTTTTGTAAGTAAGAATATCGCCTAATTTGTAAGCGTGGCCAGAAATTAAGTTCTCAGCACAACATAAGAATAATTTAATGCGCTTTTCAATGCCACGATTAATAGCAAGTGCTAAACCAGCCGTTACTGTTGCAGCACCGCCCATATCGCACTTCATCCCTAGCATGCCTTCGCTCGATTTAATTGAATAACCGCCCGAATCAAACGTAATGCCTTTACCCACAAGGGCTGCACTAACGGGTGCGTTATCATCGCCTGTTGGGTTGTAATCAAGCTCTAACAATACCGGAGGACGAACACTTCCGCGACCAACAGCATGAATACCAATCCATTGCTGCTCTAATAACGCATCGCCTTTAATTATTTGATAGCTTACGTGCTCTGGCGCAAGCGATTGAATAAACTCAGCTGCTTTTTCAGCAAGGCTTTCAGGATATATATCATCTGCGGTGCCATTAACCATTTCACGCGCCCATGTTGCTGAGCCTTTTAAATGCGCAAGTTCTTTAAGATCTGACTGTGCGTTATCAACAAATTCAACACCATTTAACAATTTTGGTGTTACAAAGCCTTGGTAAAAAGCCCATTGGCTTTCTGTGCACCACGTGTCGCCCGCAAGCTCAACATGCTTAACACCTTGATTAGCAATTGTACGCGCTGCTTTTTGAACATTTTTTAATGTTTCTTGCTCAGATAAATGAACGGTTGCGCCACGCTCGTTAAAAGACAACGTTGCGCTTTCGCCCCAATGACTCGGTGCTGCGTGTTCGCTTAGTTGAACAACAAATTTTTCACTCATGTTAGAATATCCTTGCACTTAAATGTGCTGTTGAGTTTACTATAGTGCGCCTAAGTTCCCAACAGCTTGAGATAAATAACCCCTATCACACTATTTAACCGCATTGGACACAACCATGAAGTACACACCTGCACTGCAATCAGCCACACTATTAAAACGCTACAAGCGCTTTTTAGCTGATTTAAAACTTAACAATGGCGCTGAGTTTACCGCCCATTGTGCCAACACCGGAAAAATGACCGGCTGCGCCGAACCAGGTTTTACTGCTTTTTATTCAACCAGCGATAACGCAAAACGAAAATATCCACATTCATTAGAGCTGACCAAAAACAATTTAGGGCAATTAATATGTGTTAATACAGCGGTAGCCAATAAAGTAGTAGAAGAAGCGATAAATCATAAAGTGATTGATGAACTAACAGGCTATGAGCAACTTCAAAGTGAAGTTAAATACGGCAGTGAAAATAGCCGAATCGACTTTTTACTCACAACCCCAAACAAACCAAGCTGCTACGTTGAAGTTAAATCGGTCACTTTAATAAGCCAAGATGATCCACACAGCGGCCAAGGTTATTTTCCGGATGCACAAACACTGCGTGGACAAAAGCACCTTCGCGAACTTATTGAAGTGGTCGAATTAGGCCATCGCGCCGTACTACTGTTCGCTGTTTTGCATGAGGGGATTAATATTGTCAGCGCGGCGGCGCATATTGATGAAAAATACGCAGCGCTTTTACAACAAGCCATCGATGGCGGTGTTGAAGTTATCGCTTATAAAGCACTTATTTGCGCAAACGAAGTCGTTCTTCATAAAAAAATAGCATTTGTAGCTTAATGTATAACCCAATCATTAAGCTCAGTAATTGTAATTAGAACAAACAACGCGATGAAAAGATTGAAGCAATAAAAATCAATTCCAGAGTTAAACTTGTTTTTTAAAGTTTTGCCCCCATATAAAGGCAAGTTTTACAAACCAGTAAGTTAGTTAAATAAGCACCCTCATTTAACGCACTTTTTACTCGCAAAGCATGGTTGAAGCTAATTCGAATAATTAAAAATAAATTTGCCTAGGGTATAAGTTTCTGTTATTTATACCGCCGGCTAATGCTGAGGCATTAAATTAAGGA
>TARA_B110000091_G_scaffold5529_1_pt1 | contig 14445 bp, 6 predicted proteins | sample TARA_B110000091 | Tara Oceans TARA_B110000091 (sample SAMEA4397278) | marine metagenome | biome: Polar Biome; feature: [DCM] deep chlorophyll maximum layer (ENVO:01000326); material: water (ENVO:00002006), including particulate matter (ENVO:01000060) such as... | depth 35 m
TTTTTTTCTTTGTTGACATTCATCCAACCACCATTGTCTCTTTGTTAAAACTGCGTCGTTCGGTTCATTGTTTGGAACGGTGTTGGAGTACAGCTCGTTATTAGGGTTGTTTAGTTGTTCTACGAACCGCTGCATATCTTTCTTTCTTTCGACCCAACTGCTTGAATCAGACATCTTGTTCAAAAAATTCTGACATCATTTCTTATTCCAAGTGTCAACCAACAAGCACTCATATGGCCACACTAAGTTATTTCATATAATTAAGGACTATTCTGATTTATTATAGCGTTGTTCAGCAATCACTGAGGGCATTCACTTCAACCGTCTATGTGGCATGCTTTTAGTAGTCAAAGTAGTGTATTGACGCATGTGGCGACCTTTTTGCCACTGTCGGACGTGGGGCGGTGTCGACAGTTGTCACGATTGTCCAAAAGTGACGTTAGTGGATGGCGAGAGGCTGTTTTGCAACAGGAGCAAGTCGTTGCTTGTGAACAGTGTCCGGCAATTTGTAGGCACCAGCAAACGGAACACTGTCCATTGTGTGAGTCCACTGTGTGTGTGGAACACTTGGACAGGTGCGACGACTGCCTGCAGGTCTTTTGCAACGAATGTGTGGGTTTTTGTTGTCTTTGAATTTGACATTTTCCTAATTCAGAACACATGAAATAAAGTAAAAATAACATCTATATAACATCGTTTTTTTTGGTTCAAATGTATGATTTCTATTCTGTGGTATGGTTTGCAATCTCGTGTATTCTAGTACGTATGTTATATGAAGTTGTGGACGCTATTTTGAGACGGTCGCCATGTATACATTCATACGGGAGATTACCACTCCACAGACGACTGTACGTACAGAAAAACGTGGTCAAAGCAGTGTATCTGTTCCTGTTGGTCTGTGTCGCAATATGCACAATTGCAAGACAGATCTATTTTGACAATGTGTGGGACAACTATCAAATCCATCGCTTGGCTGTTTTGTATGTCAGCAATGATTTCACAGGCCTTGTTTGCGTTCCTCAATTGTCAACTACAACTCTCGCGCATCACACAGTGTCGACAATTCTTGTGTTTGTCTCACTCTCGTTGGATTTCCAAGAGTCGGACATTGGTCAAGCAATGTTAGTCTATACACTTGCCTCTGCTAGTTCTTATCTGGTTAATTGTTACCTCGGCCTGCGCCTACTCTTTAGAAAAAGTGCATTGTTGCGTTTGAGACAAGTGGCTGCGGCGATTTACGTGTTTACATGTGGTGCATCGTGGTTGTGGCACGCAATCTGGGTGTGTCGCCGGGAATCTTGGACACTCTCGCACGCAATGTATCTGTTGCTGTTGTGTTTCATTGTTCGCGACGATTTAGTTCTGATGCAGTGGTTATTGTGAACGGATTGTCATCACCAGCGTTTGTATTGCGATAGCAATTGGGATCATGTTACATTTCGGAGCTTCATGGGTCATCGAAAAGAATAATCTCAATGATTTTTTTTTACTCTTAAATGCTTATTTTTCTATAAGGTGTATGTTACATTTCTACTGTTTCAACGAGGAAGACCACGTTTGAGAGGGGTGTTTGTTATTACAACGGCGAAATTTTTTTTTCGGACCATCGGTGGTGGGGACAAGACGGTTGCAACGTGGACCGTTGCACCCACGTTTGTTGAATCGACATTTCGAACACCCGTGAGACACGATGGGCACCTGTACAGTGGGTAGAACATTGCGTGGGGCCAAAACGGCCGAGCAGGGTGGTTGGCCAACATTACGAGGTCTTTTTTTGGTTGTGTTTTGCATAGATTGGGGCGCCATGGCTGCTTCGTCGTCACTTTCGTCGTCGTCGTCGCTGCTGTGGTCGTCGTCGCTGCTGTCGCTGCTGTCGCTGCTGTCGTCTTCTTTCTCTCCGCCATTGGTTTCTTTCTCTCCGCCACTGGTTTCGTCGTCACGGCCACTGGTGGTGGTGGTGGTGGTGGGTGCTGCCGCTTTGGTGGTGGGTGCTGGTGGTTGGTGGTTTTTTTCGTCCAGTTCGTCGTCGAATAGACCGTCGAAGTCTGAATCTTCCATATTTTTGATTTCTTCCAGTTCATGGGCGCTCATCAATAACGGGTCAATGTCGGCCCAAGCAATGTCGGCCGACATGTCAGTGCGGGTGTCAGTACTGCGGGTGTCAGTGGAGGCCCCTGTAGTTACTTGCGCAGTGGCGTTGTCCCAACTCCAATCAAGCAGCGAAAGTGGGTCGCCATACCCTGCATTGCCATTGCCATCCCAGCCAAGATGAAGTGGCATCAAAGCCATTGGGGCACAGATCACCGTGTCGGGGTGCGAGTTTGCGCGCTCATGATTATGCGCGTTTGCGCACTCAGTCGGGGGTGGTTGTGGTTGATGTTTTATGTGGAGAGTACATACGCCACCTTCGTTTCTAACGACTTGAAAATCTAATGAAATGGAGCCTGTTGTGAGTGTTGTCATATTGAGGTGTAAGTTCTGTAGCTTAAACTATGTGCTGTAAATGCAGAGAAATACTGGGAGAAGGAAATGAGAAGTGCACAGGAAGTATTTAGATGTTAGATGCTGTTTCCCAATTCAGAAGGGGATTAAATTTAATTCACATTTTTAACAGATTAAAAATTATTTTTTTGCCGTCAAATTAAGGGAAATACTTTTCAGGATATCCTCCAAAAACGGCGAATTTTGGAGGAAATCGAGAGCAGATGGTTCGAGAACATATGGTTTCCTGTTTTAGGATTCATTAGGATTCATTGGGACTTATGACTTTTGTCCCCTGTTAATCTTCTTATATTTCCGTTTTAGGTTATTTGGATCTTTGTCCTTCCATCCTTCCTCGACGATTGTTTGTCTTGACGACTGTTTAGAAACTGACAGGGAACACAATTCGCACGAGCACATGTCGAATTCTTCTGTTACTCTGCCAGAGGAATTGGAAAACAAATCAGTCGATTCAGCTGTGCTCAACCCACAGCCTACACCCCCGGTGTCCAACCTTGACCAGTGTCACTTGTTTGCAACTGCGGAGGATGGTTCACCCACACCATTTGTGCAAATAGCAAAGTGTTGCTTGGACGAGAGCAACCTGCTTTATTTCAAACTTCTTTGGATGAGCAATGAAATGAACGAATCCAACCCTTCTGTGTATTGGCCATCTTTTCAAGACTGTCCCGAAGCAGCCTCACTAGTTACCCTGTGTACGGAAACAGCAAGTGTCTACTGCAACATTGTCGGCATTGAAAACTTTGGAACTCCAACTTTGTCAGAAATGCGACAGGTCATATCGACTCAATCAACCAACAAACAAACATCATGAACTGTAGAGTTATATTGTACAAAAATTATAGAAAAAATAATCTTTCCGATGTTGAAGTTGAACGGAAGCGTACAATACCACGTAAAAAATATTCTACTAAATTTCTATCCATTTGGTTTTCGGATTTTGACGGTCTTGGGCATCGCAAGGGTTGTAGGTCGACCTTCTGTCGGCAGAGTAGTATTTGTCGAGTTGAATGTCGTCTTTGTGAATGTGGTAGCACAGACAAACGGCTGATCGTTCTACAAAAGCAAAGCCGTACCACTTTAGCTTGCATGTGTTAAAACACCCCATTTTTGTCTGCACCCCCTGTACCCGCTCCCAACAATTGGTCCAGACACCATTACCCACTGGGACTGAGTGAGTCTCGGTGTCTCTTTGTTGTTGGACGATAACATCGGTGACAGCAATATTGTAAGTAGTTTTCAGGTTGACTCGGGGATATTTGGACTGGCGAGGCCTGACAACTGTGCATGCAGTCAATGTGCCAGAGTCCTCTTTCCCTTTATAAAAGAGAGACATTTTTTGATAAAAATCAAAGTCGACTTCTTCCACCGACATTGGATACAGGATGGAGTCCCCCACAGATGATTTTAACGTGTACAATGAAAAAAAAGTTTCTTTGTGCAGTTCCTTCCAGCGCACCACCCCCATGCAATCTTCTTCAATGTCACAGGCGTGTTCGGCTTCTTTCACCCCCATCAACGGAGTATCAACCCCAGTATCTGTGGATCTGGTCTGGAAGTAATATCCCTCCAATTCTTGAAGGGTGTGGCGGTATTTAATACCGTAAGATGGAGCCATCCACAGTTGGTCAGTACCGTCCTTGTACTCTTTGGCATTGTAGAGTTGAACTTGCACCGACTTGTTGTTGATGATTAAAACAAAGTGTTTAAACTCCCCATTTTGTTCGATTATTCGCCTGGTACGCCCGGTGAAGTCTTCCAAAATATCTATTATCAACCGAGAAGGGTCCCATTCGACGATTAGCGTGACTTTTTTGCCGTTCAACGACAATATGACATGTCCGGAGGAGAACCCATGTTGGTATCGACCACTGAACTCAAAAATGGGTGCATCCAGGGACAAATCGATGTTGGACAGCGTTTGTTTGTCGTCGCCGTGACGCCTGAGTTCACAGTCAGAAAAGGTGCAAGCAAATAGATTAATCACGTCGGCCATCCCCGGGAGTGGGTAGTTGTTGCTCAATTCTTCCTGTTTCATGGGTGTGTAAGATTCTCCATCTTTTTTGATACCGACGCAGGTGCCTGGGGCCACGAGGTGCGCACTGGCAGTGTGAGCAACCGATGGTACGTACTTTGAATTGATTTCGTCACAAAACTCGATTGCAAATTCCAACATTTTTGGGAACGACACCTTCGCACCGACATTCGCATCGACCGAGGCGTATCGAAAAGCACTGGCTTCTACCAACTTTCCCACTGTTGGATAATAGTTGTTTTCTTGGCAGTTGTTGTAGTAAGCAGAAAGAGCTGTGGAGTAGCTCTTGCGATTGAGAGCCACGATGCGATTTGTGTAAAGGTCTGACGTGTAGACATAGTCGTCCATTTCGAATGCTTTGGTGCCACAACCACCGTGACCGGAGCACACCCCGTTTTGATCCAGGGGACAGGAGAATTGACAGGCATCGCCTCCCTCCCCAGCGTCACAAGCACAGGTCCCATCACGACCACATTTGTGGGGTGCATCCGAACACACCGTGTTGATGTCGTACCCGTCAAACCCTGGACAGGTAATTTCGCACCCAGGACCTCTCCACGGCGAATCTTGCCAATTGTAATTGGTGTAAGCGTCCTCACCTTCGTTGGTCTTCTGCAGTACCGAGGGTGCCAGTTCGCACTCGCAACCACAGACGGCGTTGCATCGACCATGGCCGGAACAGGCCATCTTTGTGTGGGGCAATATACCGGGACACTGTCGACCCGCCGATTCGGAACAATGCGTCCCATAGTACTTGAGAAAGCGATTGGTTTGGGATTTCATAAAGTGTGTTGGTTCAGAATGAATGGACACAAACAAGTTCAACAATGCGTGCCACCCTTCTTTATTCAAGGGATTGTCTACTACAGTGAACACGCTGTCGTCGCTGTACATCCATTTTTCGACATGAATGACAATGTGGAAGGTTTGTACGTCTTGCCTGGTGCCCCACTGTACATCGACCTGATTGTCTCTGCCCACGTTCACCCTCAATCCATGTTCATCCCACTGCTGGACGACAATTTGCAACAAACCGTTTTGAAATTTCAACTCTTCGGTGTGGGGGTACTGTGCTGCTACCAACGTAAATGCTTGGCGATGTCCGGAAATGACAATGTAATGGGCATATCTCTCCCCTTCCACGACTACATTGATCAACGTCTGTCCGTCAACATTGGTGGGCAATTCTGTCCTGATTTTGTTTTCGAACAACGAAGCTTCATTTTCCTTAATGATGTTCAAAAAACGTTGACTGGGTTCAATGCCCAGCTCCGGCTCCAACACCTGCACATCCGACTGTTGAAATTGTTGGTACATCTTGACCGACTTTAACAATATGTCGCCCTGGTTCCAACGGGCTTGACTCATGTAAATTTTTTCCACCATTGCTACAGCTTCGCTCAACTGGATGTTGGGGGCAATAGCCGCTGTATTCAGTCTCGGTTTCGTCCGCCATTCGATAGTGTTAAAAAATCGCGGGATCAAATCGACAATGGACCTGTCCATGTTGAGCCACTCTTCCAAATACACAAAAACGGTCAATGGTTTCAAATTATATTCCGCGATTTGGTTTCCGCCCAATTCCAACGACCAAGTGTCGGTGCCGGAGGTGTTGTGCACCACTTGAAATGTACAGGACAGGACAGTTGAGGGGATGTTCCCGTCACTGGTAACAGGGAACTTTGGAGGTGGGGAACTGGTTGCAAAAGCAAAACCCACATGTTTTTGAAACACCCTGACTGTGTCATCGATATAAATGTAAAAAGAAATGTCGGTCTGTTCATTCTGTAACAGGGCTGCCATAGTTGTAGTGGCACCGGACGGCAATGTTTCTTCGTACTGTTGAGACAGGTCGGTCCACTTGGCGGGGCTTTCGTCCAGTGTAAAACTCAATACAAACAGGGATGGACTGTCGTTGCCGTTCTGAGACAGGACATACAGTTCGTTGTAAAAGTAAAGAAGCGAGGCCTCTGTTTGCGGCGCCGGCGCCGACCCGGTTGTCCGAACCCTGTCCCATTTGGCCATCACTATCTGATGTTCCCCCCAATTGCGACGACGCAGTGATATTTTGTAGACGGTGTTGGAGTCCACCCCTGTATCTCTGTACTGTGTGGTACCTCCAAAGGCGTACACAACGTTGGCGGAAGCCTTGGCAAAAGCCATGCCAGATGTAGGGATGTTGTCGACGTCACCAGACGAGATCACCAACATAGGAACACGATTGTTGTCCATGGCGTGCAATTGACCCTGTTCAAAACACAGGTCCCACTCTGCGGTCATGCTGATTTGCAAACATTCGCCCCATGGTGCAATCTGATACGTCTGCAGTACGAGTTCATCATTGACTGACAATGTCACCCCACTGTTCTGTACATGTTTGTCGTTGGTCAAATATTTTTCACTGTTCTTCCCCCACGAGAAATCGTCTTCCTTGCGAAGCCACCCACCGTTTGGTGTACACACGGTGGGGAAAATGTCAAACACGTCAAGAATCGCCTGCTGTCTTTCAAAACTCAACCGAGTTGACACCGACGACGCTATCCCAACCGAGGCGCTGGTGTAGTCAAACACTTCCATGACAGCATTGTCCAACAACACTTGGTCGTCTTCGTACAAAAAATGGTCGGGGTTTTGCCACTCCATTCCAGTAAATGCCGTCGAATTGAAAGAAAAGACACCTTCGTCGCTTTTGACGTTCAGTCGCATAAAAGGGGGCAAACTACGACAAATACCAAAGTAGGCATCGCAGAGACCGTACTGTGAGGACATTCCGATACCGTACGTCCCGTTATTGCAACCAGCACAAGGAATGGCACAGCTGTCCCCACTCCCCAACGAACACTGACAAACCCCCGTGGCACTGGGGTTGGGCCCTTTGAGCCACACCGGTTTGTAGTTGTCGGGAATGGGAAACTCTTTCGTGTTGTTTTTAGCATTGCGGTACTGACCAGCCGTTTCCTGTGCGGTGTAGTCGGCCGTAATTTCATTGAAATCCATGGCTAAACAACGTCCATTTCTGCCTGAACAGGCCAATTCCTGCTCGTTCTCAGTACCACTGGGACAAGTCAACTCACACATGTTTCCTGCCACTCCGATGTTATTTGATGTATCGCACTGGCAGGCCGTCCGAGAGCAGACACCAGGTATGGTCCCGGCGCTCAGTCGGTAGCACCACTGTCTCCAATCAGACCGACCCATTTCGCTGTGGAGCATGTCGGTACATTCTGTTTGACAATTGGACATGTACAATTCTGGAATTAAAATCTTGTCTTGGTCGTGATAGGCATTTTGTAAATTGCAAAAATCTGTCACAATTAAATGTTCGATATTTGCCGAGCATCGTCGGTCTTTATCCACGTCTGTGCCACCAGAAACGTTCAAACGAATGTACTTTTCCCTTCTTTCGCAAATACTGGGGTCGTCTGTTCCATTTGAGGAGAGCAGCTGTTCGATCTGATTGAGACAAGGTTTGTCACAAAAATCTTCGTACTCTGCCCATCGACCCAAGCACTGTTTGTACCAAGTATCGGTCACTGCTGTACACACCTGCTTGGTCTGGTCCCTAAAATTGTCCGAGGCGGCACAGACCGTCTCCATGTCCGCATCGGTCGAGGTTTCCGCCAAAATGGGGAAATAATTGAGCTCATTATTGTTGCCTTTTTTTTCAACCTCGAAAGATTTTTTGTAGTAGCAGTAGGCAGTCCAATTCAGAGTCTGCAACCGCGGGCAGTCCTCCACCTCTGCCGGATGTTGAAACTCGATGTACTCCCCGCATCGAGCCATGGTCCGAGGAGGTACATTTTCACAGTTGTCCCCTCCACAAACGTGGGTGCTCAGCCCCGGCATAAATTCAAACGTGGCTGCCAGATCGTTACACACCGTAGTCACGTCTGGCGTGTACGAATCATAAACGTAGTTGGGCAACCCCCCTGCGAAACCCGGCACTTGGCGGTAATCCTCCACAAAGGCCATAAACCCACTTGGGTTGACGATTTCGTCGTGGCGGAGATGTGCCCAGGTGACGGGGGCCGGTGAGTCAGTATCGATGGTAACTGCATTGATGAGATGACTCTGGGACGAATGCAGTGTATGGGTTCCGTGCAGACAGGTGTTGTCTTCGTGGCATCGCTTTTCGTACAGGTAGCAGTGAGTCCCCGCTGCTACCCACGACCATTGCAAACAGCGGTGGTGACCGTCGCAGTGTTGGTGGCATTCTTCCTCGGTCAGGTTGGCAACGCTGTGAAAAGAATGGGCCAGGCGTCCCTTGTGGTGCTGCAGACGAGAGCGGCTCAACCGATGGGCGTGACCGCGGAGAGTGCAGTCCCCGGCCACCACTGTACTCTGCCATGTCTGATGGTGGTGGGTGGCACCTTCGTGGTTTACGACAGTTTCGTTGACATGCTTGGCTTCAATGTACCACCGAATCCAGGTGTTCTCTGCTTGAAAACTGCAGGTCTGGTGCGTGGCTTCCAGCTCGTTGTCTCCCACGTGTGTGTTAAAAAACATTTTCAAGTCAGTAGTGCCGGCCATGCCGTCCGCCACCGTCATCTTCACCAAAGTCTTATCGTCGCTGGAGAGCAACATCATTTTCGCCTGGGAATTCGTCGACAACCAGAGCCACCCCGAAACACGGGCATTCGGGAGCGGTGTTGTGCCCAAGGACCACTTCAGCCCCGCATTGTTGTCAGCAGTACTTGTGGTGTTGGTGTACCCGGCAGATTTGTCAAAAGTCACCAGATGGGGAGTGGACCACTCTTTCTTTTGAGGATGTTGGCCAAACTTGACATGTTCTTGTAAAGACGGGGGACTTATCCGAGCCGAGGTCAAGGCCAATCCAGTCAAAGTTTCAGTGCCGTTGACGGTGACACTGTTGACAAGATAAGTACCGTACGTTTCCAGGGTACAGGGACCAACCAGTTCCCGGCTCCAGTCACTACTGTTGTACAGACTCACTGCACCCTCACAGGTCACCCGCAACAAGGCGTCGTCGCGGGAGTCCGGGTCGACTTTAATGGAGACCACGACATTGGCAGTGTTTAACACCGCTCTTACAAACAAATATTTTCCCGGTGCCACCCACTGCACTTGCGACTCTTCCGAAAACCACTCGTTGCTTAAAGCATTCGAAGGAGCCATCTCAAGCAGGCGACTCGTCACTTGGCCACACTGTTTGAGCCAGTTGATCTTTTCGTACTGTTGGTGTTGCACCACGAGAGGACGGAGTTGCTGCTGGAACAAAGGCAAGTCCAGCTCCGTCTCGCTGTACTGACATCTGTACATGTTGCTTGCGGTCAGGTATTGAGAAATGCAGGTGCCGTTATGGCCACATGCCACCCCTACATTCCCACAGACCGGTTGAAGCGAGGCATGGCTACATTCCACGTAGTCACAATCGACACCGGTACACGGTGTACACGTGTTGTCACCGCACGGGCGAAATGTCTCACAAAAAGTTCGGACACGAGGAACGGGTGGGATTGCGGCCGACTCGGACGATTTAAGACAGGTCTGTTGAAAAATGTGTTCAATGTCGCTGTGGGTCCATTGTTTCTGGCCCCAACGGGCATCCACTTGGTCCTCGTGCAAGGTGCACCCGAGATGGGCCGTCGGTGTTGGAAACAGGGTGTCGTGAAGACGGTACGTCGTCAGAGACTGACTGTCGACGTCAGAGAGACAGTCCATCGACCACGGTTGTTGTGTTCTCTCTTCCGCTTTGGTCGGAGCGTCACAATCAATGTTGGTGTCGGTCATCACCAGTGTCTGGTGGGTTTTGGCCAATGTGTGAGATCCCCACAGGGTGGTGTACTCTCCGCACTTCAACCGCCACGGCAAAAACCACCCCGCCTTTTCTTTCTGGTACCATTCAGACTCGTGCAGGACTGACTGTAAGTGATCCAGACAAAACCCGTTCAGTGCAGTGGAGTTGAGAACACACTGGTCGTCGGAAGCGCGTCCAAACAGGACGGCAGAACGGTACTCTTCGACAGGGACAGTTCTGCCCATGACTCCCATGCTCCCACGTAGGGTGATGCTCCCTGGAATGCTGTCCTCGATGTTCAGTGGACTGTGGCTATTTTCGTACATTGCACAAATAAAAAACACATCGGTGCTGCTCATGTCCAATCCGAGATGGTCGGTCGAATTTCGAAGTTGGTGCAATCCTATGGAACACTGCTGTGTCATCTCTTTCTCTTTTTCCAGACACGGCACCTCCAAATCAAAGCACAAGGACTCTAAGGATTTTTCCAGAAGGGCGTCTTGACAGTTCTTGGCCCGGCAGTAGGTTTTGGCCCGGCAGACGTTGTTGGAATCCAACCGACACCGACCAGTGCACTCGTCCGTGCTGCTTGCGGCGCACTCGGTGTCAGTGTTGTAGATGTAGGACAGGGTTTGGTCGTACACACACTTGTCTTCGTTGGTGCACGAACTTTGTAGTTCGAAGCTCTGGCACAATCCTTGTTCGAGTTCAAAATTTTCCTCGCTGGGATGAGACCTTTTGGTGCATTGATTGCTTTCGTCGTCACTGTTCGGTGTCAACTCTTCCAGTGCATTTTCACACCAAGTTTTGCCGTCTTTGTAGACATTCATAAAGTAGTCTTCCACACTGACCCGGTAGTCGTTGTCAAACGCGCAGTCGGCCGTGTTCAGCTCGTTGGGGTACCATCCGTTCAACATTTGAACGCAAAAATTCCCCCAATCCACACTGTAAATGGCGTCGACACAAGAATTGCCATCGGTGGAGGTACATTGTTGATATCCCGCCGATTCGGCCCCCAGAGAAAAGAAGCGAGGTGTAATCGAGTCCCATGGCGTGGACAGCACCGCACAAAAGGTGTCTTCGAGTCCCGTAATGTTCCGACAGGCCGTATCGGTGGTGCAGGCCTTGGTCATTCCGTTTGTGTCCAGGGCCATTTGTGTGTCACAACTTCCACGAGCGGCACAGATTTCGGAATTGTAAGTCGGGCAATGGTAGTCGCAAAATTTGCCGTAATAATTGGCGGACGGCGGAGGATCGACTTGGAACCCCTGTTTGGCCAAACTTTGTCGAGTTTCGGAAGTGTAGGGGTCGTACGGCAAACACTCGCATCTGTAGTTGTCGGTGTTGGGGAAAAACCACATCTCCAACTCGTCGCGGACACATCTTCCGTGGCCGGAACAGGCCGCTTTGCCGTTGGTCATGCCACAGTCAATTTCACAGTACGAACCCGTTGTACCATCGTTGCAACTGCAGGCTCCCTCGCTGTTGCAGAGACCATTGTTGGAACAGACATGGCAATTCGGATTCACCTGGAACGGACTTCCGTCGACAGTGGTGTTGGTACATACTTGTTGTGCCATAGCATCGTTTTGTAAGGTCAAGTCCGTCCCAAAACGGATGACGTTGCGGTTGTCGACTTTGTCGATGGTTCCGGTCGCGGCGCAGTACCGGGTACAACGAGTGGCACGGTCAGACAAGTCGTGGGGGTACCAGTTGGGCAGGCAAGCGGAACAACCAATGTCGGGATCCAATGTATCAAACTGTTCTTTTTTGCCATTTTTGTCACAGTCGCACTGAGCATTGGTCGTGTCGTACTTGGGGTTGCACTCTCCTTTTGAATGGCATTCGTTGACTCTGGAACACGACACAGAACAGCGCTCCGCAGTGGAGGGAATGGCCAAACGTCCCAGGATGGAACCGTCCACGTCGTAGGTATGGACTTTGGGGTAGTACGTTTCCTTACATTCGGCACATTGTTTTTCAGATTCGTAATTGGATTGGCACTCGCAGGTGATTGTCTCGACCTCGGCTTGGTTATTGATGACGCAGGACCCATGGCCATTGCAACCCACTTTGCTGTCCACGTTTTCGGTGGTGGTGGATCCGTGAGGGTCGCAATACAGTTGACACTGACTGCCCCACCAATTGTCCTGGCATCTTTCACAATGTTGCCCGCCGTAGTGACGGGGTCCGTCGGGTCCGTCGTCGTTCAGACAGTTGCACACATTATTCGTGCCGTCATAGGCCGGGTTGCACGTGCCATGGCCGCTGCACGTGTATTCGTCGACGCAACCGCAATCAAACGTTTGCCAGGGATTGGTGCAGACACATTGGGTGGGTGGAGTGGGCAGCTCGGAACCGGTCTCGAAAATACACTCGCCATGCCCGCTGCAGGGCGACGACAGTTCCAGACGACCAGGACAGAGGTTGGCACAGTCTGCTCCGATGTAGTGAGAATTACAGACACATTCCAATCCTCGTTCGAGACTGATTTGGCAAATCCCGTGGCCCGAACACGGCTTGGTGTTGGAGGACCCACAGGACTGCTCACAACCAGCACCAAAATAGTTGTCGTTGCACACACATTGCAAAGAACCGCCGATGGATTGACACACCCCGCGGTCTTGAGGACAGTTGTCACAACTCAGACTGCATTGGCTCCCGTCTCGGGCGGTGAAATACCCGGGGTCGCAGTCGCAACTACCGGTTTCGGTACAAGACCCGTGGCCACTGCAGACATTGCAGACGCCACCACCGGCTCGGATTTCTTCGCACTTGGTACTGTCCGAGCTGGACAACGGTTGGGCCCGACAAAACGTGTTGCACTTGGAGCCATAGTGGTGTTCCTGACAAGTACCGACACATCTATCGTCTGTCGCCGTTTGGGTGTAGCACTTGTTGCAGGTGATGCCGACCCATTTCTGGTGATTTGGACATTGACAACTCCATCGCGTATCCACGGCACCGTTTCTGCTCATGCGACACAGCCCCAGATGTTCGCATTGACAATTTTCACAAAATTCACCGCCAAAGATTCCTTTCGTATTTTCACAGCCACATTTGCCGTTGGACCAGATGGAATCGTGTTGGCAGGGTACAATAATATTGTTAATGTACCCCACAAAGTAATCGATAGACATGGCAAACAATCCAACCAAGGCTGTGGAGAACAACATGCAGAAACCATAGACTGAAAATTTTCGAGTAGAAGCTACAGACATTTTATTGTAATTAAATATGGGTTGTCCATGGTTTATACTATTTTTTTTATAATACAATACAGATATGATTAGAATATGTGGGTGTGTAGGCAAACGACACGGTTTATCAAATGCACTATATACAGTGGATCAATTGTTTCAATATGGCACGACCTGGTCAGTGTATTCCGTCTGTCACTCTGTACTCAACTCAGAACGAAGTCAGGTCCGCCTTTGATGTAGCAAGTAAATCTTGGCTTTGTCGGACGTGTGGGGCCGAGTTTAATCTGTTGGAATCAATGGGAAATTTGGAATGCTACCAGCACCCTGGCTATATTCAAGAGGATGGTCGGTGGTCCTGTTGTGGCAAAGAGCTGTATCCCCTGCGTTGGCTTCCTTGCCGAGACATTCAAAAAATGTACACCAGCAAGTGTGTGCAGCACCCTGCACAAGTGAAGGGTTGCCAGAAGTGCGACCATAATACATCGGACCGCCCCTTCACTCATAAGGACCAGCAACCCATCTCGACAATCAGTGCGATTTTGCCTTTTATGAACAAAGAATTTCCGTTTGTCTTGCGTCAGGGGTTTGATGCGGGAGTCCTTCGACGTTGTGCTGTCCGTCCTCTCCATATGCCTCCTCGCTGTCCAGATGCAACAGTCCACTACATAGACGACCAGGGCAATCCCCAACAAAAAGTGGGGAACGAGGCACCTCAGAACGTGACTGGGATGGAAACACATGCCGTGACGAAAGAGGGTAACTCCGTCAAACTGTGGTGGTAGCCACACAGAGGCATCAACACAGCCTCAACCACGTCGACGTCTTTTGGACTGTGGCCAGGTAGGGACATCACTGGCAGTGTCAAACAATGGCGACCGTGGTCTTTTCCTCCGGTCGTCTTTGTAATCCTCTCTGTTGTGGTCGTAGTCGCAATCTTGGTCGTACCG
>TARA_B110000091_G_scaffold177776_1_pt1 | contig 14424 bp, 5 predicted proteins | sample TARA_B110000091 | Tara Oceans TARA_B110000091 (sample SAMEA4397278) | marine metagenome | biome: Polar Biome; feature: [DCM] deep chlorophyll maximum layer (ENVO:01000326); material: water (ENVO:00002006), including particulate matter (ENVO:01000060) such as... | depth 35 m
TCTCTGTTGTGGTCGTAGTCGCAATCTTGGTCGTACCGTCGTTCATTCCGAGACCGGCCTCTGGAGCAACCGCTTGAACGGGCTGTCTTTCGTCGTTCAAAAGAGATATTCATGGGTCGGCGGTGGTGACTTTGCTCCGGAACAGAGTCAGACTGATTGGGCCCAGGTTGTTGTCGGTGGCGGCGATATGGAGAACGGGGGCGGTTTTGATGTTCAAACAATGGGGACATGGACCGTCGTCGTTGGGGGGCAGGCTGCTGTCCACGAGAGCGACTGCGTTGGGACGAGACTGCGCGACTGCGTTGGGACGGGGGTGCACGACCGCGTTGGGACGGGGATGCTCCATACGTTTCCCACCATTTTTGTTTGCTTTGGTTGATGTTTGGGGGGTTCCTACCGCAAGCACGAATCACTTGTCGAGCAATGTCGAGTTCGGAAGTGTGGCATTTTTCCATTATGTCCTGAACGCCGCGAGTCGTGGAGCTACATCCATACTTCAGGATGTGGTCCACTTGGTTCACAAAATGTTCAAACTCTTCCGAGTCCGGAGGCAACCCCACGTCAATTGCTAAATCTTTCGACATTATTTTACAAGGGATGGTTGTCTTTATATACGTCTCCAATGAAGAACAACATAAGTGCAAAATAGGAGACTGGATTTATTTGACCCAAACAGGTAGAAAGACATTGGGTGTGTCCACAGTGGAGTCCAACAGACATTGAATCTGTTTTCTCAGCGACTCGTTTTCCAGACAGAGCTGGGCATTCCGTTCGTGTAAAAAACGGCAAGTGTGCACTAACGAAGCAGTGCGAAAAACAGAGTCGGACGATTGCAATGATTCGTGGGCAACCAATGACAGGTCAGACAAAGATTGTGTGAGGTGTTCCATCCGTGTGGTGCAAGACCCCTCTACTTCTTATAGTCCGAATCAGAGTCCATGGCGCTCACATGTGAAAAGATATTGTACGGTATTTGACAGTATATAAACGACTTGGAACAGAGCAACCTTGAAGAAAGCAACATGGGGGCACTAATAACAAAAACGTGGTACGTTTATGGGCGGGACCTAAATGACAAATGGTTGACCACCCCCCTACATTCCACACTGGTTAAAGAGGACAACGAAGCACACCATGTCGGAATGTTTAAACACCGAACATTTCAGTTTGCTTTGGGAGAAAACCACCAAACCTGTTACAAACTTTATTTGTACCACGGTTGGAGGAGAATCAAAGTGCAGAAAGAGCAAACGTCGTTGGCAGTGCACTTCTCCGACAAAGCCTCACAGGAGGCATGGGACAACAGTAGAAAACCCAAACTTGGCAAACACTTTCACAAAAAATGGTCGTTGGAATCGAAGCAGCCGTTGCAGTACATATTTAAGAAAAAATCAATGTGCCAAGTGGTCAAGTAGGGTTACGTCATTTACTAAAAAATACTCTAGTTTCCTTCTATGTTGTTCATATGTAGAAATGGATTAATGTAGTTGATGATGCTGTACATCATCAACAGTATGCAACTCGACGCTATCGTAGGTCTGGTCATTCAGGAATACTACAAGCACAATGTCATGGATAAAAAAATAATGTCGCGGCAGAAGTTACCCTGCACTCGTTGTGGCACCCACGTGGCCAGCACTTGGAGACCCGGACCGTGTGGCACATCGTCGCTGTGCAATACGTGTGGGGTCATGTACATGGTGCGGAACAATCGACCCCGCATGGTAGACTTGGTCATCGACGAAAATCGGTGCGTCTGGATGGCAAGGCATCAGGAAACCCTGCAGTGGTACGAAGACAGGGAGGCCGACATCAAAGACAAACGAGTTTCCACCTGGGTCAGGCAAGAGAAGGAGAGGAACGCGTATGTAGAAAGTAAAAAAAGGAAATTTGTTGATATGTAACACTATTCTTGATATGTAACGCTACAAACAGATTCCAAACATGCATACCAACGTTGCAACTCCTTTAACAAAACAGTTATCATGATGTTTGCAGTAACAATCGTGTTCACCAGCCTTCTCATACCGACATTCGTGGCAAGTACCACGGACGTGGTTATCTGGAGGGGTAGCGCTGACAATCTTACCACTGCCACAGTACGTGGAACACCCAGTTGACCCCTTACCGAAGGTTGTTGTTGGTCCCGGACAATAAATGCACGATGTTTGTGCTGGATCCGGTTGGTATCGACCTTCGGGACATAGTGTACAGCTGGTACCTTTTTCTTCGCCGCCGAATTGACCACTAAGGCATTTCTCGCATTTGGTTCGTGGTCCGTCGGCATTTTTGTACCCAGCTGGGCAGGCTTCACAGGGTTGGGGTCCTAACAATTCTTTAAAATAATTATCGTTGCATGTGTATGGCTGGCTCCCCCCTTCAATAGTAACTTCTTTTCCCTGTCCAGCAGGTGTGCACTTGACGTTCTTGTAAGCAAAGGCGTAATATCCAGTGGGACATCGGAAACATTCTTCCCCTCCGTATTGTGTTTGGAAGTGACCTCCACCACAAGGGGTGCACTCCGTCTGCCCAGTCTGTCCTTGGTATTGTCCCGGTTCACATTCCTCACATCCTTTGTCGGACGTGCCAATCTTGCCTGCACCACAGTCTTGGCAGACCTTGTCCGGACCCATGTGTTGTTTGCCAGGATCACATACTTTACATGTCGTCTTGGTGTTGCCTGCTTCGTCCATGTACTGTGGGTGGGGGCAAGACTCGCAGGGTGTTGAGGCGGTAACATATCGTTGACCGATGAGACAACTATGGCACACTTCAACGCTATTTTGTGTCATCGACCATGTCCCCGCTGCACAGGGTTTGCAGATTGATTGACGCTCTTGATCTTGATAGTGTCCAGGGTTGCATCCATCACAGCTGGGTTTGCCATCGGCATTTTGGCCATAACCGGCTGGACAACTGCTGCATCGTTGTTGTCCGAGTTGATCCGCGTACGTGCCCAAAGGACACGGTTTGCACTGAATTTGGGATGCCTCTGCCATGGTTGAAGTGTATTTGCCCGGTTCACATTCCGTGCATTGGCCGACGACTAAGGGATTGTTACTCTTGCCTGATTCACACCCCAGGCAGAGTGGATACTGTGTACTCCAATTTCCTTCTTTTTTCATGTAAATTTTTTGTGAACTCACCATTTGGGGGTTTTCAGAAACACAGGTATGTTTAAAAATATCTGGTTCGGACTGAATTCTAATGTTGGGTAGTACACCAATGTAATTAGGGTAGTGATAATGGCAGTAACCCAGGAGTTCTGCCAACGATATTGGTTTAAATGTTTGGACGGTCAACCCCTCGCCATGGTTTGTGGAAGACATTTCTTCGACGTTTGGCACATGATTAAAGTTGGTGGCCCAGTGGTCATAACTTGTGAGGGGGATTGACATTCCAGTGTCATTCAAGACATCCTTAAACGCGGACGGTGTGTGTTCCACGACAGATTTAATGATTTCTTTGGTTGTAAAAGCAGTTCTGTCTTGGAAACAGGTGGTGCAAGTCGTAGACCCGTGACCAGTGATTGAGCTGGAAGGACAAACGAAACAATGGTCTTTGGCAAACTCTTTTTGCACTTCTGCATACTTCTCGCCTTGTGTTGTGTCAACATTTGCGAATGGTGCACTAATAACATTTGATTGTTGGGCCAATAGACTTGTCACTAGTTCATGACCATCAATCACAAACGCCCCGGGCCGAGAAGAGTAGGAAAATGGGCAAGGAAAAACGGGAAGAAATTTCGGTTCGGCTGTGGTCATGAACTGGTCCGCTTCTGGTACATGGACGATTCCATTTGGCACTAATGCACAATCCGACAATTCAAATCCGGTTTCATCTTCCATGTAGTACCAGTATGCACCATCAAGCGAAATGGGGATGTTGTACATCGACTGCAAGACAGAGGCCTCGATATTTCCTGACAATTTCTTGACTCGACCCACCGGACACGCTGTACAAGCGGGGGAACCCCCGGGTGCATATTCATTGGGTTGACATCGTTGACATTTTTTGTCAACATAATCACTTTGCAAGGTCGCCAAGTTTTGGTCACAGTTGTCGGTATCCTCTGTGTCCATTCGACTGCAATGGACATCAGCAGTAGTTCGGGTGACCCCCCACTCCGGTTGGAAATAGCCAGGGGGGCATGCTTCCTTATACCCCACTGTGTCTGTTCCGGTCCCAGTTTTGGTACAGAAATGACCCTTGGGGCAGCGTTTGCCCAGAAATGGATCTTCACCATTTTCGTAGGTGGTGGTAATATAATTGCCTATTTTTGTTTTAAAACTCCCATCGTCATAGGTCAAACAAGTGTCAAATCTGTCGAAAGAGGCATCCACCAACCGTTCGTCCCCCTGGCCAGTTTGGCCCACTTTGTACAGACTATAATCCACTTTGTCCGTCATGATACAAGTATTGTTTGGGAGGACTATTTGACAATCTTTTTCGTCCCAAGGGTGAAACCTGTAGTCGCCGTTGGAGTTGGGAGTTGGTATGTGCTGGTCTTGAACGGACCAATATTGGCGGACTCCGTCCTTAACAGTGGAGATATAGCCATGTCTGTTCATATTTGAGTCTTGAGCGGAAGGTTTACTTAATTTGTCCTTCACCGCAGAATTTTCTTTCTTTTTCATTTTAGTTTGATCATAACTAAAGTTGTACGGTTCTGAATAAACAAAGGCAGTAGCTCCGATGGCGACCGTCTGATTAATGCATTCTGTCAATTCTACTTTGTTGACGACTTTTGTACTGTTGTTGACAATGTCTCGACAAGAGGTATATCGTTGATGGAGTTTGAATTTGTTGTTCTTGTTGTCTGTTTTGTACTCGCCCATAAACAATACATCTGCTTGTCTTTTCTGAGAATAGAAATCACAGACCCCAACGCCGTTGCATTTTTTACCCACTGCGGCAGTGTCCCACCAAAAGTCCTCCGCCTCCGAAGCGGTCTTCAAAAGTATGGACCTCGACCGGACACCCTTGCCAAATAACCCTGGACATGCTCGACAAATGTCCTTTTCAGTACCGTAAAAAGTATGTTTGGTGTATGGACCTGTAGTATCGTAAGGGGCACTGACAACCTGCGGCTCATCCACATAGATTTTGTTGATATTAGAGACAGAAATTTGATGGTCGGCGGGCTCGTTGTAAGTCAATGAGTGTTCAGTCTTCAACCACAGATCTTCGTCGGTCCAGTACGACATCTGTCGGTTGACAATGTTGGTGATCAATGGCAGTGCTGTGTACTGAAAATATGGCTTCACATCACGCTTGCCAAAGTACACGTATGGTTCAAACCCGTAGGGACAGCACATGGCATCTCCGTCGTAAATGCTGGAAGAACAAATGCACTGGGTCTGGGGCAGGAACACCGGTTGAGAAAGACTGTCCGCACTTTCAATTGCATAATTGTAGTAAAAGGAATGCGGTGTGTTTAAACACTGGCCGTTGTTCAGACAGACCGCACATTCGTATTGACAATTTTCACCATGAAAACCATTGTCCAGTTGGAGTTGTGGTCGGAATTTGGCGTAGTCGTTTTGGGAATTAAAGTAGCCAATTTCAGTGTAGGGTGTCTTGTCATATTTACCAACGCAAGTGGAACAGACATTTTCATAAATGTTTTGGGGCGAATACCGTTCAAACCACATGTGGCCACGTTTGGGGGTGTGGGTATTCATTTGCAACACAAACACCGAATATTGCCGATATTCCAAGAGATAGTACAAGGGTTTGTACGTCGTCGTGGGGGAGATATCAGTGCCATACCCCGGACATCTTTGTCCAGCCGGGCAAGTTTTGACACTGACCACCACATTATCGCTCGTCGAGTCCAGAATGTTTTTACCACCACAGAGACATTCTCCACTGCCATGCTTGCCGTACCAACATTTGCCATTGCCGTTGCACATGGTGGAGTCATGCACACCATCGTAACCCGGGCATTTGATCAAACACTTCCCGACTTGGCCCCCGGCAAATCCCCGCCGACACTCGTCGCAGAGCGGCCCAGCCCAATACCCGTCTCTTACATCGCTCTTGCAAGTACAACTGGGGCAGTACAACACCATGTTGGGTCGAATCTCACAAGAAGTGTCCAACGTTTGTTCACGCTTGCCATCGTCCTTCATACCAAAAACATAACTGACAATGCCGTCAATGTCGAAGCAATCCGATTCATTTGTTGAACGGGCTTTGGAGTAGGACACATTGAAGTCATCCGGAGAACACATTTTGCAGTTGGACCGACCAGTCTCATTCTGCCAAGTACTTTCTGGACAATCCACACAGTGCCCACCAAAAATTCCCATTTTCCCCGCCGGGCACTGTTTGCACTCGCTGCTGTCGCTGGTTCCAAATATCTCTGTAAATTGTCCTAACCGACAATACTTACATTCGTTTTGACCAGTCAGTTCGGAGTATTTTCCATGCATACAACCGAGGCAGTCGCTCTGGCCCTCTTCCGGTTGATATTGTCCTTTGGCGCACAAGTGACAATGGGTGTTAGCACCAATTGCTGAAAATCGACCTGCTTCGCACAAAAGACAACGGCTCTTGCTTGGTTCGTGTTGGTATGTTCCTTTTGTGCATTCGAAACATTTGTTTTGGTAACCTCCCAGAGAGACATATCCCGATGGACAGTATTTACAACTGTCCTTTGATAAGTACTCGCCCTCGGGACAGACACCGTCACAATCACCGTCGATGCATTTGGCACATTGGCTCGAACCAGCGCTGCGTGTCGAAAATCCAGTGGGACACGAGTGGCAATAGGTTCCTTGTTCACTAAACTCGTTCTTAGCACATTCTTGGCAAGTAGTTTTGGTTGCAACCTCCCATCCAAGTGGACACGACTTGCAATCTCCAATGACATGGGTTGTTCCGTCGTAAATGTTACCATGGGGACAGACATCACAAAGACCATTCTTCACAATTGTATACAACCCAGTGTCACAACCTTGGCAGGCGTCAGAACTGAGACTGCCAGCGGGTGAAACTTTGAAAGTCTCGCAGGCAATGCAGGCACCATGGCCGATATTATCTTGGTAGTATCCAGCGGGGCAAGAGACACAAACACCTGCCTTTCCAAAAAAACCAATGGGACAACCCGTGCACGACGATCCGTTGGCCTCGGTCCCGTCTGGACACAAGACACAGTCGACAGTACCGGACAAGGACCCAACAATGTTTGCCTTGAAACCAATAGGACAAGTAATACATTCGTTTTCTGGGTCGTCCACACCACGATATTGACCGGACACACAATCGACACAGGAATTGTCCGAAGCGGAGTAATTGCCAGCAGCACAGTTACTGCAAAATGTGGCCCCCTGCGCACTATAACGATTTGCCCCGCAGTTTTGACACGAGGTCTTATTAGCCACATCTTGGTATGTATTGGTAGGGCAAGGTGTACAAACTTTGTTGGATGAATATTTACCAGGGGGGCATTCAACACATGTTCCTGACAACGGCTCCTGCAACGACCCTTTTCCAGGAACACACCCCACACAGGCACCGTTTTGGGAGCCATAGCCTCGAGGGCACATGAGACAGGTTGCAAACCCTGCTGTGGAGACATAGCCAGTGGGGCATGAAAAGCAGTTTGACTGTGAGGTGGTTGGTTGGTATTGTCCGCTGTTGCATGTGTCGCAGGAGTGTTGTCCTGATTGATTTTGGTGCTTGCCCGCAGCACAAGCATCGCAAAGTAGAGTGCCATTGTTTGACTGCGAAAATCCCTGTGGACAGTCTCCACAACTGAGGATGCTGTTTTGATACTTGCCGCTGACACAGTGTTCACAGTTGGTATTGTTTTGAGGCACTTTGCCCAGTTCACACCGTTCACAGACAGCACGATTTTCAGCACTGACAAAACCTGTTGGACATTGATGGCAAGTTGGTACAGCAGCATCCTTGTAGGTTCCACTAGGACAACTCGCACACTGGAGACCCTGTAACTGATGACCCACAGCACACGTGTCACATTCATTGTCACTACCAACTACCGATGTAGAAACGCTCGCGGGACAGATGGCTGTACATTGTGCCTGTTTGACATGTGATTTGCTAGCACCAGAACAGCGACTACAGTTTGCAGCACCGGTCAAAGCATCGGTCGACCAACCACGGGGACAAGAGTCACAGACAGTCACTGTCTGGTTGATCGGAACGGTACCATTAAAGTAGGTACCCGCCAAACAAGCCCTGCAGTGACTGGAGCCAGTCTCATTCGAAAATGTACCAGGACGGCAGACACTGCAAATACCGTTGTTGCTGTACAGTCCTGCCGGGCACCCCACACACAAGGTTTGGTCGACATTGACCCCAGTACCACTCCCACAGAGCTGGCAACTGTCGTAGCCTTCTGTTGCTTTGTCCTGCACGGATATCCACCCGGACTGGCAATCCAGACAAGTTGAGAGACCGTCGGAATATTTGCCGGGTGGACAGGCCACATACTCTGTAGAATTATCAAGACCCCACCCATGACACAGCGATTCTCGACTCTCCACACTTGTGGGACATTTGCGACAAAATGACGATTGTTCCATGACATTCGTATATCCTAGAGGGCATTCTTTACACTCCTGTTGGGCGGTCTCGTTTTGATACTGCCCAACGTTGCAATTAAGACAGGTGGGGGGGCTGCTGTCATCTCTTCTCTCGTATGTTCCCACTTGGCAGTCTTTGCAACTGCTGGAGCCAGGAGCCATCTGTTGCCACCCCCGTGGACAATCACGACACAGCAATTGAGCCTCTTCGTTCTGATATTTGCCTTCTGGACAGTGCATGCACAGTTCACTTGTGCGCATATTTGTATATTTGCCAGGCTTACATTTATGGCAGGTACTTTGACCAATTTTATTTTGAAAATAACCACGTTGACACCCACTACAACCATAGTTTCCGCTGTTGCTGTAGAATCCTGCTGCACATTGCTCACATCCAACAGCCTTGTCTTCTGCGGCATATTTGCCTGGGGTGCAGTCTGTACATCTTGTTGCAAAGTTGAATCCTGCCTTGTATTTACCGCGGTCGCAGTCTGTACAGACACCACCATTGGAGTACCGACCGGCTTCACAAGATATTGCTAACCTTTGGCTGGTCCCTTTCCCTATCATCACAGACAGTTGCAGAACAAAAGCCAAGAATATCAAGTACATGTATTTAACGGTTGGTCTACTTAAATACAAATGTTTGACAAATATAGTACTTATGTTCAAAATAGTTGATATTAACAATTTTTTTTGAATACTTTGTACATAAGACACTCAAGTCTTTAATAAAACATTATGTCGAATCAGACTAGCCGTGTTCAAATGTTACTCTTTTCTGATTTGCATCTGAGCAAAAAAACTTTTCAAACATGTCTTCAGGTATTGCGAAGAGTGCATTTGGAAGCCAAAACCCGAAATGTGTCGGTGGGCTTTCTAGGGGATTTTTTTGACCATGTGTACAACAAAGGTACCCTGCCGGTGGACATTTTAAACGCATTGTTGCGTTTTTTTGAGACAGAATGGTCGGTGCCCATGATCATGATCCCCGGGAACCACGATTACTTTGACGCTTCCGAAACGGAACATGGCCTTACTCCTTTCCAGTACGCATCGCCTCACATTACTGTTCTGGACGTGCCGACCGTGGTGAACCGTCAATTGTGGGTGCCGTGGAGACGCTGCAACGAGACAGTGGAACGAATCCTGCGGGAACAGGCCGATGTCGATGTCGTCTTTGGTCATTTTGACATTATTGGGTTCAAGTTAAATCCTACCAAAATGTCGACAGAGGGACTCCAAAGAGAAACGTTTCCCAGTCATATCCCCATCTACACGGGGCACTACCACACACCTCAGGTTCATGGCAACATTCGCTATTTGGGGTCACCGTATCAACTGTCCTTGTCCGAAGCCGAAGATCGTAAAGCATTGGTCCTTCTTGACACCGCACACCGGGTGCAGGAATGTATTCCCATCGACATTGGACCACATCAGTACAAGTGGACCACTCAGGAACTGGTGGCACGTAGCCATCAGTTGAAGCCGCACGACCGAGTTGCAGTGACCGCCGCCGTCACAGACCATGTCATGTCATTGGTCGGTTCCTTGGAAGAAAAGGGAATCACTGTCCAAGTCAAAAAACAAATTGCAGTGGTTACAACTCGACTTGAGCAGCAGGATAGTCCTCAGCAACTGTTGCAGTCGTACGGTCAAGTATCGGGGGTCGATATGACGGCCGACGCTTGGGTACAAGTCTGCCAGTGGTTGAAAGAACATCCACCAGGGCAGCAGAACTACTGCGCGGCGGACGTGCGGCCCGTCCGTATCCAGGTCGACGGGTTTGGCCCGTTTAAAGGCCCGGTCTCGTTAGCATTGGAAGGTCAGGGCTTTACTCTGATTTCGGGAGAGTGTAACGAGTCCAAAGATGCCTCCAATGGAGCTGGGAAATCAATGTTGGCTTCCGGGGCTTGGCTTTGGGCTTGTACCGGTATGATTGATGGACGTGGCACATTGTCGTTCGGGGGGGATGTCGTGCATACAGGGGCTACAATCGCGTCAGTCAGTGTGTCGGGCACGGTGGGGGCGTCCACGTCCAGTTGGCGCATTACGAGGACTCTCGGCGCACAAAAGAAACACCAGTTGACGTTGACCATCGACAACAAAGATTGTACCCGTTCCACCATTTCCGCTACACAGAAAGCCATTGCTACAGACTTGTTTGGGTTGGAGTTGTCGGCGGGAGGGTTGCATGGTTGGTTGTTGCGTAACAGTGTGTGGAGCCAGATGACGGTGCCGCGTTGGTTGGACGCCAGTGACACCGCCGCCAAACAGGAAATCAGTCCATTTGCCAATATGGACGTCTGGTTGGCGCTGTACGACAAAGCCAAGGCTCGATTCAAAAATGCCAAGTCGGAAGTGCAAAACATTGGTCTCCGATGGCGCACCACCGAACAGGAGCGCCACAGTGCCGAACATTTCTATAGCCAGCAGTTGCAGGCCCGAACCAGCTGGGAGACAAACCATCGGAAATCGATGCAAATGGCGGCCGATGACTTGGCAAAATCGACCGAAAAATTGGCCACTTGTCGGGTGCCCGAGAGACCCACCCTTGTTGACAATATGCCTGCGATCAAATTGCAAGTGGAGACAAAAAGAAATATGTTGGCCACAGAACAGGCCAAAAAGGCGCAAATGCCCGCGGTGCCAACTCCTCTCCCCGTTGACATGGGGGAGGTGCCAGAGCTGCAGCAAAGACAGACCCAAGCCTCCCTTGTGTACCGGGACCAAGTAGCGGTGTTCAATCAAGCCCGACGGGCCTTACAGCACTTTCACTCTGCCGGAGAGTGTGCCACGTGCCATCGCCCCTTTGACGTCGACAGCAATCAGTTGGTTCAATTGCAACAAGCACAGGAGACAGCGAAGGCTTGTTTGGAACAGGGGAAGGATAGGGCCGGACAGGCCCAACTGTGTTTGTCGAAAGCGACCGAGAATGCCAAGCACCATCGACATGCCAAACAGTTGATCCAAATCGAAAGCAAGATTGCACAGTACACCGAAGAATTGTCAGAGATGACGGCCAAATTGGAGAAGGCCCAGCAGTACGCTCACTTGTTGGACACCTACCGTTTGTCCCACAAAATGTACAAGATGTTGGAACAGACAGTGGCCATTGACACCCGACAAGTGGAGAAATTGAGAGGCACCACATGCCCGATCGTTGTGTCGCGGGAACAGCTTGATAGATTGGAAACAACATCGGGCGAATTGGAACAGCAACAACTGCAGGCGCAGAAGACGGAGGAAAATCTGAAAGCAATGGTCGGTTGGTTGGGACCACGGGGCATCCAGACCTACGCCATGGAGTACGCGGTTCAGAAATTGAGCGCGGTGACGACCCAGTGGCTGCAGAAATTCTTTAACACCGACGACATTGCATTGAAAGCCTACTTTGACTCGAAGGAAAGATTGGTGCGGCGAGTCGAGTGTGCCAAACATGCCGGCATCATGTCAGGAGGACAGTGGCGAAGGGCACAGTTGGCCTCTTTCATGGCCTGGCGCGAGATGTCCAGCCAATCGTTCCCATTGTTGGTGATGGACGAATCCTGCACGTCCATGGACCAGATTGGCATTCAATCGGTGCAGCAAACCCTTCGAGACTGGTGCGAGGAGGATGACCGCCGCACCTGCCTGTTCATCACCCACGAACCGGGTCAACATCGCGACACCTCCATCTACCAGAACCACGTCCGCATTTTACACAAACGCGGACGCTCCTCGCTGGTCGAGACCGACATCACCCAACCCAATCAGAAAAAACGCAAGACGGAAGAGTGAGACCAACACAATTTAGAGGATGGAAACCTACGTTTCCGTATATTTACACATAATATGTTTTTCTCTCATAACTGTTACAGACACCACTCAAACCATCAAACTATTTTCGACAAACTAAACCATGGAAAAATGAATCATACAATTACGTCGTTGGCAACATTCAATCCTCCACAGATATTCACTGCCATAGAAGATACAAGAAACAAAAGAAAATCCTTTAAACGTTTGTTGCATTTGCTTACGATCCAGAACACAACGAACACAATAAATAAATGTGATGTTGATTTGTATTATTGTTGCATCATTCCCCTGGGATTTTGGCGCCTATCAACAACAAGCCCTCCTATTATCTCATGAACTTGCGAAACAGCATGATGTGCAATGGATGTCGTTTGCAAATACCGAACAAATGCGCGAGGAAATATATTCTAGTGCCGCAGAAATGTATTCTCAAGTTCCTACTGTGAAACAACCAACTCAAACATATCCGCATCTAACATTTGTTGGGCTGAATACGACTATTTTTGTTCCAATAAGCCGGCTCAATACGTTAAGCAACAAATATAACACAGATGCTTATATTTTCATTGGAGATGTCGGGAAGGTTATTCGGGATGAAAACATGAGGATTCCGTCGATCATTTGGTATCCACACCATTTCCAAACACTTACACCCCATGAAGAATTCACACTTGGTGCTTTTGGTGGAATTGCTTCTTTATCACCCTCATCAGCATCGATGATTACAAAATATTTAAACCGTCCAGTACGACACATACCACACATCGTTACTGTAGACGCAACGCCCGAAAAGAAATTTCAAACATGGACAGTGCTCATGCAAGGTGGTAATTACGATGCAAACGACAGAAAAGGCTGGAATATAGGTCTACAAGCATTTCAAAAATTCAACAGGAAATATCCAAATACACATTTATATTTACATGCTGTCAACTCCAAAGAAATTGCCGAAAGGGGCCATTCAATTGAAGCACCAGTAACTTACGAACAGGCAGGACTTCCATTGAAAAAACTGTTGCAAATGTACAATATAACGAAATATACGTTAGATGAGAAAATTCATGATGTCAGAAAAAAAGACAAATTAAAAAAACAAGCACAGGTTTGTCTCCACCCAAGTCGCGTTGAAGGATTTGGAATGGTGGTATTAGAATGTCAAATGTTAGGTACACCGGTTATCACTACGAATTTCACAGCAATGGCAGATTTTACCCAGTATGGAATTGCCACATCGTATGAACAACTAGAATTTTTTCATGGACAAGGATTTGTTGCTACACCATCTGTGAACGCCGTCGCAAAAGCATTGGAAGATATTTATCTAAACAAAATTTGGTTTTCACAGCCTTTCGATCCAACACCATATTCAGCAGAAGTTGTATCAAAACAAATATTACATTTTTTACTGGGTACCGCTACCTATAATGGCGATATTTGGACCGCAATGAACACAGAGATGGTGCCGGAGATGGTGCCAGATATTATTCAATCATTCGATGCAAATGTGATTGTAGTCATTATTGGGCACCAATCCCCATTTGATACAAACGGATTTATAAAGCCAAATATACCGATGTTTGTACGGACACATCATTTCCACACCACCCCCAAACAATCACAATTGTCGGTGTATAGTTTACAAGCAGAAAATATACGTGTTATAACAAAATAAACATAAAAAATAGTGTTTAACTATCTGTACAAGCATAAACAGCAGAGGCTACAGCATGGATGGCCTCTTTGTCCTAGGAACCGGCATTGATGGCCGACGGTTGTAGAATTATTTCCGTCCTTTAATTAGTTGTACAATGGCGCTGTCTTTGACAAAATGTTCCAACTTCCAGGACGTTTTGCGACCGGCACGGATAATTTTGTGTTTGTCGTATGTATTTTTCGAGTGCGAAATGCATAACAGAGTCTGTTCGGGATCCAATTGAACCATGGGGAATTTATAATTGTTGAGAAAATATTTTTCTTCTGCGAGTGTGTCACTGCTCTTGTAGTTGGTGAGTTGTAGCAACTGGCGCTTGAACGCAAACGTCCCCGCCGTGCCGTGGTTGTCCCAATA
>TARA_B110000091_G_scaffold41178_1_pt1 | contig 14400 bp, 9 predicted proteins | sample TARA_B110000091 | Tara Oceans TARA_B110000091 (sample SAMEA4397278) | marine metagenome | biome: Polar Biome; feature: [DCM] deep chlorophyll maximum layer (ENVO:01000326); material: water (ENVO:00002006), including particulate matter (ENVO:01000060) such as... | depth 35 m
TTTTGGGGTTGTATAATGCGTTAGTTCTATTTTGATTATAACCCTTTTTTGCCAAGTTAAAGGGTAGAGCATTAAGGAAAACGATTTTTTGTAAAACAATCGTTTTTCGTGGTCGCATCGGGGTTTCATGAATAATAAACGACCTCTGACTCCTAAAAAAAGTCCTCTAACTTATGCGTTAAAGGACTTTTTTAATAGTGGGCCCAGCAGGGCTCGAACCTGCGACCCTCTGATTATGAGTCAGATGCTCTAACCAGCTGAGCTATGGGCCCCTGATTTGTTAAAAGAAAATATTGAGACCTTCTCTCTCGAAATCGAGGCTGCAAATATATTTTTTCTTTACACTCAACCAACGAAAGTCTTTGCTAAGTCAGGAATATTTTTTTCTTTGCATTATGAACTTAGATGGCGTAAAAAATATCCTGTTCGATTTGGGCGGTGTTGTCCTAAATATCGACTACCAAAAGGCAATTGATGCATTTGTTGACCTTGGAATTTCAAAAGAAACCTTGGAATATTCCCAAAAAGAGCAAAATGAATTATTCGATCAGTTGGAAATTGGTAAGATAACTGCCGATCAATTTCGCGATGGGCTAAGAGTTATAAGTTATTTAGGCTTATCCGATGAGGAAATAGATAAAGCTTGGAACTCACTTCTCCTAGACCTTCCGATAAAACGAATTGAGTTGCTAAATAGTTTAAAAGGAAAGTACAATCTTTATCTATTGAGCAACACCAACATTATCCATTATGAGGCATATACCGAAAACGTCAAAAAAGAGCATGGAATGGTCGGGCTTGAACCTTTGTTTCTAAAAACTTATTTGTCTCATGAAATAGGAAAAAGAAAGCCGGATGTGGAAACCTTCGAATGGGTTTGTAAAGACGCGGGAATAAACCCTTCGGAAACTTTATTTATTGATGATAGCCCACAACATATTGAGGGCGCAAAAAAAATTGGTTTAAAAACTCATTGGCTAAAGGAAGGAGATTTGTTAGATCTGTTTTAGATCACTCGAATATTGAAAAGCAGGAGGATTAATATTTTACATATCTTGACAAAGCTCTAGTAATATTCCATTTGCACTTTTGGGATGTATGAAAGCGATAAGTTTATTATCAGCACCTTTTTTAGGTGTTTCATTAATAAAAACAAACCCTTCCTTTTTTAGTCTTTTAATTTCGGCATAGATATCATCTACAGCTAAAGCTAAATGATGGATTCCTTCTCTATTTTTATCTAAATATTTTGAAATTGCACTGCTAGGATCTGTAGCTTCTAAAAGTTCTAGTTTGCTTTCTCCTAATTGGTAAAAAACAGTTTTAACTCCTTCACTTTCCACGGCCTCTTCTTTATAAGCCTCAGCACCAAGGAGTTTTTCAAAAACGCTTTTAGAATCAGCAGCATTTTTTACCGCTATGCCCAGATGTTCAATTTTTAGAATTGCCATAGTGTTTTTTATATCGTTTTATATCTACTTCCGGATGAATTTTACGGTTGTCAAAAATATGATTTGAAAGCATTTCAGAGTATAATGGAGCAAGCATTACTCCTTTTGCGCCCAATCCATTAAAAATGAATAGATTTTTTTGTTCAGGGTGTTCGCCCAGTAAAGGTCTTCTATCTCCAACCGTAGGTCTAATTCCACTTTGGTGTTCTTCAATTTTGAACGGGCAGAGCAATGTGTTTTTTAGTTTTTCTTCCAGTTCTAATCTGGCTTTTGTACTTGGTTCATAGCTTTTGTTGTCCCAATCATAAGTAGAACCAACACGATGAAACCCATTTCCGATTGGCATAATAAAAAGCCCTTTATTTCTGATGTCAAAACCGGTTATTTCTGGGGCGTAAACAGTCAATATATCTCCTTTAGTATACGTTAACGGTAGGTATTTATACAAGTCGTGATTTAGGTGTCCGTTGGCGAGGACAACACGTTTACATTTAATTTTTCCTTGATTGGATTCTACTTCAAACCCATCAGGGCTTTTATTTATTTTTCCTATTTTCCCTTCAATTTTTTTTGTTACAAAGAGTTTTTTTGTTTCCGATAAGAAAACTTTAATATCCACATTTCCAGCTTCTAAAACAGTTCCACCTCCATAACCGCAGAGCAAATTATTGTCAAAGTTTTCTGGCAGCATTTCGGGTAATAAAAATTTTTCATAATCAGGATTACTAGACTTTAAGGCCCAATTATTTACCTCTTCGGTTGAAGAAAAAACTCGAATGATATTTCTTTGATAGTGAAACTTAGCATTTAGTTTTAGTTCCCATTTAGAGTAAAATGATTTTAAGTGGGGTATTAAACTATCGGCATTATAACTTTTACTTGGTTTTCTGAAAATCATGGGGTTATACAAACCTGCAGCGACCAGAGAAGATGACTGAAAATAGCTATCGTCGATAACTAAGAAATCCTTATTTCTTTCAGCTAAGTGCAATCCCAAACAAGATCCAGCTATTCCCTGACCAATAATTAAAGTTTCTGTTATCACAAAAGCAAAGAAATAAAAAAACCGCTCCGAAGTAATTCGAAGCGGTTTTCCATAAATATATTTAAGTATTCCTATTCTACTATAAAACGTATAGTATCCCCTTCTTCACTTTGAATAAGGTAAACCCCAGATTCTAAATCAGAAATATCAAGAGAAGTAACTTCTTTAGCAGACTTTACTGTCTGACCTAGGATATTTCTAACGGTAACCGTAACTTCCATGTTAAATCGAACCTCACCAATGTTATTTGGATTCGGGAAAGCAACGAATGAAGTTTTGTTACCCTCTAGGTTATCAATGCCAGTGGCAAGAGTAGTAACCATTACAGGATCAGACCATTTGCTATGCTGAGCGCCACAAACTTCTTGAACATATACATGATAATGCTGATTTGGATTTAAACCAGTAACAGTATAAGGATTCGCAGTAACTCCCATTACAGAATCAACTATGTCAGCGGCGGTTGACGTATGGTTCAATGACCATCCAACATTCCACATGCTACCATTTGAAGTCCAAGAAATATCCGCAGAACTTACAGTCACATTTGCACTTTTCAATGCAATAGGTGCCACACAAGGAGGAAGAGGAGTTGTATCAATGTCCGTATAGAATCTTGGGAAGATTTGATACCCGCTTAAATAAGGGCTGCTACCATCATATTGTCCGCCAACACCTTTCAATTGGAATTTGCCAGTAGGAGCATTTGCCCACATAGAGGCAACATCTGTGTGCTGATCAACTCTCATGCTCAAGGTATCACCATTTTGGTTCATGATATCCACGTTGGCATCAGAGCCTAATGCTGGCCATTGTGAAGGGTCAATAACAGTTACCTGAATCATTTCGATAAAACGTGACTCAGTCAACTCACCCATTGTATCTGTTCTAAAAGGAGCAGGGATTTTAACCATGCTTGCATATTTCTTTACAGAATCGATAGCGAACTGAGCAAGACCGTTAAACTGACTTACAGTTCCATAAATTCGAATACTATCACCTAAATGTGGAGAGTAATTGATTACTGAAGTATCATCAAAAGAAATAGCGGTCAAACCAGTTGAATTGATTTCATCAACAATTACAAAAGAAACATCAGGTCCTGAAGCACCAGCTTCTGACATGTTATCCGTAACAACAATTCCTTCAATTGCACATTTTACTCGATTAGAATCAATTCGCCCATCAGCTCCAAAAGTTCTCAATGAAGCTATTGTATTCAACGGTGGCACAAATGGAGGGCGACACGTATTAATAGCTCCAGGAGATACATACATTCCACTGGTTCCAAATACCGCAGGCTCAGTACCCCAGTTAGAACCAGTGTTGTTGTCAGTACTGGCATCACACAACACCAAGCTATAGCCGTTTCCATCTGGGTCAGTAGGCCATCCGCTTCCATCATCATAGTTTACGTAATCAATGGTATCCATATTTGAATTCCAAATAAGAACATCTTCGCCACCATTGGAAAGGCCACCGCCTTGCCATTGTGTTGAAGCAACGCTAAAAGTTGCAAGAACATTCGCCGAATTTTTAGCAAGAATCAAGTAAGAACCAGCGGCAAGATTTGTTCCAGCGGCAAACTCATGCGTTACTCCTTGTCCAAAAGAAAGACCGCCAAGAGTAGCCGATGAGCTACCATTATTAAGGATTTCTAAATATTCTAATGTATCCGGACCACTTGGATCGTTGTACATAATTTCATTGATAACCAAATTAGGTTTTGAGTTGTTGTATACAAAGCTGTATGTATAGATTGAATCCATTAATACATTTTTTGTGTTCAAAACACTATCAACGGTAAGTGTATTCTTAACACCATTGGCAAAAGCACTAGAATAGGTTAATGTCGCGGTATCCATAGCTGAATTAAGGGTTACTGTAGAAAGTCCCACGATACCCTTATATCTATTTGTAGAAGTAGCAAATGCTGTATTCATTGAATCTGAATAAGCCACCATGATATTGCTTCCCATTGTCCTCCAAATTCTCGTTACTTGTGGTGCAGATCGAGTAATGAATTTAACTGGCCCAATCCATTTAGACGTTCCAATTGAAGAACATGTATCTTGATAATAGAAATCATATTGTTTGTTTGGAATTAAGCTTGTAATAGTTCTAGGACTTGTTACGTTATTTAATTTCATTCCAGTCCCTAAAGTAAAGCCAGCAGTATCATATTCAATGTTTGATAGGCTAGCGGGAGAAGTCCAAATAAGACCAACTGAAGTAGGAGAAATTTGGGCAACCGTCATTCCTGAAGGAACAACACAAACAGGTGCAGCTGAAACCCCAGTAATTCTAAAGTTATCTAATATAACTTCTTCATCACCGGCTTCAACACGTAGTTCAACTTTAATAGACAAGTACATTCCTTTCCCTGAAATTTTGGCTTTAAAATCACTTAATGTATCGTTCAATGCAGTCTCTCCAGCTTCTCCACCAATGTAATTTTGATTTTTGTCAAAATACAAAGGACCCGTATTAGAGGTTGATGTTTTACCTGCATTTGAATCAGCAGCACAGAAATACATTAACTTAACATAGTTTCCACCGTCAATTTTCCCCCAAACACTTACCGTATCTCCGTTTCCATTAGAACCGAACCAGTTCTTGGCGTTATCATACCTATTAGAAGTAGGATTTGCAGCAGCAGCAATAATTAGTTCTAGACTATCATACCCGTTAATTGGAATTGAATCAAGTGTTAATACAATCTCACCATTACTTGGTGCAGAGCCTGGGTCACCTGAATTAATATCCTCAAATGCCAATACGAAGTTGCTATCAGCTCCAATAATTTGGAAATCTGGTCCTTTAGATCTAGAATTAATTTTAGAAACAGAGTCTCTGAGAGCATAATCTTCATTTCCGTCGTCAAATTGGTAATTAAGCTTCCACCCTAGCGTATCTTCAAAAGACTCCGAATAGAAAGTGCTTTGTGCCTGAAGACCAATAGTCAAAAGACATAAGCTAAATACTGATAATAATAGTTTTTTCATATTTCTGTTTTATTAATTTAATTAGTAATTGAATGATATTTTAGTTTCAATTTATTTAGTGTGTAAAATTAAAACTTTATTGCCAATATACAGGTTTTTTTGAACTGACTTGTACTTCCTTTTTCATTGTGTATTTCAAAGGAAATAATGTACAAGCCAGAGCGAGCTTTGGTGTTGTCTTCTGTGCTACCATCCCATGTTATAGTGCCCTGTATTGCTAATAACTCATTGTTGGCGAGCTGAATAATTTGTCTGCCTTCGGCATCATATATAATTACGTTTGCAACATTCCCAGCTGTCTCAAAAGAGTAGTTTATGTTTAAAACGTCCTCAAATCCGTCGTTATCTGGGGAAAAAGTTTCAGGTTCGATGACAATATTTTGACTGAAATCGCTTGCAGCAAAATATTGAGAATTGAGTAACCCTGGTGTTCCGTATCCAACTGTTTTTGCCGCTGAATGCCAGTTGTCTTTATTTTGAGTTTCGCGGTTGTAATCTAATCGTTCCAAACTTATTCCATTGGGATCCTTTATAAGCACATGATGCCAGTCTGAATTATAATGAAGTTGATCAACTATTTCTAATGAATCATTAATAACGACTACAATTCCTTCATCATTAGAAAAGGTGGGCATTGTTTCAATTTCCAAAAATCGAGATTCGTCATTTGTGGCGTAATGTTTTGTAATATCTGAATTGTCTTTGCTTATTAAAACAAAGCTTTTGGGCAAAAGAGAATAAGAAGAACTTGTAATAAATTTACAACCATCCAAAGTGTCTTTTGTTTCATCAAACTCACAAAGCACCCAGTTTTTTAAATCTATAATTTTATCACTTCTATTGTACAATTCAACGTAATCAGATTTAGCTGTCGAGTAGGGGTCAAATAGTATTTCATTGATAATAATATCTCCAATTTCCCCAATTTCAGGTAATCCAAATTGGGCGCTATTTTTTTCAATAGGTAATCCAGAGCAATTAACTAAACCAGCTACTTCAATGGTATATATTATTCGATTTATTAGAGTGCCATTAAGGTCAACGAGCAACTCGTTTGTTCCAGAAACCTTCACCTTTTTTGAGACAAGTGCATTTGAAAATTTAAAAATTAGTGCATTTAAATCGGAAAAAACAACGGTTTGATCAAAGGAAAGAAGCACAGAAGAATCTCCGATTGCGTTAGCTCTTAAAAGATTAGGGCCGGCTTTAGATGGGTTTAATGTTTTTATTGAATTATCTGCGTTTGGAGTTCCGCCTTTTTCATTTATTGAAGTCCGCCAATTTTCAGCTCCTGCACAAGGGTTGTCGCTGTCAATTAATTCTAGAGACCAACCTCCCGCTTTTTTATTATCATTGGCATACCAGCGGTCACTATAATCTACTAAATGAATTAATTCATTAGCTGTTGTCGTTAAACTCAATAAATCTCCAGAGTTGTTAAGCGATGGCCAAGAAGGTATCCCTAAAACATTTCCATATTTAGATAGCTGGGTTTCCCCATTTTTTTCGCAGATAACAATTTTTCCACCTGCTTCAATTAATCCACCTTGAAGACTCACACTGGTACTTTTATCCGAAAACAAACAAGAATCAAGGCTTATTAGTTTAGATGTACGATTGTGAATTTCTACATATTCGTAAGAAGAAACAGTCGTTTTTGAATCATCCGGATTTGGAAATATTTCATTAATCACTAAATCCAGCGCATTCGGATTTGCTCCTATTCCAAAAACCGAATTGTTTTCTTTTATCAAGTTTCCAAAACAATCCCCTATATTTTCAATTTTTAAATAATAAACTGTTCCAGGAAGAGGAGGCCCTGATAAAGTTAAATCAATAAATATACTCGGTTGAATTAAAATGGTATTTCCAATTATACTTAACCCATTGGTTACAGTATACTTTCCAGACAATAAACTTGCACTATCAAGCGGTTTTGTGAACTGAACGGTCAATAAATTTGGTCCAGTAATTTTCACGGAAACAACTTCTGGTTTATCCGTTTCTGGGGCTTTATTATAAACAGAATTTTGTTTTCCCGGCGTTCCACCATCCAAACTAGTTGACCCTTTCCAATTACTCGATCCACTGCAAGAATGGTCCGGATTAATTAATTCAAAAGTGAATCCTCCAACCGATTTAGCTGGGTCACCGTACCAAGATGCAAAATATTCTACTCGATCAATACTATTATCACTGCTATCTTTTAAAGTGAGCAAATCATCGGATATATTTAAACCCGGAAATGACTTTAGGGCAATCACTCTAACCCCGAAGGCTGCAAGATCAGCAGAATCTGACTGATGACATAAAACTGCATATTCGCCAGGGTTCAAAGTCGTCTCTGGTAGTTTTACCTGTCCTGTAGCTGATCGATCCGAAAACTCCCAGTTTTTAAGATTATAAGCCTTTTTTGAGTTGTTATAAATTTCAACCCAATCCGCATTAGGTAGGGCTACGGGAGGATTTGGGTCCGCCATTATTTCGTTGATAATAATGTCCCCTTTTTTTGCAGTGTAAAAAACTGGCCACACAAATTTGCTAAGCCAATTGTTCATTTTGTTGCCAGCTACATCTTCTGCATTTTTTACATTTAAAATGTGAACTGGAGTTCTACCTAAGCTTCCTTTTAAGTAATAATGCACAGACGAACTATCGAGACCATCGAACTGAATTAAACTATCTTGGTATGACATTCCTGAATTATCTAAGACTTCATAATTATTAGCGTCAAGTCCTAATATTGGATTAATGTTTTCACTGAATTTAATTTTAATTCGGTTCGAATCAAGAACATCATAATTAACCACAAATGGTTTTGTGGTATCTGAATAAAACAAACCCGTCACTTTAATGCTATCAAACGAAAAGAGGTGTTTTCTTGTAGAGGTATACTTGCAAAAAACACCAGAATATTGCGAAGAAATAAAATCAGAATTAGATACCGTTCCTTCCGAAACGTATCCTGCGTGACTCGAGCTCGTATCGGAGAGAAGCTCCCAATTGCCCACGCTGTCACGTGTTACTTTTATCCATCCGGCAGGATTCGACGCGGCAACCCCATCACGCCCGTCAATTAATAATGTTGAGGTACTCCCGGATTGTTTGTACAAACTAATATCATCAACCGTTCCTGATTGTCCACCGATTTTTACATAATAGCCGTTTATGCTGCTAGCAAAATTACCTTGATCAGCAACTAGGTAAAATCTGGCATAATTTGACCCTGAAGGTTGAAACCCAAGATTAAACTTAAATTCCCAGTTTGCATTTTTAATTGATTTTGAGGCTGCAGAAAGGTAAGAGCTGTTATTAGAAATAGCGTTTGTATCGTTAAGCTGCAATTCAAAACTAGGGTTCACTCGAAACAAACTGTCATCACCTATCCATTTAGGGTTATTTGTGAAATTTCCATCCGAAAAGTCTTCTGAAATTTGCCCAAACCCTAGTGAAGGTAAAAGAAAAATTAAGCCAGTTATTATTGATGATATTATTCTCAGAATCATGGAGTAACAAATGTAGTTGGTCTTGTTTAAACATACCAATTTTAGATGTATAAAAACGAATACTATTCCTTTGGAGATATAAATGGAACAAACACAAGGTAATTGTACTTTTGCAGTCGTTTAAGAAAGACAAATGAAAATAGCAGTAGTTGGAGCAACTGGAATGGTTGGTCAGGTAATGAGAGTTGTATTAGCAGAGTTAAATTTTCCAGTTACAGAATTAATTCCTGTAGCTTCTGAGCGGTCAGTAGGAAAGGAGATAGAGTTCAAAGGCAAAAAACACATCGTTGTTGGAATGGAAGAAGCCATTTCCCTAAAGCCAGATATTGCTCTTTTTTCTGCCGGGGGTGAAACTTCAAAAATTTGGGCCCCAAAATTTGCAGAAGCTGGAACAACTGTTATTGACAATTCTTCTGCTTGGAGAATGGATGAGAGCAAAAAATTAATTGTACCGGAAATTAATGCGGATCAACTAACCAAAGAAGATAAAATTATTGCCAATCCAAATTGCTCTACGATTCAATTAGTAATGGTTTTAAATCCATTGCATAAAAAATATGGAATTAAAAGAGTGGTTATCAGCACGTATCAGTCTATTACAGGAACTGGTGCAAAAGCGGTTCTTCAGTTAGAAAATGAAAGGCAAGGTATCCAAGGTGAAATGGCTTATCCTTATCCTATTGATGGAAACTGCCTGCCTCATTGTGATGATTTTACGGAGAATGGATATACCAAGGAAGAAATGAAATTGGTAAACGAAACCAAGAAAATTCTTGGAGATGATTCTGTAAAAGTAACGGCTACAGCAGTTCGAGTACCCGTTCAAGGTGGACACAGTGAAGCAGTAAATATTGAGTTTGAGAATGATTTTGATTTAGCTGAATTACGCAAAATTTTATCACAATCAGAGGGCGTAACCTTACAAGATAATCCAGATACTAATACCTACCCGATGCCCAGATATGCAGAAGGTAAAAACGACACATTTGTGGGCAGAATAAGACGCGATGAAACGCAAGAAAACACCTTAAACTTGTGGATAGTTGCAGATAATTTAAGAAAAGGTGCGGCTGCGAATACAGTACAAATTGCACAGTATTTAGTGGATAAGGGTTTGGTTTAAATTAGTCTTCCAAAATTTCCACCAAACCAAAGTTTAGTTGTCGTCTCGCTAAATCTGCAGTCAAAACTTTTACTCGCAATTTGGCGCCTAAGTTTATTGCCTTTTTAGAGCGCTGACCTACGGCTTGAAAATTCTTTTCATCAAAAGAGTAATAATCACCAGGCAAATCACGCATTTTTATCATGCCTTCGCATTTATTGTCTTCCAGCTCAATATAAATACCCCACTCACTCATTCCGCTTACGTAACCGTCAAACTCATCTCCTTCTGTGTTTTGCATAAACAAAACTTGAAAATATTTGGTAGAATCACGTTCTGCTTTGGTTGCCTTGTGCTCCATTTCAGAACTATGCTTACACCAATGTTCTAAGTCTTCTTCGTTTACTTGTGTTTTTCCAGAAGCATACTGTTCTAAGAGGCGATGCGCCATCATGTCTGGGTACCTTCTAATTGGAGAAGTAAAATGCGAGTAATACTGAAAGCTTAATCCATAATGCCCAATGTTTTGCGTTGAATATACGGCCTTTGCCATGGTCCGAATTGCTAAATTTTCAATTATACTTTCTTCTCTTTTACCTTGAACATCAGACAATAAGTTGTTTAAGTTTTTAGCAATATTTCCTTTAGAAAATTTATAATCGTAACCGAATTTTTTAATGAAATCACTAAAAATCATTAGCTTTTCTGGGTCCGGATTATCGTGGATTCGGTAAATAAAAGGCTTTGGTTTCGCGTTCTTATCTTTTGGTTTAGCTATAGATTCTGCAACCGTTCTGTTGGCGAGTAGCATAAATTCTTCAATGAGTTTATGCGCATCTTTTTGAGTTTTAAAATAAACACCAATTGGTTTTTTATCTTCATCAAGGTCAAACCGAACTTCGATTTTGTCAAATGCAATTGAACCTTCTGTCATTCTTTTCTGGCGCAATGTTTTTGCTAAAGTATTCAGGCTATTGAGTTCATTGACATAATCTCCATCACCGCCTTCTAAGATTTCTTGAACCTCTTCGTAGGTATATCTTCTATCCGAATAAATAACTGTTTTTGCAATGCGATGATTAATCATCTTGGCATTTTTATCCAACTCAAATATGCAAGCGAAAGTTAGTTTTTCTTCTTTTGGACGCAAGGAGCAAACTTGATTGGAGAGTACTTCTGGTAGCATAGGAATTACTCTATCTACTAAGTATACAGAGGTTGCTCTATCTTTAGCTTCTCGCTCTAATGCTGTTCCAGGAGTTACATAATGAGTCACATCTGCGATATGAACCCCAATTTCAATGTTTCCGTTTTCTAAAACGCGATAACTTAAAGCATCGTCAAAATCTTTGGCGTCTTTTGGGTCAATTGTAAATGTGGTTATTTCTCTATAGTCTTCGCGCTTACTAATTTCTTCTTTTGAAATAGTTGTATCAATTTTCGCTGCGTCTTCTTTTACTGAATCAGGAAAATCCAGAGGAAATCCGTATTCTGCTAAAATGGAAAACATTTCTGCGTCGTTTTCACCAGGAAACCCTAAAATTTCCTTCACAGCACCGAAAGGGCTTTCGGCATTACCGGGCCAATCTACCAAAGTAGCTATAACTTTTTGACGGTTCTCGGCACCGTTTAATTTTTGAAGTGGAATAAAAAAATCGATTGTTACTTTTCGGTCATCCGGAACAAAAAACGCAAATTTTTCATTTTTCTGAATAGTTCCTACAAACTCCGTTTTTTTTCTTTTTAGAACTCCTACTACTTTCCCTTTGAATTTTTTACGATTGTCGGGAATCATTTTCACGGAAACCGTATCTCCATTTAATGCTTTGCCCGTTGAATGTTCACCTATAAAGATATCTTCATCCATTCCCTCTACAAGTACAAATGCACTTCCTCGTTGGGTGAAGTCAATTACTCCTTCTACTATTTTACTCACTGTTTTTACTTGGTATTTTCCGTCGTCTTCGGTTATTTCATTATCACCCAATAAAGCCTCCAGTCCATATTGAACTTGGGTTTTACCTTTACTAGTGTTTAAGCTTATTCTACGGCAAATTTGTTTTTGGCTGAAAGCCCTTGTTGGCGCATCGAATAATGATGACAAAATTAATCTTTTTACCGATTCTGGTTTATTTTTTTCTTTTCGTGCTCCTTTCTTTTTTCTACCCACTTTTACTTAGAATTAATCTTTTTTTTATCCTTAAAAAACCGATATTTGTTTTCAAGGCTAAGATTTTAAAAGTAGAATTATTTTTGACGACGCAATTGGAAGAAGACTTTTCTTTTAAACAGCGTAAAAACACAAGAACTATGTTAATAAAAGGGATAGAAGAAGCATTAAACAATCAAATTTTATTGGAGTCGGAATCGAGCCAAACCTACCTTGCTATGGCTTGCTGGGCTGAAACAAATGGATTTGATGGAACATCTGGTTTTATGTATGCTCACAGCGATGAGGAAAGAGGGCACATGCTTAAAATTGTAAAATACATAAATGAGCGTGGTTCAAGGGCGATTATACCTGAACTACCACAACCAAAAGACGATTACAAGACTTTATTAGAAGTATTTGAAAATTTATTGGAGCACGAAGTGGCTGTTACGAACAGCATTAATGAATTAGTATTTAAAACTTTGGAAGCAAAGGATTACACTACGCACAACTTTTTGCAATGGTATGTAAGTGAGCAGACTGAGGAAGAAGCTTTGGCGCGAAGCATTTTAGACAAACTTAAAATGATAGGAAACGATAAAGGTGGAATGTACCTTTTTGATCGTGATGTAGAAAGTATTCAGGTAACAAGTGCGGCATCACTTCAAGCTAAATAACAGGTTTTCTTGAACGCAAAAATTTGGGATTATATAAACCTAATGAGCCACATACGGCCATTGCGATTTGTAAATCTTATTCAAGTCTATTTTTCTTATTATTGGAGTAAGTGGAGAGGTAAAGCCAATATGTGGGGGAGCCCTGCTAGTATTTCCATTGAACCCACAACGGCCTGTAATTTAGGATGCCCAGAGTGCCCAAGTGGATTGAAAAAATTTACTCGTGCTGAAGGAAATTTAAAGGAAGGTTTTTTAACTGATTTATTTGGTCAGTTAAAAAACACCCTTTTTTATGTCACTTTTTATTTTCAAGGAGAGCCATTCATTCACCCAAAATTTTTAGAATTGGTAAGAGAAGCCAAAAAACAAAAGTTGTACACCGCCACAAGTACTAACGCTCATTTTTTAAACGATAAGCAGGCAAAGAAAACTGTTGAAAGTGGACTGGATAGATTAATTATTTCTATTGACGGGACCACACAAGAAAGCTACGAGCAGTATCGAGTAAACGGAAAGCTGGAAAAAGTTATTGAAGGCACAAAAAACATTATTCATTGGAAAAAAGAACTGAACTCAAAAACACCCTATGTTATTTTTCAATTTCTGGTTGTTAGGCACAACGAGCACCAAATAGAAAACGTAAAAGAACTGGGAAAGAAGTTAGGCGTAGATGAAGTTAAGTTTAAAACGGCACAACTTTACGACTACAAAAACGGCAATGAATTGATGCCGAAAAACGAAAAATTTTCGAGATATAAAAAGGATACAAACGGAACGTTTAGTATAAAAAACCCATTAGATAATCAATGTTGGAGAATGTGGCAAGGATGTGTGGTTACTTGGGACGGACTAGTTGTCCCTTGTTGTTTTGATAAAGACGCCGGACATCAAATGGGTGACTTAAAAGAAAATGACTTCAAAGAGGTTTGGAACTCGAAAAATTACAATCAATTTAGATCTTCTATTTTAAAAAGCCGAAGTGAAATTGACATTTGTACTAATTGTACCGAAGGAACCAAAGTTTGGGAAGAGGTATAAAGAGCCAGGTTCAAAATTATTAATACTCCAGTTTAAACCCAAAGCGTTTTTCCATTCCTTCATTTCCTTGTAAACCGCCACAGTGAATTGCTACCAGCTTTGTCCCTTTCTTGTATCTGCCTTTTTTTATTCTATCGAAAACCCCAAACATCATTTTACCGTTGTAAATCAAGTCAAGTGGGATTCCAAATTCTTTATAAAACCAATTTACAAAATCAACCAATTCTTTCATTGGTTTGAGCTTAGCAAAGCCCCCAAAATGGTAGTCGTTTATTAATTCTAACTGACTCTTTTTTTGCTCCAATAATTTAGGAGAATCTTCAAGTTGTAACACCTTCAAAATTTCAATTTCCAAATATCCGCCCCCCTTTAAAGCCGGGTATACTTCTAATTGTTCGTTTGTGTTTAGGGCGCTTAATATTCC
>TARA_B110000091_G_scaffold214592_1_pt1 | contig 14374 bp, 10 predicted proteins | sample TARA_B110000091 | Tara Oceans TARA_B110000091 (sample SAMEA4397278) | marine metagenome | biome: Polar Biome; feature: [DCM] deep chlorophyll maximum layer (ENVO:01000326); material: water (ENVO:00002006), including particulate matter (ENVO:01000060) such as... | depth 35 m
TAGACTTCCTTAAAACCTTCAAATTTGAAGGTTTTAAGGAAGTCTAAAATAGACATGTACACAAGTTCAATTCGAGAAACTGATAAGGAAGTGGCTTTTCGATGTAAAGATGTATTTGATTTCATCAATAAGCCTTTAACAAACGAAAAGCTTATTGATCTAATTAATAAAATCTAATCAACTTGTTTACTAGCCTTCTTACTCCCTGAATACATTTCATACTTTTGTAATTTAACATCTAGTGCAGCATTTTTCAAAGGAATCTTCTTAGATGGTTTTAATCCAATAAATTTGAAAGCTTCAAAATTACTACTCAATATCCAAGCTTGAAACCCAGAGTAGCTCTTTTTAAATGTATTCCCAATTTCTTTATACAACCCAATAATATCATCTTCTTTTAAACGCTCTCCATAAGGCGGATTACTAATAATAAAACCGGAATCCCAATTATTTTCAGCTTCAAAGAAATCTACGTTTTCAACTTCTATTCTATCGTCAAGCATCATATCCCTTGCAGAAAATTCAGTCATAGATACCGCTTTCTTTGAAATATCAAACCCCTTAAACTTGACAAAACTAGGTTCAATTTCCATCTTTAATTGCTTCTTAACAGCAACCCACAATTGTTTGTCGAAGTTATCCCATTTTTCAATGGCGAATGACTTAATAAATAATCTGGGAGGGAAATTTTGAGCAATCATAGCAGCCTCAATTAGAATTGTTCCAGAACCACACATTGGGTCAAGTAAGTCTGTCTTTTTATCCCAACCAGATAATAGAATTATACCCGCTGCTAGAGCTTCATTTAATGGCGCCATATGATCTTTTTTACGATAGCCTCTTTGATGCAAAGAAAATCCAGCTACATCTAAAAGAATGGTAACGTCGAGTTCATTGATATGGACATTAATAGGTAAATCTGGATTCCTAACATTTACATCAGGACGCTTGTCATCATTTCTAGATCTAAAACGATCACATAAGGCATCTTTAACTCTTAACCCTGCAAATTTACTATGGGTGAAAACGCTCGAATTAGAAATACAATCAATAGAAAAGGTTTGATCCAGTTCCATATATTCTTCCCAAGGTAATTTCTTAGCCTTAAAATACAAATCCTTTTCGGTATGTGCTTTGAACTTGAATACAGGTATTAATAGCCTTAGGACAGTCCGAAGAGACAACATACACCTATATAAACATTCATCATTACCTTCAAATGTAACTCCCCTTTTTATCTTTTTAATTTTCTTACCCCCAGCAACTTCAATCTCAGCGGCTAAAAGATCTTCCAACCCCGCAAATGTTTTTGCAACAATCTCCATATTTATATTTTATAACAAATAAAAAACCCCTCGTTAAAACGAGGGGTTTAAATTATTAAGCTTCTGCTTTTGTACCACCGAAGTTAATCGGAAAGCCTTTCGATCCTGGATCATTTGCTTCTTTTATCGGTCCATTAATGTGCTCAAATTTTCGTATATTTTCGTTCAAAGCATTAACCAACCGTTTTGTGTTTTGAGGAGTCATTACAACCCTACTCTTAACTCTAGCTTTTGGCACACCTGGCATTATTTTCACAAAATCCATAATAAACTCTGAATTCGAATGTGAAATAATAGCCAAGTTTGAATATTCACCATCAGCAACCTCTTCGCTAAGTTCTATACTTAATTGATTCGGTTCTTGTTGATTATCCTCTTTAAAGTCGCTCATACTATAATTCTTCGCTCATTTTTTTTGAATCAATTAAAGCTTGGTATTCTTCCTTAGAACCAACAACAATGTTATCATACAGTTTTAAACCTGTACCCGCTGGTATTTTCTTACCAACAATAACATTCTCTTTAAGTCCTTCCAAATAATCAATCTTTCCGTTTACTGCAGCCTCATTAAGAACTTTCGTAGTTTCTTGGAAAGATGCCGCTGAAATAAACGAATTAGTTTGTAATGATGCTCTAGTAATACCTTGAAGAATTGCCGTAGAAGTTGCTGGAATTGCTTCCCTTGCTTCAACTAAAACTTTATCTTCTCTTCTTAAAGTAGAATTCTCTTCCCTTAATTTACGAGCAGTAATGATTTGACCAAGTTTTAATTCAGCTGAACCTCCAACCTCAATAACAACCATTTTACCAAAAATATTATCGTTCTCTTTATTGAAATCAATCTTATTTGCAATTTCTTTTTCTAAGAATTTAGTATCTCCAGCATCATCAATAACAACTTTTCTCATCATCTGACGAACGATTACTTCAAAATGCTTATCGTTAATTCCAACACCTTGTAAACGATAAACCTCTTGGATTTCATTTACAATATATTCCTGAACCTTTGTTGGTCCTTGAATTCTTAAGATATCACTTGGAGTAATAGCCCCTTCAGAAAGAGACATACCCGCTTTGATATAATCGTTTTCCTGAACTAAGATATGCTTAGATAATGGAACTAAGTATTTCTTAATTTGACCAGTTTTAGCTTCAACAATTACTTCTCTATTACCACGTTTGATTTTCCCATAGCTTACAATACCATCAACTTCAGCAACAACAGCTGGATTTGATGGATTACGAGCTTCGAATAACTCAGTTACTCTAGGAAGTCCTCCAGTAATATCACCACCTTTAGCCGCAGAACGAGGAATTTTAGCTAAAATTTGACCAGGCTTAATTGTTTCACCAATTTCAACACTTATATGAGCTCCAACAGGAAGTGCATATGATCTAAGAACTTCAGTACCTTTAACGATTTGAATGTTAGGGTTTCTTTTCTTGTCTCTATTCTCAACAATTACCTTTTCTTCAAATCCAGTTTGCTCATCAGACTCAACTCTAAATGTAATTCCTTCCTCAATGAAATCAAATTGAACCTTACCAGCTTCTTCACAAATAATAGAAGCATTATATGGATCCCAATCACAAACTATATCGCCTTTTTTAACTTTCTTACCAGGCTTTATATATAATGATGCTCCGTAAGGAATAAGGTTAGATGTTAGTTGAATTTTAGTCTTAGGATCAACAACTCTCATTTCAGCTGAACGACCAATAACTATATTAACTTTTTCACCTAAATCATTTTCACCCTCAACAGTCTTCAATTCATCAATTTCTAAAATACCGTCATACTTTACAACATTTTTGCTATCAGCAGAAGATGTGGATGCAGTACCCCCAACGTGGAAAGTTCTTAATGTCAACTGAGTTCCTGGTTCACCAATCGATTGTGCCGCAATAACACCAACAGCTTCACCTGGTTTAACTTGTCTTCCAGAAGCCAAGTTTCTACCGTAACATTTTGCACAAATACCTCTTCCCTGTTCACAAGTAAGCGCTGATCTAATTTCAACAGCATCAATTGGAGACTCTTCAATAATATCAGCAATAATAGCAGTAATTTCTTCACCTGCGGTCACAACGATTTCACCTGTTTGAGGATGGTAAACATCATGAACAGATGTTCTACCTTCGATTCTAGCACCTAAAGTTTCAACAATTTCATCATCTTTAGTTAAAGCAGTAGCCTCAAGACCTCTTAATGTTCCACAGTCTAATGCAGTAACAACAACATCTTGCGCTACATCAACTAAACGACGTGTTAAGTAACCTGCATCAGCCGTTTTAAGAGCCGTATCTGCAAGACCTTTACGAGCACCGTGAGTAGATATAAAGTACTCAAGAATTGAAAGTCCTTCTTTAAAGTTAGATATAATTGGATTTTCAATTACAGCTTGGGAAGTAGCTCCAGATTTTTGTGGCTTAGCCATTAAACCTCTCATTCCTGATAACTGACGAATCTGTTCTTTAGATCCCCTAGCACCAGAATGATACATCATATAAACTGAATTAAAACCTTGACGATCAGTTTCCAAGTTGTTCATAAGAACTTCTGTTAACTCAACGTTTGTTCTACTCCATACATCAATAACTTGGTTATAACGCTCATTATTGGTGATGAACCCCATGTTATAGTTACTCTTAATCTCAGTGATTTTCTCTTCAGCTTGAGCTATTAAAGTAACTTTTTCCTCAGGGATAATTACATCATTTAGCGAGAATGATAATCCACCTTTAAATGCATTATAAAAACCTCTTTCCTTGATCTTATCCAAGAATTCAGTTGTATCAGCCATTCCTGTAATTCTAATTACTTCAGAAATTACATTTTTAAGCTCCTTTTTAGTTAAAAGTTTATCAATAAAACCAACTGCTTTTGGAACATCTTGATTAAACAAAACTCTACCAGCTGTAGTTTTTATAATCTTTTCAACTAATTCTTCATTTTCTCTAACAGTAGCTTTTACCCTAATATTAGCATGAAGCTCAACAGCTTTTTCGTTCAGCGCAATAATTACCTCTTCAGAAGAGTAGAAAATCATTCCTTCACCCTTAACAGGCTCCTTTTTCGTTCCTATCTTTGACTTAGTAATATAATAAAGTCCTAATACCATATCCTGAGACGGTACAGTAATAGGCTGACCATTTGCAGGGTTTAAGATATTGTGAGACGCTAACATTAACATTTGAGCTTCCAAAATCGCAGCGTTACCTAATGGTAGGTGAACCGCCATCTGATCACCATCAAAATCGGCATTAAATGCAGAACATGCTAATGGATGTAATTGGATTGCTTTTCCTTCAATCAATTTTGGTTGGAAAGCCTGAATACCAAGACGGTGAAGTGTAGGAGCACGGTTAAGTAAGACAGGATGTCCTTTTAACACGTTTTCCAAAATATCCCAAACAACAGGATCTTTCTTATCTACCATTTTTTTAGCAGATTTCACTGTCTTTACAATACCTCTTTCAATCATCTTACGGATGACAAATGGCTTATAAAGTTCAGCAGCCATGCTCTTTGGAATTCCACATTCATGTAATTTTAATGTAGGTCCAACAATAATTACTGATCTAGCAGAATAATCAACCCTTTTTCCCAATAAGTTTTGACGGAAACGTCCAGACTTACCTTTTAAAGAGTCAGATAATGACTTAAGAGCTCTATTCGCATCAGTCTTAACAGCATTTGCTTTTCTAGAGTTATCGAATAAAGAATCAACTGCCTCTTGCAACATACGTTTTTCATTACGCAAAATCACTTCTGGAGCTTTGATCTCAATCAATCTCTTCAAACGGTTATTTCTTATAATAACTCTTCTGTATAAATCATTTAAATCAGAAGTAGCAAAACGTCCTCCATCCAATGGAACTAATGGTCTTAATTCTGGTGGAATAACAGGAACAACTTTAATAATCATCCATTCAGGACGGTTTTCAATATGCTTGTTTGCAGATCTAAAAGCCTCAACAACATTTAACCTTTTTAAGGCTTCCGCTTTTCTTTGTTGAGAAGTTTCAGTGTTTGCCTTATGTCTTAATTCATAAGACAATGCATCTAAATCCAACCTCTTTAATAGCATCTCTAACGCCTCAGCTCCCATTGCGGCAACAAATTTGTTTGGATCTGAATTATCTAAGAATTGATTCTCTTTAGGTAAAGCATCACAGATATCTAAATATTCTTCTTCAGTTAAGAACTCTAAATAATCTAACGGTTCACCGTCTTTATTAACAGCTTCACCTGCATTTACTACGACATATCTCTCGTAGTAAATAATCATATCTAATTTCTTAGTAGGTAAACCTAAAAGGTAACCCATTTTGTTTGGTAAGGAGCGGAAGTACCATATATGACAAACAGGCACAACCAATTGGATGTGTCCCATTCTCTCACGACGAACTTTCTTTTCCGTTACTTCAACTCCACATCTATCACAAACAATTCCTTTGTAACGGATTCTCTTATATTTTCCACAGTGACATTCCCAATCCTTAACAGGACCAAAAATTCTTTCACAGAACAAACCATCCCTTTCAGGCTTATAAGTTCTATAGTTAATTGTCTCTGGTTTTATTACTTCACCACTTGAGCGATCCAGAATTAATTCTGGAGAAGATAAACTAATAGTTATCTTATCAAATTTTGGTGGAGTTTTTACGTTTTTTCTATATGCCATCGTTGTACGATAATAAATTCAACAAAAAATCAGTTACTTGGATTAACCTAAAGTAATATTAAGTCCTAATCCTTGAAGTTCATGTAACAATACATTAAACGATTCAGGAATACCTGGTTCAGGCATTGCTTCACCTTTAACAATTGCTTCATAAGCTTTAGCTCTACCATAAACGTCATCAGACTTAACAGTAAGAATTTCACGAAGGATATTAGATGCACCAAATGCTTCAAGTGCCCAAACTTCCATCTCTCCAAACCTCTGGCCTCCAAACTGAGCTTTACCTCCAAGTGGTTGTTGAGTAATAAGTGAGTATGGTCCGATTGAACGCGCATGCATTTTGTCATCAACTAAGTGACCTAATTTTAACATATAAATAATACCTACAGTACCCGGTTGATCAAATCTTTCACCAGAACCACCATCATAAAGATAAGTTTGTCCGTTTTCATTGATTCCAGCTTTATCAGTATATTCTTTAATTTGATCTAATGATGCACCGTCAAAAATTGGAGTTGCAAACTTCATCCCTAATTTCTCACCAGCCCAAGCAAGAACAGTCTCATAAATCTGACCTAAGTTCATACGAGAAGGTACACCTAATGGATTAAGAACGATATCTACAGGAGTTCCGTCTTCTAAGAAAGGCATGTCTTCCTCACGAACTATTCTCGCAACGATACCTTTGTTACCATGACGACCTGCCATTTTATCACCAACCTTTAGCTTTCTCTTCTTAGCTAAATAAACTTTAGCAAGTTTAACAATACCTTGAGGTAACTCATCACCTACAGTAATTGCAAACTTTTTACGTTTATGTGCACCTAAAATATCAGAAGCCTTGATGTTAAAGTTATGAATCAATCTCTTAATCATATCGTTTATACCCTCGTCTTTCGACCAGTTCATAGGATTAACGTTATCATAATCGATATCCGCTAAAGCCTTTTTAGTAAACTTAGATCCTTTTCCAATTAATTCTTCCTTGTACAAGTTAAATACACCTGCAGAAGTTTTACCCTCAACAATTTTCCAAAGCTTATCAAGTAAAACTCCTTTTACTTCACTAAGGTTCTTTTTGAATGTTTCTTCTAATTTAGCAACTGCATTCTTCTCATCAGCTCTAGACTTTCTGTCCTTAATTGCACGAGAAAATAATAACTTATCAATTACAACACCAGTAACAGATGGAGAAACTTTTAATGAAGCATCTTTTACGTCACCAGCTTTATCACCGAATATTGCTCTTAAAAGCTTTTCTTCTGGTGTAGGATCTGTTTCACCTTTAGGAGTAATTTTACCAATTAGAATATCACCTTCTTTAACCTCGGCACCAACTCTAATCATTCCATTTTCATCCAAGTCCTTTGTAGCTTCCTCACTTACGTTTGGAATATCAGCAGTAAGTTCTTCTAAACCACGTTTAGTGTCCCTCACCTGCATTACGAACTCTTCAATATGAACTGAAGTATAAATATCTTCCTTTACAACCTTCTCTGAGATTACAATTGCATCTTCAAAGTTATACCCCTTCCAAGGCATAAATGCAACTTTTAAGTTACGTCCAATAGCTAATTCACCATTTTCAGTAGCATATCCCTCACAAAGAACCTGACCTTTCGTCACCGATTGTCCTTTACTTACAATTGGTTTAAGGTTGATACAAGTACCCTGGTTAGTTTTCTTAAACTTAGTTAGTTTATAGATTCTTAAATCATCTTCAAAACTTACTAATTTTTCTTGATCAGTTCTATTATATCTAATGTGAATTTCATTCGCATCAACGTATTCAACTTCACCTTGTCCTTCAGAATTTATTAAAACCCTAGAATCTCTAGCAACTTGTTTCTCTAAACCAGTTCCAACAATAGGAGCTTGAGGTCTTAATAAAGGAACAGCTTGACGCATCATATTAGATCCCATTAAGGCTCTGTTAGCATCATCATGCTCTAAGAATGGAATAAGCGAAGCTGCAATAGAAGCAATTTGGTTAGGAGCAACATCCATCATTGCGAGCTCTTTTGGCTCAACAATAGGATAATCAGCTTCTAATCTTGCTTTAACAGCATTATTTGCAAATGTACCATCATCATTTAAAGTAGCATTCGCCTGCGCAATTAATTTACCTTCTTCTTCTTCAGCTGAGTAGTATTTAAACTTAGTCAAATCAACTTTTCCATCTACAACATCTCTGTAAGGTGTTTCGATAAATCCAAGCTTATTTATTTTAGCATAAACACAAAGCGATGAAATTAAACCAATATTTGGTCCTTCAGGTGTTTCAATTGTACAAAGTCTTCCGTAGTGAGTGTAATGAACATCTCGTACTTCAAACCCTGCTCTTTCTCTAGATAAACCTCCAGGTCCAAGGGCAGACAATCTTCTTTTATTCGTAATTTCAGCCAATGGATTGGTTTGATCCATAAACTGTGAAAGTTGGTTAGTTCCAAAGAAAGAATTTATAACAGATGATAATGTTTTGGCATTAATCAAATCTGTTGCTGTAAATACTTCATTGTCACGAACATTCATTCTTTCTCTAATTGTTCTAGCCATTCTAGCTAAACCAACTCCGAATTGAGAATAAAGTTGCTCACCAACTGTTCTAACACGTCTATTAGATAAGTGATCAATATCATCAATCTCAGCCTTAGCATTAATTAATTCAATTAAATACTTAATAATAGAAATAATATCCTCTCTAGTAAGCACACGAGATGCTTCGGATAAGTCATTTCCTAGTTTCTTATTAATTCTATATCTACCAACCTCACCAAGATCATATCTTGAGTCAGAGAAAAATAATTTATCAATTACTCCTCTAGCAGTATCCATATCAGGCGGCTCTGCATTACGTAGCACCCTATAAATATGTTCAACTGCCTCTTTTTCAGAGTTTGAAGTATCTTTTTGTAATGTATTGTATATAATCGCAAAATCAGCACTTGAAGCATCCTCCTTATGTAAAAGGATAGTTTTAGAACCTGAATCTTCAATAAGCTCTAAATGATCTTCTTCAATAACTGTTTCTCTATCGATAATAATTTCGTTTCTTTCGATAGATACAACTTCACCTGTATCTTCATCAACGAAATCTTCTACCCATGATCTTAAAATTCGCGCCGCAAGTTTTCTTCCTACTGTCTTCTTAAGATTCTTTTTATTTACTTTAATTTCATCTGCAAGATTAAAAATCTCTAAGATATCTTTATCAGACTCATAACCAATAGCTCTTAATAAAGTAGTAACAGGTAATTTCTTCTTACGATCTATGTAAGCATACATTACACTGTTAATGTCAGTTGCAAATTCAATCCAAGATCCTTTAAAAGGAATAATTCTTGCAGAATACAACTTAGTACCATTTGCGTGACGGCTTTGACCGAAAAACACACCTGGTGAACGATGTAACTGAGAGACAATAACACGCTCAGCTCCGTTAATAACAAAAGTACCCTTTGGGGTCATATAAGGAATCGTACCTAAATAAACATCTTGAACAATTGTTTCAAAATCTTCATGTTCTTCATCAGTACAATATAATTTCAGCTTTGCCTTAAGTGGAACACTATAAGTAAGTCCTCTTTGAATACATTCTTCTAATGAATAACGTGGAGGATCAACAAAATAATCTAAAAATTCTAATACGAATTGATTTCTCGCATCCGTAATAGGAAAGTTTTCGTTAAATACTTTAAACAAACCTTCAGTTTCTCTATTCTCAGGAGTAGTTTCGAACTGGAAAAAGTTTGAAAAAGATTGTAACTGTACTTCAAGAAAATCAGGATATTCAGGACGCGCCTTGGCATCAGCAAAATTAATCCTTTGAGTAAATTTAGTCAATTCAGACATAAATGATAGTATTGGTTAAAAATACAATTGTGTTAAACTACAAAATGGGTTAGACCAATCCGCATAGCGGATAGGACTAACCCTTTGTAAATGTCTTAGATGAACTACTTCACCTCAACTTCAGCACCAGCTTCTTCTAACTGAGCCTTAATAGTCTCTGCTTCTTCTTTAGAAACACCTTCCTTAACAGGAGCAGGAGCACTATCAACTACACCTTTAGCTTCTTTTAAACCTAAACCAGTAATTTCTTTAACTAATTTTACGACACCTAATTTAGCACCACCTGGAGCTTTTAAGATAACGTCAAATTCAGTTTGTTCAGCAGCAGCTTCACCATCACCATCTCCAGAAGCAGCAACTGCAACTGCAGCAGCAGCTGGCTCAATTCCATACTCGTCTTTTAAGATACCAGCAAGTTCGTTTACTTCTTTAACTGTTAAGTTTACTAATTGCTCTGCAAAATCTTTTAAATCAGCCATTTTTTTAAGCTTTTAAATTGAATAAATAATAATTTTTAATCTTCTTTCTGTGATAATGTCTTAAGAATACCTGAAAGTATTGATCCACCACTTGTAAGACCGCTAATAACGTTTTTAGCAGGAGATTGTAATAATGCAATAAGATCACCTATTAATTCATCCTTACTCTTAATAGAGCTTAGAACTTTAATTTGGTCGTCCCCTACATAAACACACTCCTCAACGAAAGCACCTTTCAATAATGGTTTCTCACTCTTTTTTCTGAACTTTTCGATTACTTTAGCTGGTGTATTACCAACCTCTGTAAACATAATTGAAGTAGCTCCTTTCAATACTCCATATAACTCAGAGTAATCCTTTTCGGCAGACTCCATAGCTTTTTGAAGCAATGTGTTTTTTACAACTTCAATTGTAATTCCTTGTTCATAAAACGCCCCTCTTAGCGTGTTGGTATCCTCAACAGGCATTGAAGAGATATCAGTCAAGTAAAAATGTGGATTTGACTCCAATTTCACCTTAAGATTTTCAATCACTTGATTTTTTTCTTCTCTGTTCATGTTTTAATACTGTCTAAATTAGAGAAATAATATATATATTGGAAGCAATGTAACAACACTTTATAAGAATGATTTTACTTCAACTTTAACCCCAACGCTCTGTGTACTTGAAAAAGTAAGACTTCTTACATAAGCACCTTTTGAGCTAGACGGTTTAAGCTTCATAATGACATTCATCAATTCATTCGCATTTTCTGTAAGTTGTTCAGCACTAAAAGATACCTTTCCTGCAGAAGCATGAATGATTCCGTATTTATCAACCTTGAAGTCAATTTTACCAGCCTTTACCTCAGTAACAGCTTTCGCTACATCCATAGTAACAGTACCAGCCTTTGGATTCGGCATAAGACCTCTTGGTCCTAAAACTCTACCTAAAGCTCCTACCTTACCCATACAAGCAGGCATAGTAATTATAACATCTACATCTGTCCAACCACCTTTTATCTTTTCTACATACTCATCCAATCCCGCAAAATCAGCACCTGCATCAAGCGCTTCTTGAACTTTATCTGGAGTACATAAAACAAGAACTTTTACCTCTTTCCCGGTTCCGTGAGGTAACGTAGCTATTCCCCTAACCATTTGGTTAGCTTTTCTAGGATCAACTCCTAAGCGGATATCAACATCAAATGACGCATCAAACTTAGTCGTAGTAATTTCCTTAACAATTTCGGCTGCTTTTGCTAGATCATGAGTCGCTTCTTGATCGAACTTCGCTAGTGCTGCCTTCCGGTTTTTACTTAGTTTAGCCATAATAATTAAATAATTTTTTTTAGTAAGGGAAATCTCCTGCAACAGTTACACCCATACTTCTAGCTGTACCAGCAACCATTTTCATGGCAGAAGAGATTGTAAATGCATTTAAATCAGGCATTTTTCCTTTAGCGATTTCCTCAACTTGATCCCAAGTTAAGTTACCAACTTTCATTCTGTTCGGTTCCGATGATCCTTTCTTTAATTTAATAGCGTCCATTATTTGCACAGCAACTGGCGGCTCTTTTAAAATAAAGTCAAACGATCTGTCTGAATAAACTGTAATGATAGTTGGAATTACTTTCCCAGCTTTATCCTGAGTTCTTGCGTTAAACGCTTTACAGAACTCCATGATGTTAACACCATTTGCACCTAATGCAGGACCAACTGGCGGTGACGGGTTCGCCGCACCTCCTTTGATTTGTAATTTAATAATTCCTGTTACTTCCTTAGCCATTTCTAAGTTATTAATTAACCAACAATTACTCCTTCTCTACTTGCATAAAATTCAACTCGAGAGGAGTCTTTCTTCCAAAAATCTTTACCATTACCTTAAGTTTTTTCTTAGCATCATCAATTTCTTCAATGACACCAGAAAAACTATTAAATGGTCCGTCGACAACTTTAACTGTTTCACCTACAACGTAAGGAATGTTCATTTCTTCCTCACTTTCAGCTAACTCATCAACTTTACCTAAAATTCTATTAACCTCAGCCGGTCTTAAAGGTACTGCATTATTTTGTTTATCTCCTAAGAAACCAATAACACCTGTAATTCCTTTAATAACATGAGGTACTTCACCAACTAAAGCAGCTTCAATCAAAATATAACCAGGAAAGAAACTTCTTTCTTTACTGATTTTCTTACCATTTCGAATTTGGTATACTTTTTCTGTAGGTATTAATATTTGTTTAACATAATCTTCAAGGTTTACTGCCTTAATTTCATGTTCTATGTAATCTCTTACCTTTTTTTCTTTACCGCTAACAGCACGAACTACGTACCATTTCAAAACTAAATCATTACTTCTTGCCTCAGCCATAATAATAAAGATTAAAGGTTATAAATTAAATCCATCACTTTGTGAAAACCTAAGTTCATCACTTTTATCATAAGTGCAAAGACAATAGAAGCTCCTAAAACAAGGAATGAATCTTTTTGTAATTGTTTAAAAGTTGGCCAAGTTGTTCTTTCCTTCAACTCAACGTAAACTTCTTTCAAATAAACTGTTAACTTTTCCACTTAATTCAATTTTGCACGGGAGGAGAGACTCGAACTCCCGACCGCTGGTTTTGGAGACCAGTGCTCTACCAACTGAGCTACTCCCGTAGATAAAAACCCTTATTGTAAAGAAAGGTGCCTAGTTATCTAGGCACCTTAAATTTGAGTTAAATCTATATTTTCTTATTCTACGATCTCAATAACTTGACCGGCTCCTACTGTTCTACCACCTTCTCTGATTGCAAAACGTAAACCTTTGTTTACTGCTACAGGAACGATTAAATGAACATCGATAGTAACATTGTCACCAGGCATAACCATTTCAGTTCCTTCTGGTAAAAATATTTCTCCTGTTACATCTAAAGTTCTAATGTAAAACTGTGGACGGTACTTATTTTGGAAAGGAGTGTGACGACCACCTTCTTCTTTCTTTAATACGTAAACCTCAGCTTTAAATTTGGTGTGAGGTTGTATAGAACCTGGTTTACAGATTACCATTCCCCTTTTGATTTGCTCTTTATCAACTCCTCTTAATAAAAGACCAACATTATCTCCAGCTTCACCTCTATCAAGTAATTTTCTAAACATCTCAACCCCAGTACAAGTAGAAACTAATTTCTCAGTTTGCATACCAACGATTTCAACTTCTTCACCTACTTTAACAACTCCAGTCTCGATTGATCCTGTAGCAACAGTTCCACGACCAGTGATAGAGAATACATCCTCAACTGGCATTAAAAAAGCTTTTTCGTTATCTCTAACTGGCTGAGGAATCTTCTCATCAACAGCATCCATCAATTCTTTGATAGTATCAACCCACTTAGCATCACCATTTAATCCACCTAAAGCAGATCCACTAACAACAGCAGCTTCGTCACCGTCATAGTCATAGAAAGAAAGTAATTCTCTTACCTCCATTTCAACTAATTCAAGTAATTCTTCATCATCAACCATATCCACCTTGTTTAAGAAAACAACGATTTCTGGAACTCCAACTTGACGACCTAATAAGATGTGCTCTCTAGTCTGTGGCATAGGGCCATCAGTAGCAGCAACAACTAAAATAGCTCCATCCATTTGAGCAGCACCTGTAACCATGTTCTTTACATAATCGGCGTGACCTGGACAATCAACATGCGCATAGTGACGTTTTACTGTCTCGTACTCAACGTGTGATGTATTAATAGTAATACCCCTTTCTTTTTCTTCAGGTGCATTATCAATTGTATCAAAATCTCTTACTTCTGCTCCAGTTACCTCAGATAATACTTTAGTAATTGCAGCCGTCAATGTAGTTTTACCATGATCAACGTGACCAATGGTTCCGATGTTGACATGTGGTTTCGTTCTTTCAAAAGTTTCCTTAGCCATGACTAATTTAATTTAACGTTTATAATAAAAATTTAATAGTACTCTATTTTTCTCTTTGAGCCAATGAGGGGAATTGAACCCCTGACCTCTTCCTTACCAAGGAAACGCTCTACCCCTGAGCTACATC
>TARA_B110000091_G_scaffold214274_1_pt1 | contig 14368 bp, 9 predicted proteins | sample TARA_B110000091 | Tara Oceans TARA_B110000091 (sample SAMEA4397278) | marine metagenome | biome: Polar Biome; feature: [DCM] deep chlorophyll maximum layer (ENVO:01000326); material: water (ENVO:00002006), including particulate matter (ENVO:01000060) such as... | depth 35 m
AAGTAGCTTAGCGACACCCTGCTTCCCTTCTGCTATCGATTTGTTTACCGCAGCAACATTGGATTCGTGTTCGTTTTCTATCTTAGATAATTCAGAAGACAATGCGTCTCCCTCTAGGTTATTCTTGGCTTCGTTTGTGGATTTAGTTTTTAGTACCTCTAAGTTTTCTAAAGACCTCTTAGATTGTAGCTCTTTAACCTTGATGTTAAATAGAACTTGTTGACCAGCTTCCGTAAGCTTTTCTTTAAATGGAAGAGTAGCAGCTATCTCAGAATAAGCAAGGATTGTTGCGTCGTAGTCTACTCTTTCTTCTGCCGATATTTTACCAGCAGATTGTAGCTTATCCAGCATTACATTTAATCCATCAACTTGATCCTCTCTAATTGCAGCCTCTATGATTTCGTTAGTCTTAACCTTCTTTTGAGCTTCATTCATATTTTCATACGAATTAATATCATCATCTATAGAGACTCTTTTATTAGTTATACGTCTACCGTTTTCAGCAACGCTATCCATAAATCCACCACGACCACCCATAAGGAAACCTGCAGCAAATGAAACACCTAAAGTTTTTCTGTTTTCGTCTGACGTTAAGAAGTCCGTATATCCAACAAACTCCTCACCTCTAGCTTCTGCTAAATTCTTTTCCTGAATCCAAGTCTCGTAAGTCTCTTGGAACATTTCCTCCGTTCCTTCGACTGTACCTGTTGCAACACCTTTTACTGCATGAGATTGTAATCTCTGAGAAAATGTTTTTTGTATAACTTTAGCCGATTCAGCTCCACCTTTCATTTTATTGAAATGCTTAAAAGCTTTACCAGAAAGACCTCCAAATTGCATTCCCCAAGATAAACCATTGAGCAAGAACCATTTAGAGTTATCTACGAATGTTCCGTGCGCCGCAGCCTGAGCTTCAGTTTCGTCCATTCCCATATCGATAGCTCTGTTATAAACATCACCAGCAAGACCGGCTCCGATTATCCCAGTAGTACCTGCAGCCGAACCTAAGAAGTTAGCTACATTATTACCTACTGCCGATAGTGCGATTTCACCTGTACCAGATGCAGCCGTAGCCATCGCTCCCATTAATCCTTCACCACCCAAAGCGGTTTGACCAGTAACGGTAGCCTTAGATGATCCTTTAGCTATCTTAGATGCGTGTTGTTTAACAAATGTTTTTGCAGAACCAAACATCCCTCTTTTAGCTGCAGCTTTAGCTCCTGCCGTCATAAGACCTCTAGCTAATCCAGCACCCTGAGCACCAGGAACAATCATAGCCGCCATGTATGGAAGAGTCTTAGCTACGTCGGTAGCCCAAAACTCAACCTTAAACATATCGTCTAAAGTAAACTCGTCTAGTCCTGGAGATTGATGTACTTCACCCCACTTCTGTAGCGCATCTCCGAATTGATGAAAGTTTGGCAACCTCTCGGCTACTGCCATAAAGGTATCAGACCTTCTTATCTCATCGGGAAGTATAGTCATTGCAGCATAATCCATCATGTTACCGATGTCATTTACTACAATACCAGTACCGGCAACCAAGCTCTTTCCGAACTTCTCTGCGTTACCTTCAAATATCAATTCAGGATCTATTCCTGTATCTGTGATAGCTTGTCTATCTCTCTCTGCAAGACCAGCAACTCCTGGATCTATTTGACTTTCAACCGAGGACACGGCACCTTGACGTGACATCCTTGATACGTCATCTTGAGATAACATTGGGTTTTGACCAGGTTCTTCTTGCCCTGGCTCTGATACTTGAGGTTCATCAGCGTAGTCTAATAAACTGGCTTTACCTTGTGTACCAGATTGATTGCTACTTGCTTGACTGATTAGATCGTTTAACTCTGACATTATATCTATTTGTTAGTTGTAATTACTCCAAATTTCTGCTAATTTAAGGATTTCATTCTTATCCCCAATGTCTCCGAACATTCTATTCATAACATTATAAATAGTTACTGGATTCTTGCTCTCTATGGCTGCTTGGAATTTCTTCCCGTTGCTGTCTGTTGACTTGAGTAATTTACCCATAGCATTCATGTACTTCTTAGAAGTAGTAGTAAAGTCTCCGCCCTGACCTTTAGCTGCCGTAGATGCAATAGAGTAAAGTATTCCTTTAGAATCTTCAGCTCCCTGCATTATGCTAAATTCGGGTGCAAAATAACTAGCCACCACATCCATTGTAGGATCTTCTCCTGTCTCTCCGCCAATACCTTTGTAGAACGAATTACCTTCTTTCTGTTGTTGTGCTCTAACGGCTGTAAGATTTTGGTTTATATCCTGTTCAGGAGCTCCAGATAATTTAGATATAACCCTAGAACTTGCAGCAGACTCTTGCATCTTCTCTTCCATTCCTGTATTATCCATAATTCTCTCCATAGACATAGACTTTGGATCCATCTCAACCATGACTTGTTTATCCCAAAACTTCATAGAGTTGTCGTTCTGGAATGTAGCAACCATAGTAGGAACATAGGTAACATCATTACCCCACTCCTTCTGTAGAGATTGAATTAAATCTCTATCTTTAGGATCACCCATTATTTGCTCCTTAATAGTTCCGTCAGGCAATCTAAATCTAGCCTTAGTAACCATGTGAGCTCCATTGTAGGTCATATTGTTGTGGTAGTCGTCTCCATCTTCGTCGTCCATATAGACACCATCAGCATCGAAAGCTCTCTTAACGTGAGTGAAATTAAATGTTCCATCACCGTTATTTTCCATTGCGTTACCGAACTGAAGTTGAGCCTCTTTCAATATAGCATCGGGAGCCGAGTTAAATACCTCATACCCTGCTATTTGAATTTTACCCTTCATTTCAGGTCCACCCGCTCTAACTCCTAACTGTTGCATTATAGGTTGACCGGCGGCATTTGCTAGCATACCATAGGCGGCATTAGCTCCTGTAGCCGTTTGGTTAAATACATTTCTAATTCTTGCTGAAGCCTCTACTGGGGGTAGTTCTTTTGTTCCAGTCATCTTAGTGTCGTAAGCACCTGAGACTCCCATATCTTCCTGAGCAAACTGCTTAAGGTACTTCTCCTTACCACTCGGATCTCCGGGATAGTAGTTCTCTGCTAAAGCCGTAAGCTTTGATTGATCAGCATCATCATTTTCTAAAGCCCAGTTATGGACTACAGAGGTGTACTGACTACTGAATACTTTATCGAAATCTGGTCGCTCTCCCTCAAAATAGTCAGCAGACTCAACTGAATCATACTTAGCCCTAAGACCTGTAAGCTCAAAAGAATCTGTTTCACCTCTAAGGTATTTAGCTTTATTTATTTGATCTCTTCTGGATATTAAATCCTGAGTCTTCTCAGATGTAGACCAAGCATCTAACTGAGCCATATTCGTAGCAGAAGTAACGCCTTGCTGATACTTGTCGCTTTTCTTTAGGTTAGTCATAAGACCATCTCTAAAGTCTAATACTTTACCGCTACTCATGGCTGTAGAGTATCTACCATTAAAAGATTTAATCAACCCCTTGAACTCTAGGGTTTGTTCGTCAAAATAGTTATTCACATAATCTCTCATGTGAGGAATCTTCTGAACCTGCTTAAGGTATGAATCCCTAGAAGCATTAATAGCTTCCTGTTCTTGGCCTATCATTTGAGCGTTCTTGAAGTCCATATCCTCCTGTTGGAGAATCTCCTGACGCATATTGCCTTCTTCGGCTCTTCTGTTCCTTCTTGCTTCTGATGTGCCTTTAAACACTTCAGTTAGCGCCATCATTCCTCCGTAATCTATAGCCATGTTATTTAGTTAAAATAAGTTATAGTTATTTAAGCTTCCACCTAAATTAACTTGATTGTTATTGTTGTTATCTATTAGTCCTGAAGTTGTAGTTCCTGCCAGTCCAGCAGCTAAAATATTTGGATTCTGAGCAGGCTGAATCATTCCTTGAGTTGGATTCTGATATGTGGGCTGTACTATAGGGCTGCTAGACAAAGCTTGTTGCTTATTCTTATCAACAACTAGCGCGTCAATTAATCCAGCGTCCTGAACCTCGTCGGCATCAAGCATATTCGGAGTCGTTGTACCTTCGACATCAGGAAGAGTGAAACTTGTTTGTGTCTTTTCTCCAGTAACAGGATCAACCCCCATCTTCTTCTCGGTAGATTTTCCTTTAGAGTCATTCCTGAATCCCATTTCCCTCATAAGCTTTTCAGTCTTCATTTTATGATACCTATTAAGCTGTCTATCTCCTATGTTTTGATTAACCATAGAAAGAGCGCTACCTGCCAGCGCAGACGCAGCAGACTTTGTTGCCATCTCTTGTTGGTACTTTGCTTGATCGTACTTAGACTCTCTAGCCGCCTCATACTGCTCATTAACCATCATCATCTTGTCATACTTCTCTTGGTTTTGTCTTTGCATTCCAGCATCAGCCACAGCAATATCCATTAAAGCAGACTGACGCGCGACATCCAATCCTCCAAGTCCAGCCATAAACTGAGCTCTATTACCTGCCGAACCACGAACAATATTCTCTATACCTGTAGCATAAGATGAATCTAAATCATTATGAGCCTTAGCTAGTTCAGACGGAGTTAATCCTTGCTGAGCTAAGCGCTTAGACTCTGATAGTCTTTGTTGGAATGCAGGACCTAACTTAGGATCCTTAGGAATATCCACATCCTTCAATGCAGTACCTAAAGCCATAGCTCCGGTAGCTAAACCTATAAGGGAAGATAGTCCACCCATCTTGTCTAGGAAGGATTCCTTTCCCATTCCAGAGGCATCACCTCTTAAGTCAAAGTACTTTCCATTAGAATCTTCTGTAGTCGTTCCTCTAGCGTCGTACTCTTCTTGAGTTCCATCAGGGTACCTTTCCTTCCATTCCTCAAATGTGAAATCGTCACCCTCGCTAACAGGACTTTCCTTAAGTAAGACAGAGTAGTCTTCTTCGCTTAAATCTTGAAAGTCTTCAAAGCTTGCGTTTGGATCTGCTATCTGTTGTTGATCCCATACTGAGTACTGCTCATAATCCATTAAACCCTCTGGCTTAATCATCATGCTTTCTAACTGATCAGGATCGTATGTGTTACCATCCTTGTCGTACATAAGTCCAAGCTTTTTAGCTTCTCTTACATCAAACCCCTTATCAGCAACAACAGCGCCTCCTTCTTCCTCTTCCTCTTCATCTGTAAGCGAAGTTTCTATATCCCCAAGAGGGGCTATACCAGTTTCTTCAGTGGTTCTTGTTTGAGTTTCTTCAGCTTTAATTATAGCTCCACCAAGGCCTCCAGATTTATCCCCGCGGAGTACTAGCTCATCAAACTCCTCGCCTCTCTTCTTTGCGCCATACGCGTCCGTCCATTCCTTTCTTTCCTTTTCTTCGTCAGTTAATGATTTCCCATTTTTTATCTTTTTATCAATCAAGCCATCTAACCTGGGATCACTTATAGATTTTTTAAAATCTGCATCATCCTGTTGTTTCTGCTCTTCTTCTTCTGTGATTCGTGATCTTTTTGTGGCCTTAGTTACTGCAGCTACAAAGTCAGAATCTTTTTCCTCAGACTCTTTTTTTGTTGTTTCTGTAAACCACTTATCGTCTATCGATTCTTTCCAGTCTAAATCTTCTTGAGTAAGGTCTTGACCTTCGTCTTTTCTTCTGGCTATATCGACATATCTATCCTCATCGAAAGAGACCTCACCAGAACTTTCACTAGTACTTTCACTAGTACTTTCACTACCGGTGTTGTATGAAGCAAAGGCACTACCAACGTGCTTAGGTGGTTTAGGGTTTTTTATTTTATTACCATCTGCATCTTTTTGAGCAGTTAGCTCGTATCTATTTATACCACCCTTATTGTATCTAAGCTCATGACCACTAATATTATTAAGGTCAAACGAACCTCCATCTCCAGTAGTCCAAGGTTTGTGGTGTTCGTTCTTATAATAACTAAAAGACAAATCTAATCCTAAACCAAAATCCCCTGCTCCTAACCCAGGTTTAACTCCCGTGTTAAAATCCGTATAAGGTTTGCCTGTTTTTGGATCAATTAAAGTTTTACTAATCTTATCAAGGGTATCACTTCTAGATTCTAATCCGTAATTATTTACAGTAATTTGAAGAGCTCCGTAACCTCCACCTTCTTTATTCTCATCTCCTTGGTATCTAACTCCATTCTTTTGAACATCAGTTAATTTATTGTAAGCAACTTCAGCTTCAACTTCATTGTAGTTATTAGCCTTAGCCCAATCATCCATGTTTCCATTTATGCTACTCAAGGTTTTATTAGACCTATTATTTTTCCAGCTAGGACCACGTTCCATAGTGTTCTTACTAAGAAAAGAAGTTTCAGCTTGAATATTAGCCATAATTGCGTCTATCCCTGACTGCTCTATATCAGGCCAGTAGTCTTTAATTTTTTTTAAGGCAATTGCTTTATTCTTCTTTATGTCTGCCGCCCTTAATTCTGCTTTTGTTGCCATAGCTTAACTGTACTTAGTTATAAAATTATCTACATCGCCTGATCCGTAAGCACCCTGAGATGCTGCCTGTTGTCCTGCATTAAATCTATCTGATTCGTTTCCTGCCGCAGCCTGGTTTGTTTCCGTTGACTGCTTGGCAATTTTATTCTTTCTGTCTTTCTTGGCTTTTTTCTCAAACTTATTCTTCTTAACCAATCCGACACCTAAACCTACAACCGCACCTGCAGCCGCACCCCAAGGCCCTGCTACAGCTCCCATTGCTGCGTACTTCAATGTAGACGAAGCTACATCCATACCTCCATATTTATCGTCAGTATCAAGTTCAGATATGACAGCTCCCGCCGCGCCTATACCAGCACCAACAACAGCCATAGTATCAATTGGCCCGCTACCTGGCTCCCTTTCCCTTCTAGCCTCTTTGCGTTCAGCTCTAGTTCCTCCAGATATATTACCTGTTGCGGCACTACTCTGTAGGTCTTTAGGTCCTGCGTTGTAGTCTATCCCTCCGCCATCCCCTAAGAGACTTGGTATTTGAGCTGGAGAAGATCCTCCGCCAGAGCCCATAGCTGAGCCTCCTCCACTATTAAATGAAGGAGACTGACTTGAGTTTGAGTTGCTGTTTTGAGTTCTATTCTTCCTCCCCATGTACAGATTTTCACCTGTAGGGGTTCTGTAAAAGTTCCTACCTAAAACGCTATATGACTTACTTGTGCCTGGCATGTTATTTTGATTTTCTAAAATTAGTAGTCACAGCAAATATATTAAAATTTTTGTCAGTAGTAGCATCTATTATTCCGCCTGCCAACAATTGATTGTAGCTAATAGTGTACTTCATCCATGTACCTCTAAGTCGTTTAGGGCTATCTTCAGCTCTTAATACAACCTTATGAGTTCCTTCTCGAAGCCTCTCGTTACTACCTAGTATTGTGTTCCCACCAGAATCCTCTAAGCTGTGAGATGTAAAGAACTCTTCTTGGGTTGATATTATTTCGCTTGTATCAAATATCTTTGTGAACGTAGGGTTGTCGTTTACTATAAATCCAACGTTAAAGTTTTGGTAAACTCCCTCATTTAATTTGTATATATTCTCATTTGTATTTTCAGTTACAACTATCCCAAACAAGGAGTTCTTGTACGTTATATAGTTTCTTATACTAAGATCTTCAGGTTGATCAACAGCCTTCAATTCCTGCTTACTGATAAGAGAACCATTTAGGTCAGATATTGTGAATGAGTTTACAGCACCGCTAGAACTTACTATGTTGTAATAGCACTCTCGAAATCTAGGATCATAACCAGAGAAGATACCTTTATTCTTCATCCCTATAGGGTTGTAAGGCAATGTTCCTGTAATTGGAATATCTCCAGCTCCTAGCACGCCATGAAGGTAGCTCTTCCAGTTTGTAGATAAAGCCATAGGTATAATTCTCTGTCCGTCACATTTTATAACATCCTCTTTCTCTGCATCTAAGAGATAGAATCCTGTAGGTGTTTTTGTTGCAGTATTATAGTGTTGGCACCCAAACTCAGTAGACAGGTAGTCAAACCTTTCTATAGCAGTTCCTGTTCCAGTCACTATTTGTATATCCGCAGCAGCTCCAGACCCCTGAATTAAAGCTCTTGAATTTACCGAAAGCAATGAAACTCCTCTATCTTGAATTGCGTACAGTTGGTTTTTGTAGCTAACCAAGTCCGAAATTTTTCCTTGAGCTAGGTTAAGATCAATAAAATCATTAGCAGGAAATATAGACCACGCATCGTATAATTCTCCAAGTATCTTAGGTTTTGATGCGGCAACCTTAGCTTTAAACAAGTCGTTAGTAACCCATCCGTATGGTTTCAGCGCAGAGCTAACCATATTATTCTCTTGAGAGTAGGCGCTATTGTATAGGAAGTTATCATCTACGTCAATAAAGACGGAATCGTTGCTTCCAAGGTAAGTACCGTGACGTAGCGACACGTTTAGATAAGACTCTAAAGGTACAGCCGTTCCATACTGGTAGCTTGAATTCGCGTTTATCCTACCAGAATTCTTATATGTGTACCAATCACAATATACATCACCTCTGGTTATATCACTAGTATATGTGGAAGCTGAAGTTGTAGCATTAAACTCTTGAGCCGGTTGAAATCTAGTATTTTCTAAATCAGAATCGCTCGATCCCCCATACTGCTCGAAACCAGAAGACGTATCTCTAATGACTTCTGCCACCCATTTGAATCCCTCGTAGAACGTTTGTGCTGGAGAGCCACTAGTATGATCATAAGACCTATGGTTGTTACTCAGGTAGTGGCTTAGAGATTTATCTTGAACCTCGTCAATTTTACACCTACCCGGTCCTGGTATGTTGTTGTACCCAGATCCTACCGTGGAAACGAAAATATTAGTAGGGGTTTCTCCGCTAAAATCACACCTAGAAAGCTCGTGGTATTGATTTGGGTGCATCTCTCCATCTGCATTATTGAATTCGCCGTCTTTATACACTCCAGCTTGATTAATATAAGTCATTGATAGACCGCTTTGAGTTAGAGAGATTTCCTCTCTGTTTACTGCGGTTTTAACCAGTTGAAGATCGGTAGTCCACCTAAAAAAAGAGGAGCCAGAGTAGTTCCCCTTTATCGCTGACTTTGCTGTAGCTCCACCCGAAGAGGATAACAGAGTGCTCCATGGCTTCCACTTTATTACACTGAATCCAGTTCCAGCAGATCCATCTTCGATCATATTGCTCGTGACATCGTGACCAAAGTACTTGTGATTTAAGTCAGGAGACACGGTCAACCCTGTGTGTATCTTGTTTGCCATCATCATCCACGCAGGCCTAATGGAGTATCCAGTTCCTAGCTCGTAGGACATACCTCTAAAGGTGACATCGGGAGTATCTATAATACCGCAATTACCTGCAGTCCTCGCCTGATACCCTGTAGATTCCCCAGAAGAATTAACCTTTGTTGCATGAAGTCCATGACCTGCTACGTGTATTTTATCTCTAAGGATGTCGTTGTCGCCCTGCGTAGCATGTTGAACCTCTAAGTTAGAAAACACACCTTGAGTTATAATAGTCTTGTCGTCATCTTTTAATTCTGCTCTAACAACCTTGTATCCAGAGATTAAATTCAAGACGCTAGAAGGAAGTCTAACGTCAATCCTAGGAATCAACGCGTGAGCCTCTACAACGTCTGCGCCTTCTGATCCATCGCTAAACGGACACCAAGAAGTATTAACCGTAGAGTTGGCTTTGAGTGTCGTGTAATTTCCAGATCCGTTTAGAATCCAAACATTAGAATCTAATGCGTCGGGCATCTTAATATCACCCATGTAGTGAGTAAACCCAGCGCCACCTTTCTTGTCGTAAAAAACTATACCAAGCCTATAGCATTCACCTCTCTTGAAGCTTCTGTATTTATTATCCCAAGCAGGGTTTTGAGGTCCTGGACTACCGCCACTCCATTCTTCTGAGTTGTTAGAAAAATCTACGGTGTATAGTAGAGGTATATCTTGATCGTCTGTGGGTAGGGCTGTGTTTCCGTCAGGAGCCTTATTAAATTGCTCATCAATTTTATAGCTCTTTTGATCGAACGTAACTCTAAATCCATCACTACCAGACGAGTAACCAACAGTCTCAGCTCCTAATACGTATCTAGGATCTGTTGTGTCGTTGTTAAATTCTTTGTTTATAAACTTGTAGATTACTTTATCTAGGTCTGGATCCTCATGCCAAGACCAATTATTCCCAGAACCATTATAATGCCTGTGAGGATTAAGGTCTTCACTGTGCGCAACCAAAGACCAATTGCTTCCAGACTTAACGCCTTTGTATGATTTTAACTTTCCGAATCCGCTTATAGTATCGTCTATGTCAAAGATGGTGCTCTTAAGGTTTGAAGCATATAGCTTGTTGTCTTTTTGAGCCAACGACTTGCAAGAATCCCAATTCTCGTTACTTATTATGGCCGCAGCTATACCTCCAGAAACAAGTGTTTCGATTTCAAAACCACTATGTCGAAAGTTGTATGTAGAAGATGATATAGGACCACTTTCTATTACGCTTATTGTAGATACGTTCTCAGATGAGTAGTGTATCGCAGCGACCTCTATAGACTCAAAGCTTGTAGATATTCCAACTATAGAAACATCCAGAGAGGCACTAGATGAAAATGCACTAGACTCTCCTGAAATACCTAGCGAGGTGTTGTTTATTATACTGTTCTTTACTATATTTATAGGGCTTGAAATTTGAGACCAATCGCTGAAATTCCCCTGACCTTTGGATCCTAATCTATATACGTAAGCGTAGGATCCATATTTTAGAGCGCCACCAACTTCGTTGTACTTCTGTAAAGTAGCAGGCCTCATTAGATTAGGTTTAAACGCCAAGAAGTCTTCTGCTGTTTTACTTGATAGATCTGAGTCTTTTAAGTTTATAGACTTAAGGCCTCCTATTCCATCAGTACAGTAAATCCGATGCAGTGTTTCAGTTTCGACTATAGACTCTATCTCTATTCTACCAGCGTCTTCACTGAATAAGTTGTCTCCATTCCATAAGTTGTCTCCAACGCTAATCGTTCCATCAGGACTTATGGTGTGCTTATTTATTGCCCAATCAGGGTTTGATGCTATGTTTTCCTTTGTTATGAGAATTAGGTAGTCGTCAACAATAGCAGCACCATGAGTGTAGAGCCTATCAGTGCTTGACACAGATGCATTGGAATAGCTATAACTTAGCTCAGGTCCTTGTATTGCTTCTAGCGAGAATGAGCTATCCCCATTGGTCACAACTCTAACATTGAGTCCTGTGAAGTAAGACTCCTTAGCTTGATAAGCTGGATCTAAATCCGTTATCATACCACCACTAAAGGTGTTTGGTTGAGGTTTCTCTGCCATAACTATTCTCTTTCAGCGATTAATGTATTCCAGTACTTAGCAACATTTCTCATCTCCGCTTCTGACGGTAGATTGTCGTTACCTCTAGCTTGACCGCACAACCAGTACCATCGCTTTTCTAAATCTTGAACTATATACCTAGCTATCTTTCCGTTATAATACTCTATGGATTTGAACCTCCACATAATGTACTGAGAGACAGCATCTTCGTGTCCTTGCTTTATCGTAGGAAAGCCCTCGGCATCAACGCTAACACCCTTGTATGCTATAGATACAGATCCGTTTTCTACATTAACAAAATGAATGTAACTACCGACTATCCAATACTTATCTCCAGAGGCATCACCCTTAAATGTTTTCTGAGTAGGCTCCATTAGAGTTCTACCCTTAACATCAATTAGGGTTATCAAGTCTGTAGGTAGTAGTGCTTTGTTCCCTGAAACAGCAAGCGTAGCTTCCTTATCCTCAAAGGTACTAAAGCTACCTATCTTTTCTTCAGCTTCAAAAGCCCATTCTATAAATGATTCTATGTGCTCCGATGGATTGTTAAGTCCTAAGTTTCGAGCTACATTTCCGATTATTCTTTTTACGCTAACTTGCATTATATGTATCTTTTAGTAGTTCTCTAATCTTTTTAGCAGGAGAAAGCTTAGCTTTAAATATATGCTTATTACCCTTATTCCATTTTATTTTATAATAGAAATCATCCAGTATGGGCACTTTGTACCTGACTGGTTCTCCCTTAATCTTAGACTCCCTAACATCCTTTCGTATATGAAAGGCTCTTCTATGTTCTCTTTTTTCTACTACAAGAGATCCTAAGCCCAAAGGTAATGAAATCTTTTGTTTCCTTACTATCAAATCTCTAGCTAGGAGGCTAAAGAATTTAGTAACTATTTTAAAGAATAAAGAGTAAGGAATCGATTTCGTCCTCTTCCTACCAGACGCTTCCAACCTTACTCTCTTCGATATTTGCTTGTGAATATCTTTGTACTTTATATATGGCATTATCCTTGAGTCTCTCTATCTCCTTCCATTTCGTTGTTTATTACATCTCCAGCAGTTTTTACTGTCATGTTTAATTCAACCTTTGCTATAGATTCAACAAGAGGATTTATTAATTGCCCTGGCAAAGGGTACTCAGAGTCTCCTCCACCCCATCCAGATACAGAAGTAGGATCCTCTGCTATACCGATTATCTTTACTTGTTCTCCCCCTCCAGGTCCAACGAAATACAACTTAATTCCTTCCTCAAGATAGAACTTAGGCATTGCAGCTGTAAACCTACTATGCTCTTGGAATGCTATCTTATCTTGTGTGGTTCTACCAAAGGTCATGTTACCATCTACTGATGTAACACTAGTAATTCCTCTGGTGTCTCCGTATGAGGCGATTCTAGGCAGCGTAATGAACGATCCCTCATCAGGAGCGGTAAACGTACCTAGCACTTGAGTAGCACCCTGAGGTATGTTCTTTCCGTTATCCGTGTAAGCCTCTAATATTTTTAACCTGTGATAATTTACCCAAGCAGTTATCTGTCGAGTACTAAGCTTGCTATCGTCCGTAGTGTAACCACCCTCAGCGATATTCTTAATGTTGTAAACTATCTCGTTTAAAGTCATGTTCTGTTTTTTAAAAGAATGGGGGTAGACGCAAATCTACCACCCAATCAACGCAGGAAAAAAGAGAGTCATCAACGCTTTTCAGCGGACAGTTCACTAGCTTGTAGTTGATACCTTGGATCTTCCAACGATAACATCATCTTTCTTACTGCAATATTTACTATTTCTTCTGCCGAGTTAATACCATATCCACCTACAACCTCTGAACCTGAAATCGCTATCTCATCCGATAGGATTGGGTTCTTAAGGTAATCTATGTATATGTTTTCCGTACTACCTACAACATCCATGTGAGCACCTCTAAGTAAACCTATAGGGTTTTTTAAATCTGCCTTATGGAAAGGATCATCTCTTGTTGCTGCATATTCTCCATAACCCATTATATTTACAGGGTATCCATTAGTTGCAGTGTATACACGAAGTATATGATACACAGGAAACAACTCAGGGATAAGACCAGCAGCTTCAGCAGCGACAGGTAATGTGACAGTTCCAGACGATTGACTTAAAGGTTGAGACTTAACAACTAGAGGCGCTATCTTCTCCATAGATTGAGCATCAGACTCTAAGGAATTTATTAACCCCTTAGTATATTCCATTACAGCTAAATCCAAGAACTTATTCTTTTCATCAGCAATGAAATACGCTGTTCCCGACTTGTCTAGCAAGTTATCTATATGAACATAAGCCTCCGTATAAGTCATTACTTCTTCTTCTTTTTAGTTTCAGATAATTCTCTCTTAAGTAGAGCGTGAATATCTTTGTTGTCTTTAAGCCACAACACAACCTGATCCTCGGTTAGACCGATAGTCTCTGTGTTGTACTTATATGTTCCGTTTACAAATATAAACTTTTTTGCTTCAATAGCGTTCTCAATAAAGACTCTATAATCCCTATCTCTGTCATTTACTATTTTAGTAAACCTATTAGGATCATCATTAGCCATCTTGATAACCTGAGCCTTAACAAAAGCAATAGAGTTATCTTTATGTCTAAGACCTGTAAGCTTACAGAAATCTATAACATCCTTGTCAGTCATCGCAACAGCAACCTGAATTGCCTCAGCAGATTCAACCATTTTATCTGTCGAAACCATTTCCTGCTCGATAGTATCTTCGAATAATAAGTGTTGATTAATACCAGGATAACCCTTTAACCAGTCATGCACATGTTTATCGTGCTCATCACTTAAATCAAATACTGTAGCAGTACTTCTCATAACGAACTCATAAGCTTCTCCGTTAATATCGAATAACTCATTTCTTTTACCCTTATTCTTGGGGTCCTTGTAGCTACTACCTAAACCTAAGTACACAAACCTCTTGGGTTTATGAACTCTAACAATTACTGGATGTTTCATCTTCTCTCTCTTTTAAATTACTTATTGCGTTCTAAGAAGGAGGGGCGAACCCCTACC
>TARA_B110000091_G_scaffold35334_1_pt1 | contig 14323 bp, 11 predicted proteins | sample TARA_B110000091 | Tara Oceans TARA_B110000091 (sample SAMEA4397278) | marine metagenome | biome: Polar Biome; feature: [DCM] deep chlorophyll maximum layer (ENVO:01000326); material: water (ENVO:00002006), including particulate matter (ENVO:01000060) such as... | depth 35 m
AAAAAATGCACGTGCGAGACAGTAAACTGTGGGTTCTCAGCCTTATGGGCTGCCAACTCGGTGAGGAAAATATCTGGCGTGAACGGCAGGAGCAATTTGGTCAAATCTTTGGCGCGGCGCTGCAGTACGCGTAGTGATGCGCCAACACCGCAAGCGATGGAAAACTTGATCAAGGTCTGCAACTTGGCAGGACCCGCCACGCCAATATGTATTGGTAAGGTGATACCATTGGCTGCCAATCTATTTGCCCAAGCAATCACAGGTTGGGCCTCAAAACAAAATTGTGTTGTGATGGCCATCTCGGCGTCTGATGTTTCTGAAAAGGCTCGTTTCCAATGCAGGGCGGAGTCTACATTAGTCATTGCACCGTCTGGGTCAATGTCTTTGTTACCCTCTGGGTGGCCAGCCACATGCAGGCGTTTAAACCCCGAATCTCCAAAAGCACCAGATTCTAACAACTGCATGGCGCTGTGATAATCTCCATGTGGAGTGGTCAAACCGCCCGCGAGCAGCAAAGCTTGATCGACCCCTGCTTCACCTTGATACATGGCAATCCAATTGCGCAATGTGGCTTCATCCTTGATTATGCGTGCTGGGAAATGCGGCATTACGTCATAGCCCTCAGATGCCAATCGCTTGGCTGTTATTACCATATCCTCGATTGGCATGCCTTCGATATGTGCAACATACACCCGCGTCGTTTTGGGCAATAGGTCGCGAAAGTCTTCAATCTTTTCAGCAGTACGGGGCATCACCTCGATAGAAAAATCATTTAAAAAAGCTTCGATCTGTGGATTAACTTTTACCATTGACGCGTCTTTGGATCCAAAATTAAGCAGGGCCATCGGCCTCTCCTTTGTGTAAGTGTTTAAGGGTCAGGTGGACCAGCCATTATTTGCAATAAGCTGTTTTATTTTCGCTTGATCATATTTAGTATCGATACGATTAGCTTCCGATTGCGCCACTTCTTCTTGATCACCTTCAATCTGATACGCAGCAGCTTTACGCCATTCAGCTAGATAGGAGTCGGTATCTTCTGCGCCAGTTTTCATGGCTGTACGATCAATAGCCTGCTCGAACCGTTCGGGCAGTTGAACTTTAGCGGACTTACGACCTTTGCCAACAATCACTTGAGCTGGAATATCTCGCCAATACACAATAAACACATCTACCATTTAATTCCTCAACTTCCTGTCATGGATTACTATAAGCAACTGTGCGTAAAACAGGGTCAAATTTCGACAATTGAACAGGTGGTAGCGACTTCGGAGTGATGACAAATTGGTAAGAGAAATAATAGTGTTAGATACTGGATTATTTTATAATAACTTTATGAATGATTGCATGACCACTTGGATGTGCTTAGGTTACGGTAACTCGAAATCCGAAAGGCGTATAATTATGACGCCACAGCGTCCCCGGTCTGTGGGCGCGGTTCCTACAGCGGTTGAATCCACCGCAGGCCATAAGGCTCAAGCCCAAACGCTTTATGCTGCTTTGGACTTAGGCACAAATTCGTGCCGTATGCTTATTGCGCAGCCTGACGGTGCGCAATTTAAAGTTGTGGATAGTTTTTCCAAATCAGTTCAGCTTGGATTGGGTTTGGAAGAAACTGGGAGGCTAAGCCGTGCATCCATGAACCGTACCTTGCAGGCCCTGCGAATTTGTAGTCAAAAACTCAAACAATACCAAGTTAAAAAGATGCGATTGGTCGCGACAGAGGCCTGCCGTCGTGCTGACAACGGGGCATCTCTAATGCGGCAAATTAGAAAGGAGACGGGGCTTAAACTAGAGGTTATCCGAGCGGAGGAAGAGGCGCAGTTGGCAGTTTTGTCTTGTGCACCTTTGGTGTCCAATGACACCGATCAATTGTTGGTAGTGGATATTGGTGGCGGCTCGACGGAGTTGGTGTGGATTGATTTGGTTGATGTGGTGCCAAAGCAGCGTAGTCGAGCGATTATGCATATGCATAAGGGGTTCCGCTCCGGTGAGCGGCCTAATAAATATGGTGCAAAGGTTGTTGACTGGATTTCTGTGCCATTAGGTGTGGCAACTTTGCGCGATTTATTCAACGATGTGGATGATGATGCCGGGCGCTTTGCTCTCATGAGTTTGATGTTTGAGGAAAAGCTAGAAAAATTTATTCCCTATGAGCGCGCCTATAACATGGCACATTTTCAGATCATTGGGACCAGTGGTACTGTGACGACGGTTGCAGCCAGCCATTTGGATTTGCGGCGCTATGACCGTAATAAAGTCGATGGGCTATCGATGTCTTCTTTGGAGATTGACAAGGTTATACACGAATATATCAAAATGGGCCCTGTAGGACGAAAAAATGATCCCCGTATCGGCAAAGATCGGCAAGATCTGATCATGTCTGGGGCCGCAATTTTGCAAGCATTACTGCGAAGTTGGCCTACCCATAGGCTGTCTGTGGCGGATAGAGGTTTGCGTGAGGGTTTACTATATGCACAAATGAGCGCAGACGGTGTTTTCCGCGAACAAAAGAGCTGAATTAAATGGCAAAGATCCCTACCAAAAATAGTGGCCGTGGCCAGCGCGAACTTCGAGTTAAGGTGAAAACGGCGCGTGGTAGAAAGCTGTCGTCCACGCTTTGGCTGGAACGCCAACTCAATGATCCTTATGTTAAGCGCGCCACCCTCGAGGGTTATCGTGGGCGTGCCGCGTTTAAAATTTTGGAACTCGATGATAAATACCGCTTTTTGGTGCCCGGTGCTCGGATTGTAGATTTAGGGTGTGCGCCAGGTGGTTGGTGTCAAGTGGCGGTGCCACGCATAAACGCCTTGGGCGATAGGCCGGGCAAAAAGGTTGGCACTATTCTGGGGGTTGATCTGCAAGAGGTAGAACCTATTCCTGGTGCTGAGATTCACGTTTTAGATTTCATGGACGAGGGTGCTGATGATAAGGTTAAGGCATGGCTGGATGGTGCCGCTGATGTGGTTATGTCGGACATGGCTGCAGCCTCTTCTGGCCACAAACAGACCGATCACCTGCGTATCATTGCACTCTGTGAGGCTGCGGCCTATTTTGCCTTTGAGGTCTTGGCACCCGGTGGGACCTTTATTGCCAAAGTTTTGGCAGGTGGTGCTGAAGGTGATATGCAAGCCTTGCTGAAGAAAAAATTTAACAAAGTATCTAATATCAAGCCACCATCTTCGCGCTCTAATTCATCGGAAAAATTTGTTGTGGCTACCGGATTTCGGGGCTAAAATTTTAGTTGAGTAAGTATTTTCTGTTGGGCTGCTTTGTCATTGTGTGGTAGCTCTGACTGTGGTGCATTGCCACTTTACAATCAATATCGCCAACCGCACGTTCACAACCAAATCCCAACCTATTTTGGTTGTGCTAATCTGATGAGAGGCCTTACGATGTATATTCTGGCAATTGACCAAGGCACCACTTCCAGCCGCGCCATCTTGTTTGATGCCCAAATGCGCCCAGCATTCACCAGCCAAAAAGAATTTCCTCAGTATTTTCCACAGTCTGGCTGGGTTGAGCATAATGGCGAAGAAATTTGGTCCTCAGTCTTAGCGGTAGTGCATGATGTGATGCAAAAAGGAGCCTGTGAACATTCGGATATAGCAGCCATTGGAATCACTAATCAGCGTGAAACTACCTTAATTTGGGACCGGGCCTCTGGTGTGCCGATACACAATGCGATCGTCTGGCAAGATCGCCGCACGGCCCCCTTCTGTGACGCTTTGCGTGATGCAGGGCACGGACCTGCTATCACCGCAAAAACTGGACTTTTGATTGATCCTTATTTCTCTGCCACAAAGGTGAATTGGCTTTTGGATAATGTGCCTGGAGCGCGAGTGCGAGCGCAAAACGGTGAGCTACTCTTTGGAACTATGGACACTTATTTGATTTGGAAGCTGACTGGCGGTTCTGCGCATATGACGGATGCGACCAATGCCGCGCGCACCATGCTTTATGATATCGTACAAGGTTGTTGGGATCATGAGATTTGTGGTATTTTGGATGTGCCACAAGCCATGCTGCCGGAGGTGCGTGACTGTGCTTCTGAATTTGGCTCCACCTGCCTTTTTGGGGGTAATATTGCTATCCTAGGGGTTGCTGGAGACCAACAGGCCGCTACCATCGGTCAGGCTTGTTTTACATCGGGTATGTTGAAATCTACTTATGGAACTGGCTGCTTTGCACTTATGAACACGGGCGACAGCTTAGTTAAATCAAAAAATGGTCTTCTGGGTACAATTGCCTACCAATTCGATGGTAAACCAACCTATGCCCTCGAGGGATCTATTTTTATAGCTGGCGCAGTAGTGCAATGGCTACGCGATGGCTTGGGTATTATTCAGGATGCCCACCAAACAGCAGATATGGCTGCTTCTGCCGACCCCACACAATCATTGTATCTAGTGCCTGCATTCACCGGGCTTGGAGCACCCTATTGGGATGCGGAGTGCAGAGGGGCTATATTTGGGTTAACTCGCAACTCAGGCCCAAAAGAACTTGCCAGAGCGGCCCTTCAGAGCGTGGGCTATCAAACCCGCGATCTTTTGACTGCTATGCAGGATGATATGGGAATAGATGGCGGGGCAGTGCTTCGGGTGGATGGGGGCATGACTGCAAGCGATTGGACTATGCAGTTTTTGGCCGACATCCTTGGTGCATCTGTGGACCGTCCACAAGTGCTGGAGACTACAGCACTTGGCGCCGCATGGCTGGCTGGGTTGATGGCAGGTGTTTATCCAGATCAAGGTAGCATCGCCAAAACATGGGCCTTAGAACAAAGATTTGAGCCCCAAATGACGCGTAATGTCCGCGACGAACTCTATGAAGGCTGGCAAGACGCCGTACGACGTACATTGGGGTAAGGGCATTTATATTTTAACCATTATGCTACTGAACTCTGTTCAATATATTATAGTATTAGTGACACCTAGCGATCCATTAATGGCCAGCCTTTAGATTATTTTTTATTGACTAAACTATCCCTAACAAACAACTGTCGGGCAATTCTCCAGCCTAAAGTTACTAAAGCTCACATTCCATCTTCAGATAGTTCATAGCGGCTATAAATAAGTAGGCATCAGACCGACGCTCTGCTGCCTCAGGTGTATCTGGATACAGTAATACTTCCAGATCGTTTCCTTTAGGCTTGAGTGCCTGTAGATGCATACCGGTTTTTGGTAGTTACTTGGAGATGGCTTTGTAGCACACCTTGTTCATAACTAATCGGGATGATTTAAAGGCAACTTCCCGCTTCAGGCAATATTATGTTTATTCCATAAAATTTTTAGTTGAATGGTGGACCCTAGCGGGATCGAACCGCTGACCTCCTGCATGCCATGCAGGCGCTCTCCCAGCTGAGCTAAGGGCCCTCTCATACTTCGTAGTTAGGCAAGGCTTGGCACGGGATCAAGAGTAAATCATCGCGCCAAGCGAAGAAATTTAGCTATCGTCGTCTTCTGAAGCTACATCGGCAATTTCTTCAAGTGAAACGGTGTCGTCGTCGTCATCATCAAGCACATCATCGCCTAAATCTACGTCAACATCATCGTCTTCCAATACTACCTCTTCAGATTCGGCATCAGCTTCGTTTTGCTTTTTTGTCTGAGCATCTTCGGCATCAGCCACCATCGTGCGGCCTTTGTTTCCATCAAGTGCAACAGTTTCACCCGTGTATGGGCTAATTATCGGATCTTTATTCAGGTCGTAAAAACGCTTGCCTGTGGTGGGGCAAACACGTTTAGTACCCCATTCTTCTTTCGGCATGGGTTTTCCCCTCTCGCAATAGGTGACAGTCCATGCCGAGTGCCATAGAGAAGGGGCAGTGTCAAAGGTGAAATCTATTAATTTGTGGATGTCTTGGATGAATTCGGCATCAATTACCCCGACTCAGCAAATAATGCTGGCTGGCAGCCCCCAAATTACCGTAGTTTTGCGGCGATCTCGGCAGGCTCGGCGTATGTCACTGCGTATTTCGAGGTTGAAAGGCCATGTTACGTTGAGTTTACCACTATCTTGCCCTGTTGTGCAGGCAGAAAAATTTATTTTAGAAAAAGAAACTTGGATTCGGACACATTTGAAAGATTTGCCGCAAAGTACCGAGCTGACATTCGGATCCACGGTCTTGTACCAAGGTCAAATTCTAGACCTTTGCCTTGGCCAGGGTCGGCAAGTCCACCAAATTGGTTCTGAGCTTTTGGTACCAGGGCCTGACAGTATGGTATCCTCGCGAGTGAAAGCCTTTTTTAAAATTCAAGCAAGGCTACATCTGCATCAGGCAACAGACCGTTACGCTGCGGCTTTAGGGAAACCTTATGGCAAGATCACGCTACGCGATACTACGTCCCGTTGGGGTTCCTGTTCCAGCCAGGGCAACATCAACTACTCTTGGCGGCTTATTATGGTTCCCCCGGATGTACTGAATTATGTGGTGGCCCATGAGGTGGCGCATTTGGCGGAGATGAATCATTCTGCCCGATTCTGGGCTGTTGTGGAACGGCTCTATCCTGACCACTCAGAGCAACGTGTTTGGCTTCGTAAACATGGCGAAGATTTGCATCGATATGTGTTCTAAAAAATTCTATAATTCAATTTACTTATAAATGTTTGTATCAAGTGCTAACTGCGTCAAAGACTTTAAAAGCTTAGGCTAGCGATCTGTGCTTTAAACTTTTCTTATTTGACAGCCTGTATAAATGTGATCACAAACACATATGGTAAACAAATTACAAGATAGTTACCTCGCTGCGCATGATCAGCTGTACCGGACCCTTCGTATGCGGATTATGTATGGCGAAATGAGCCCGGGCCAAGCAATTACTCTGCGAGGGGTAGCAGCGGAATTTGGGTTATCAGTTACCCCAGTACGAGAGGCGTTAAAGCGTTTGGCAGCCGAGGGGGCTTTGAGCATTTCGGTTACTGGGCGTTTTCAGACCCCTAAACTGTCGAATGATCGGATTGAAGAGCTTGCATCGCTGCGGGCTTTGATAGAAGTTGAGCTTGCCACGCGGGCCTTGCCACGTGCGCACATGGCGCTGGTGGAGCGATTGCAGACTATCAACAACGCTATATCCGTTGCTGTGGCCAAGGCCGATGCGGTGACCTACATCCGTACTAATCTTGAATTTCATAGAACCCTATATCTGCGTGCACAAGCGCCGGCCATGTTGGCAACGGTCGAAACCGTTTGGCTACAAATGGGCCCAACAATGCGGGCGCTTTATGGCCGGTTGCAACGCAAGGATCCGCCAGTTAATCACCGGCTCATCTTGGTAGCTCTAAAAGCTGGCGACGAGCCAGGTCTGCGGGTGGCGTTGAGGGCAGATGTAACTCAGGGTCTGCGAATGCTAGCGAAATAAGATTAATTTATATTTATAAGTTATTGATTTAACTATGTATTGCACCATTACCGCAAGCTAAGGCAGCTTCTCGTACTGCCTCCGAATAGGTGGGGTGTGCATGACAGGTACGCGCCAAATCCTCAGCGGCTGCCCCAAATTCCATTGCAACACAGACCTCATGTATCAAATCACCAGCCATTGGACCGATAATGTGCGCACCCAATATCCTGTCTGTTGCAGTATCGGCTAAGATTTTTACAAAACCATCGGCTGCAAAATTCGCCTTAGCACGACCATTGCCCGTGAAGGAAAACTTACCTATCTTGTAATCACGTCCTGCTGCTTTCAATTGTTCTTCAGTTTGACCAACGCTTGCGACTTCAGGGTGGGTGTAGATCACCCCAGGAATTGCGTTGTAGTTAACATGTCCCGCTTGGCCGGCTAGAATTTCTGCCACTGCCATACCTTCATCTTCCGCTTTATGGGCAAGCATTGGCCCTGCTATAGCGTCACCAATAGCATAAATTCCTGAAACTGTGGTAGCGTAATGGCTGTCAGTTTGAATTTGGCCACGATCGGTCAGGTTTACGCCTAGCGCCTTTAGGCCCAATCCATCGACGAAGGGCCTACGGCCAGTGGCCACAAGAACCACATCGGCCTCCACCTGATGCTGAGTATCTTTTTTGCGTTTTACATAGCTAACGCTGGCTTTTCCTTTTTTGACAGATACTGATTGTACGGCTGCGCCCATGGTGAATTTAAGACCTTGTTTCTTCAGAATCCGCTGAAAGGTTTTTTGCACTTCTGCATCCATGCCGGGGGTGATGTCATCCAAGAATTCAATAATCTCTACTTCACTACCCAATCGGGCGTAGACTGACCCAAGCTCAAGGCCGATCACTCCAGCGCCGATGACAATCATCTTTTCTGGAATCCTATCCAAGGCTAGCGCGCCGGTGGATGTTACGACAGTTGTCTCGTCGATCTCTATGCCCGAGAGTGTGGAGGGTTCAGAGCCGGTAGCAATGATGATATGTTTAGCATTATAGATCTTATCGTTGACTTTGACTTGGCCTGCAGCGGCTATACTGGCCCAGCCTTTAATCCAGTCAATTTTATTTTTCTTAAACAAAAACTCAATGCCTTTGGTATTGCCGTTAATTACCTCGGTTTTGTAACTTTGCATTTTTGTCCAATCCACAACGGGGTTATCAGTAATAAGACCCATTTTTGCAAAGTTATGCTGAGCTTCGTGCAGTTGGTGGCTGGCGTATAGTAGCGCTTTGGACGGAATGCAGCCCACATTTAGGCAGGTGCCGCCAAGCGTATCGCGCCCTTCTACACAGGCGGTTTTAAGGCCTAATTGCGCGCAACGAATAGCGCTGACATAGCCGCCTGGGCCGGAGCCAATCACAATCACATCATAAGAATCCATGGAGGAGGTCCTTTGTCTTAGGCAATGTGGGCCTTTGCCCAGTTGTTATCAATAAATTGGTTAGTGCTCCAAACCGCATAACACTTAAGTGCAGAGGACGGCTGCAGAAGCTAAACTATTATAAATCATCTGAATGAATATTTTCACGCCATCTCGGGGTCCCTATAAGTCCATCAACAGGCGGCGTGGATCCTCCAGCGCCTCTTTGACCCGCACCAAAAATGTGACTGCACCTTTGCCGTCCACCACGCGATGGTCATAGCTCAGCGCCAGATACATCATTGGGCGAATAACCACTTGGCCATTGATCGCAACTGGGCGATCTTGTATCTTATGCATGCCTAAGATGCCTGATTGTGGTGGGTTAATGATTGGCGAAGACATCAAGGAACCATACACGCCACCGTTGGAAATCGTGAAGGTACCACCCTGCATTTCTGCCATGGACAATTTCCCATTGCGAGCGCGAGCACCTTTTTCTGCAATGGCTTTTTCAATTTCTGCAAATGACATCGTATCCGCATCTCGGATTATCGGCACTACCAGTCCTGTAGGTGTTCCTGCGGCGACACCCATGTGAACAAATTTTTTGTAGACTATATCTGTTCCATCAATTTCGGAGTTAACCTCCGGTACTTCGCGTAGCGCATGGCAGCAAGCAACGGTAAAAAAAGACATAAAACCAAGTTTCGCACCATGCTTTTTAAAGAACAACTCTTTGTATTCGTTTCGAAGTGCCATGACTTCAGTCATATCGACCTCATTATATGTAGTCAGCATAGCGGCAGTATTTTGGCTATCTTTAAGACGGCGCGCGATGGTTTGACGCAGACGAGTCATCTTCACACGCTCTTCACGGGCCGCATCATTAACAGGTACTGCAGTGCGGGGGGCTTCCGCAGTGGCCATTGTGGTTGTGAGTCCCGCGGCAAGTGTGTTTTGTACATCTTCCTTCATTACGCGTCCACCTTTACCTGTTGCTGTGACTTTTGCACGGTCGAGACCTGTTTCGTCCATCAATTTCTTGGCCGAGGGAGCATCTTCAATGTCTTTGCTAAGCTCTGATGCGTTGTTCGCAGCTATGGACGCAGGGGCTAAAGAAACCTCACCGCCGATTACAGCCAGTTGGCCCCCTGCTTGCACTGTACTTCCCTCAGGGGCTATAATTTTCCCTAAGACACCATTGGCAGGTGCTGGAACTTCAACGCTTACTTTGTCAGTTTCCAATTCGCAGAGCATCTCATCCTGTACTACTGTATCCCCTGGCTGTTTGTACCAAGTGGCAACTGTCGCTTCACTAACGCTTTCTCCTAATGTTGGCACCATAACACTAATGGTTTCCAATGGCGCAGATTTTTTTTCGGTGGGAGCTGGGGCCGTGGCGCCTTCACTAATTTGAGCTAGCAGTGCTTCGACGCTAACTGTGGTGCCTTCTGGGGCTACGATTTCAGAAATGGTACCTGCAATCGGGCTAGGCACTTCAACAGTAACTTTATCTGTTTCCAGTTCGCAGAGCATTTCATCAACTGCCACTTGGTCACCAATTTTTTTAAACCATGTAGCAACGGTGGCTTCTGTTACAGATTCGCCTAAAGTTGGGACACGAACTTCGGTGGACATGGTTTTATCCTTTCAACGAAAGCGCTTCATCGATGAGCGCGGCTTGTTGTGATTTATGTATTGAGGCAAGGCCCGTCGCGGGTGAAGCAGATGTGGCGCGGCCAGCGTATCTAGGGCGGGCGTGTTTGGCGTTAATACGGGTCAGGACCCATTCGATATTGGGCTCAATAAAGCTCCAAGCGCCTTGGTTCTTGGGCTCTTCTTGACACCAGAAAATTTCAGCTTGTTTAAAGCGTTCCAATTCACTGACCATTGAAATTGCTGGAAATGGATAAAATTGCTCAATACGGAGAAGATATACGTCATTGATCCTACGAGCATCGCGCTCTTCTAGAAGATCAAAGTAAACCTTACCTGAGCAGATCACTACGCGTTTGATTTTTTTATCAGACACCAACTTGGTTGCAGAGTTACCATATTGCGCATCATCCCAGAGCACACGGTGAAAGCTGGAGCCGGTGGTGAACTCTTCGCGTTTTGATACTGCCATTTTATGCCGTAGTAGCGATTTTGGTGTCATTAAAACCAAAGGTTTGCGGAAGGTGCGGTGAATTTGCCTCCGCAGGATGTGGAAGTAATTGGCTGGGGTAGTACAATTGGCCACGATCCAGTTGTCTTGGCCACACATCTGCAAAAACCGCTCTAGGCGTGCAGAGCTGTGTTCGGGACCTTGCCCCTCAAAGCCATGCGGAAGCAACATAGTAAGGCCAGACATCCGTAGCCATTTACTTTCGCCGCTAGAAATAAACTGGTCAAACATAATCTGCGCTCCATTAGCAAAATCACCAAATTGCGCTTCCCACATTACCAAAGCATTTGGCTCAGCAAGGCTGTAGCCATATTCAAAGCCTAAAACAGCATATTCAGAGAGCATCGAGTCGATGACCTCATATTGGCCTTGGCCCTCGCGAATGTTGTTGAGTGGATAGTAGCGTTCTTCGGTATTTTGATGCACTAATGCTGAATGGCGGTGGCTGAAGGTGCCACGGCTGCTGTCTTGTCCTGATAGACGGACTGAGTGATCTTCAGTTAACAAGGAACCAAAGGCCAAAGCTTCGCCTGTAGCCCAGTCAATATTCTTACCAATGGTCAGTGATTTTGATTTTGCATCCAATATACGTTGAACAGTTTTGTGAACAGGGAAACCTTCTGGGATCCGACACAGTGCTGTAGCGACGTTGTCGTATGTTTCCTCAGTCATCGCCGTGGCGCCGCGCTGATATTCCTTACCGTGGCGATTGATTTTAGACCAGCGGCCATCTAACCAATCGGCTTTGTTCGGCTTGTAGTTTTTCCCTGCCTCAAATTCAGTATTGAGATAAGACTGAAAGGTTGCCTTCATATCTTCAATTTCGCCCTCAGGGATCAGCCCATCTCGCACTAAACGTTCGGTATAAAGCGTTAGGGTAGTTTTCTGTGTCTTGATCTTATTGTACATTACCGGATTAGTGAACATCGGCTCATCGCCTTCGTTATGACCAAAACGGCGGTAGCAGATAATATCGAGGACAACGTCTTTTTTAAATTTTTGGCGATACTCAGTGGCTACGCGGGCTGCGTGGACCACAGCTTCGGGATCGTCGCCATTAACGTGAAAGATTGGCGCCTCGACCATAAGGGCTATGTCGGTGGGGTAGGGAGACGAGCGGCTGAAATGTGGGGCTGTAGTGAAGCCAATTTGATTGTTCACCACAATATGCATGGTGCCCCCGGTTTTATGACCTTTGAGGCCCGACAGGCCAAAGCCCTCGGCCACAACTCCCTGACCGGCAAACGCTGCGTCACCATGCAGGAGGATCGGCATAACAGTTGTCCGCTCCGCGTCATTTTTTTGATCTTGTTTAGCGCGAGCTTTCCCCAAAACCACAGGATTCACAGCCTCAAGGTGGCTTGGATTGGCAGTGAGCGATAGGTGCACAGAGTTACCATTAAATTCACGATCAGATGACGCGCCTAGGTGGTATTTTACGTCGCCAGAGCCATCAACATCTTCAGGCTTGGACGATCCACCTTGGAATTCGTTGAAAATCGCACGGTATGGTTTGGCCATTACATTAGCCAGAACAGACAAGCGGCCCCGGTGCGGCATTCCAATGATTATGTCTTTAACACCCAAAGCGCCACCACGCTTTATGATTTGCTCCATAGCAGGTATCAGGCTTTCGCCGCCGTCTAGGCCAAAGCGTTTGGTTCCCATGTATTTTACATGTAGGAACTTTTCAAAACCCTCTGCCTCAACCAATTTGTTAAGAATAGCTTTGCGGCCCTCTCGGGTGAAGATAATCTCTTTACCGTAGCCTTCAATACGCTCTTTTAGCCAAGCGGATTGCTCGGGATCGGATATGTGCATGTATTGCAGGGCAAAGGTGCCGCAATAGGTCCGACGCACGATTTCTTGGATTTCACGCATGGAAGCAAATTGTAGTCCCAATACATTATCAAGAAAAATAGGGCGGTCCATATCTGACGCCGTAAACCCATAGCGTGAGGGATCTAATTCGGGCCTATCATCTTCTTGGCGCATTCCTAAAGGGTCTAGATCAGCAGCTAAATGTCCTCGGATCCGGTAGGCCCGGATCAACATAAGTGCCCGTAGGCCATCAAGCACCGCCCGCTTAATTTGTTCTTCAGTCACGGGTGCCCCAATTTCAGAAGCTTTGGCTGCAATCTTTTGGCCCGAATCGTGCGCCTCAGCAGCGGTTGGATATTCTCCGGTGAACGCCGATGTCAGATCATCCAATGGAGTGGGTGGCCAATCGCTGCGCGCCCATGAGGGGCCAGCGGCTTGAGCCACTACATCATTATCTGAGTCACCCATCTCAGCAAAAAATGTTGCCCATTGGGCGTCTACTGAAACTGGGTCTTTGGCGTAGCGAGCATACATTTGCTCAAGATAGTCTGCGTTATGGCCCTGCATAAAACTGGAGGCATGTAATTGATCGTTTGCTGGATGGTTGGTCATCGATTGGCACCTTGGTGAAAAGACGAATGGGTGTAGGGGTTTTGAGTAAACTTTTTCTGTGGGTTAACGGCCGAAGTGCCTCTGCTAGTTGAAGGCATTACGGTGTCATTAGTTTCTAATACTGCGGGAGAAGTTAAATGCGCCTCACGGTTAGAGTAAGTGGCAGGCGGTGTGACCGTCACACCCCCCATCTCATCGTTTTTAAAAGCCATCATCGCCCTCATCATATCAACCAATAGCTTCCAATACTGCTTCGCCCAAACCGGCTGGGCTCTCTGCCACAATAATGCCAGCTATTTTCATAGCTTCTATTTTTTCTTCTGCGCCGCCCTTGCCACCCGCAACGATTGCGCCCGCGTGGCCCATGCGGCGGCCTGGAGGGGCTGTGCGGCCTGCGATGAAGCCTGCTGTTGGTTTCCAACGCCCTTTTTTCTTCTCATCGGCTAAGAATTGGGCCGCTTCTTCTTCGGCTGAGCCGCCAATCTCACCAATCATGATCATGCTGTGAGTTTCGTCATCCGCCAAGAACCATTCCAGTACGTCAATGTGCTCTGTTCCTTTGATTGGATCGCCGCCGATGCCCACACAGGTGGATTGACCAAGGCCTACATCGGTCGTTTGCTTGACGGCTTCATAGGTGAGGGTGCCAGAGCGTGAAACCACGCCCACAGAACCACGACAATGGATATGGCCCGGCATAATACCAATTTTACAGGCGTTTGGTGTTATTACGCCTGGGCAGTTGGGACCAATCAAGCGGCTGGACGAGCCTTCTAGCGCACGCTTAACTTTCATCATGTCCAAAACTGGGATGCCTTCGGTTATACAAACTATTACCTCCATTTCCGCGTCGATAGCCTCGAGAATTGAATCGGCGGCAAAAGGAGGGGGTACATAGATTACCGTGGCATTTGCTTCTGTGATGGCTTTAGCTTCATGAACTGAGTTGAATACGGGCAAATTCAA
>TARA_B110000091_G_scaffold29324_1_pt1 | contig 14302 bp, 13 predicted proteins | sample TARA_B110000091 | Tara Oceans TARA_B110000091 (sample SAMEA4397278) | marine metagenome | biome: Polar Biome; feature: [DCM] deep chlorophyll maximum layer (ENVO:01000326); material: water (ENVO:00002006), including particulate matter (ENVO:01000060) such as... | depth 35 m
TAGGAGCACAAACGCTTTAAGCGTTTTAGGAGCACAAACGCTTTAAGAAAGCCCGAACGAGACGTTGAGTTTTAAAAAAGCCAACGCCGAGACAAATCGATTATAAAAGCCGGTTAAAAAAGCCTATTAAAAAAGCCATAAAACAAAGCTAAAAAACAAAGCCATAAAACAAAGTTTAATAAAAAACCGTCAAGACCAAAGGAGCATCAACCATGATTACAATTTTAGACGGCGGCATGGGTGGGGAAATTCAGAAACGACTGGCCGGTGCGGCCAAAGGGCTTTGGAGTGCCAATGCCTTGGTGGATGATCCCGATTTGGTGGTTACACTGCATCGAGAGTATATCGAGGCGGGCGCCAGAATGATTATCACCAATACCTATTCAACGGTGCCCAGTTACCTGGCCAAAGGCAATTTGGAGCATGAGTTCGAACGCTATACCGCCATGGGCGGGGAGCTGGCCCGCAAGGCCGTGACCCAGAGCGGCGAGTCGGTTCAGGTGGCGGGCTGCTTGCCGCCCCTGTCTGAAAGCTACCGTCCGGATCTGGTGCCAGATGGTCCCTTGGCAAAACCGATCTACGCCCAGTTGGTACGCGCGCTCGAACCCTATGTGGATCTATATCTGTGCGAAACGATGTCGTCAGCGGACGAGGCTTATCATGCTGCCAGTCAGGCCAAAGCCTTCGGTAACGGTAAGCCGGTCTATGTGGCTTGGACATTGAACGAAGCGCCCGGCACGGGCCTACGCAGCGGTGAGTCCATAACGGCGGCCTTTGAGCGCCTGGCCGATCTCGATATCGACGGCTATCTCTTTAACTGCACAAGCCCGGAAGCGGCAATCGACGCCATCCAGACCTTCAAGCAACTCACCGACCGCCCCTTGGGCTGCTATGTGAACCGGATTAAAGAAGTCCCCAAGGGTTGGACATTAGATAACGAAGGGACGACGATTCGTCGCACCGATTTAACCCAAGATTATTTTGTTGAGCTGTCTCTGAAAGCCATTGACGCAGGCGCGACCATCGTCGGCGGCTGTTGCGGCATTGGTCCTGAGGATATCCAGGCTTTCTCGAACGCATTGTCCGCCGAGGTCTAACCAAAACCGGTGTCCTAAACCGGTCCGCTGTCTTAATTGGAGTCACTATGTCTAAGTCCCCGTTCGAGTTTGATACCCTAGCGCTGCACGCTGGCCAAAGACCTGATGCCGAAACGGGCGCCCGGGCGACGCCCATTTATCAGTCCGCGTCGTTTGTTTTTGAGAGTGCGGAAGCGGCTGCGGGCCTGTTCAATTTAGAACGCACCGGGCATGTTTATTCTCGGCTTTCAAACCCGACCAATGCCGTGCTGGAGGAACGCATCGCCGTACTCGACCAGGGTGTGGGCGCGGTTGCGGTTGCCAGTGGTCAGGCCGCGATGCATCTAGCGGTGGCAACGCTGATGGGCACTGGGGATCACATTGTCGCATCCCGGAGCTTGTATGGCGGCACGCACAACTTGCTGAGCTACACCTTGCCAAGATTCGGCATTACCACCACCTTTGTTGACCCAAGAGACCCGGCCGCCTTTGCAGCCGCCATTCAGGACAATACCAAGCTTGTATTTGGTGAGGTTGTAGGTAATCCGGGCATGGAAGTCTTGGACATCCCGGCAATTTCAGAAGTTGCCCATGCTGCCGGCATTCCGGTAATGATTGATGCCACCTTCACGACGCCCTATCTGTGTCGTCCGATTGAACTCGGCGCTGACCTGGTCATGCATTCGGCGACGAAGTTTTTGTCGGGTCATGGCATCGTCATCGGCGGCCTGTTGGTGGACGGCGGGGTCTTTGATTGGGCGGCCAGCGGGCGCTTCCCAACCCTTGCGGAACCCTTTGATGGTTTTCATCATCTCAATTTTGCCGAAGAGTTTGGTCCGGCGGCCTTTATCGCCCGGGCACGCCGCGAAGGCCTTCGGGATTTTGGCGCTTGCATGGCGCCCACCACGGCCTTTCATATTTTGCAGGGAATCGAGACCCTATCCCTGCGGATGGCGCGGCACATGGAAAATGCGCATGTGATTGCCCAGTTTTTATCGGAACAAGACGGGGTGCTTGCTGTGCTGCATCCGAGTTTACCGAGTCACCCGGATTATGAGTTGGCCAAGAAACTGCTGCCCAATGGCGCCGGCGCTGTGATGAGCTTTGAGATTGCGGGGGGAAGAGAAGCAGGCGTACGCTTTATCGAAAGCTTAAAGATCTTCTCGCATTTGGCCAATGTGGGGGACGCGAAATCCTTAGTGATTCATCCCGCCAGTACCACCCATCATCGAATGGATGCCGCGGCATTGGTTGCCGCCGGCATCTCCGAAGGCATGATTCGGTTGTCCATTGGGCTCGAGGATGCTGGGGACCTGATCAAGGACTTAAAGGCGGGGCTTCGGTCCGCAGCCAAAGGAGGCCGCTAATATGAAAATTCAGTTACGAGGCGTGACCGCGTTTTATGGTGTTGGCAATGGCGAACATGCGGCCGACCAGCCAAGCGTGGTGTTCATTCATGGCTCGGGGATGGATCATACCGTTTGGCTCATGCCCGCGCGGCATTTCGCTCGTCTCGGCTATAACGTCGTGGCCTTAGATTTGCCGGGACATGGCGGCTCAGAAGGCCCAGCATTAACGAGCATTGAGGCAATGTCAGATTGGGTGAGCGAATTGTTGGGTGCGCTTGAGGTCACTCAAGCCGCTGTAGTCGGCCATAGCATGGGGTCGCTTATTGCCTTGGATTTTGCCGCGCGCTATCCCGCCAACACACGCTCGCTGGCCCTGTTAGGCACCTCAACGCCCATGGCGGTGAGTGATGTCTTGCTGGATGCAGCGAAAAACGATGATCGCGCCGCGATGGTGATGGCCAACACCTGGAGTCACAGTAGTCCTGGGCTGATGGGTGGGCACAAAAGTCCGGGCATGACGTTGTATTTTGGTGGCTTAAGGTTGCTTCAGCGTACCCCAGAAGGGGTGTATTTTGCCGATTTGAATGCCTGTAATACCTATGAGGCCGGCCCGGCTCGGGCCGAGGCGGTGCAATGCCCAACGCTCGTGGTGCTCGGCCGCGAAGACAAAATGACGGGTCCCAAGCAGTCCCGCGCGGTTGCGGACGCGATTCAAACCGCCAAGATTGTTGAGCTTGATAGTGGTCATGCAATGCTCAGTGAACAATCCAATGCTGTACTGGCGGCGCTGAAAACCATCGTCTGAAACGTTTTACGCGCCATCAAGCGCGCTAACAGGACAGCCTGCAAGGCTTGCGCCGGAAGTACAGTATGAAGGCTTGCGCCGGCAGGGCAGAACGGAGTCCCTAACGCGCAATGAAAAAACTAGGGCTGGGATCAGTCAGGACTTTAAGCCTTTGTTCCTCCAGCCCACGGCGCGAGCGCAGTGCTGCGAGCGCCTAGGCTGGGTTTGACGCAGCGTGGACGGCCCGCAAGGTTTTGATAATGGCGGCATAGAGGATGGCATAGACCAACAACAAGGGCAGGCTCGCAATCACGGATGCGGTCTGCAGCGCCTTAAGCCCCCCTAGATACAGTAAGGATGCCGGCAAAATACCCAGGGCAACGGCCCAAAACACGCGATGCCAGCGTGCTGGGTGCTCACCCGGTGCGAGTTTAACCGTGGCGCCAGCGGCCAGGGTGTAAGAGGCTGAATCATAGGTTGTGGCCGTGAAAATAATTCCGATGATCGCCAGGAACCCTAACCAGAACCCCCCTGCCGGCAACCGCTCGATGAGACTTGCCAGCGCTGCCGACGGGCTTGCATTTAAGGTTTCGTCCACCACGTCGTGCAGGCCGGTGAGTTCTGTGTTGAGGGCGTAGTTACCCAGAATTAAGAAGAACAAAGCGCATCCGGCGCTGCCCCAAAACAGCATGCCCACAATGAGTTCTCGAAGGGTGCGACCTTCGGAAATTTTGCACACGAACATGCCCACAAAGGGTCCCAGGGCTAACCACCAGGCCCAGTAAAAAATGGTCCACGATTCCACGAAATTGCCCTTCTCGAGGGGGTCTGTCCAGGTCAGCATCGTGATGAAGTTTTGCGCAAGATGTCCTAGCGAGGCCACGCTCATCTCGAGGATAAAACGGGTTGGCCCTGCGATTAGCACGTAGGCGATAAGCAGCAGGGCTAGAACGCTGTTGATGTTGCTGAGGGTTTTAATGCCGCCGTCCAGACCGCGATAAACCGATCCTGCAATCACCAGGGTCATCACGATGATAATAGTGAGCTGGGTGGTGAAATTATCCGGAATCGACATCAGCCGGGTCATGGCGGATGCGGCAACCGAGGTGCCAAAACCCAGTCCGGTCGCAGCCGAGCTGATGAGCCCAACGATGAATAACAGATCAATGATGCGGCCGCCAAGACCATTCGATTGCTTACCGATGATGGGCTCGCAGGCGGCGCTGAGCCGCAGCGATGGAATTTGCTTCAAGTAATAGGTGCAACAGATGGCAACGGTCGGTAGACAATATAAAGCCCAACCACCGGGGCCCCAGTGAAACATGCCATAGGTTTGCGCCCACAGCGTGGCGGCGTCACTTTTGGCGACCTCGCCAAAGGGCGGCGAGGTGTAGTAAAAGACCCATTCAGTCGCGCCCCAATAAATGACCGAGCCCCCGATACCGCAGCAAAATAACATCGAGATCCAGCTAAATTGACTATACCGCGCTTCAATCCGGCCGAGTCGAATATTGCCCCAAGGGCTGATTGCGATGTAGAGCAGCAGCGCAATGATTGCGGTGGTGAGCGTGACGTACAGGACGCCAAATTCGGTTGTTAGCAGCTTGAAAATGGTATTGATGGCGCCCTGACTGGCCTCTGGAAAAAGCACCACGGGGAGGACCACGAGGGCGAGCAAGGTGGCACTCAGACTGAAAATCAGCCAATCAACTTCAGGTTGGTTGTTGTTATTCATCCGCAGGATCCTTCCCTTGTCACCGGTTACAGATAGTTTGGCGTGAAGCGTCAAGTCTTGGCGTTAATATAGCAAAGCTGGGCTAAAATTGCCGGGACGCGCTCAGATCGAAGGTATGACGCCGTCTCAGCGCGTTTTTTTCGCCCCTAAAACACCCTCAAAACCAGCGCCAGCGGCTAGCCTGGCGCAACCCTAGGATGCGTGCTGGCGGCGTGACTGCGGGCATTCATTGTTGGTGCTGGGTTCTGCTGAGGCGCTCAATCGGCGCCGGTAATTTCCAGGTTTAGGGCGAGGGTACCCAGCATAATGCCGGGTTGGTGCTCGAAGGTGTTGTCTGGTGCATACCGAATACCCGGTAAACGCGCAAGCAAGGTCGACCAGGCTAGGTTTTGCTCTAGCCGGGAGATGCCAGCGCCTGGGCAGACCCTGGGGCCAGCGGAAAAAACCAAATGTCGGGTCAGCGCCTTCCGCTCTAGATTAAGCTCAAACGGGCAGTCCCACTCGTCAGGATCAACATTCCCGGCTGCGAACCGAAGGTGAAGCAACGAGCCCTTGGGCACTGAGACGCCTTGAAAGACTTCGTCTTGGCTGGTTAATCGAGTGCTGAGGCCTTGGGTGGGGGATCGCAAGCGCATGGATTCTTCGACAAAATTACGAATCAGTGTCGGTTGTGATTTCAGGGTTTGCCAAAGACCGGGGCGGTCGCAGATCAGTTGAGCCGCTTCTTCTAATGCATATTGAGTGGTTTCAAGCCCGCCAATAATCATGGCGTAAACCACGCCATTGACTTCAAGGTCGGTTAACGTGCGATCCAGCGCCTCATAATGCACCTGGGTCAGCCAGCTGATCATATCGTCCTGGGGGTGGCCCCGTTTTTCAGCGACGTGGGTTTGGACATATCCCTTAAAGGCTTCGAGCTTTTCAAATTGCGCATCAGACTCTTCCCGGCTCAAAAGGTTGCGATGGCCTTTGCCATAAACAAAGGCGGCGACCTGAGCATTGCCCCATTCTGCCAATAAGGGGATGTCGGCTTCCGGAAACCCGAGCATATTGGCCATCACCATTTGTGGCAGCGGTCGGGCAAACTGTTGAACAAAATCGATCCTGGGTTCGCCAATAAACCTATCGATTAGGCGATTGGCGCAATCTTTGATCATCTCACTATGACGAGTTGCACCGGGACCGACCCAGGGATCGGTGAGTTCTTGTCGATGGCTGCGGTACAGATCATGGCTGGGCCGCAGGGTGACCATCGAGGCCAGCATGGCATTGACCCCGGGGAGTGTTTTACCCGCGTTTTGTGCCTGCTCAATCTGTGTAATGGCTTCATGGACGCGAGGCGGAAATCGCTCTGGATCTTTGACCACCCGCGCGATGTCCTCATGTTTGGTTAAGATAAACCCGTCCGTGTCAGGGGTTGGGCCTTCGCCTTCTAAGCGGACCACGGGCATTGCGTCATGTAACAAGGGGTAAGCCTCATACCAATGTTCTTGGGCGCCGTCGTTAAATAGGTCAACCTCGCGGGCGTGGCGTGGGCAGTCCATAGGACTGAGTCCATGATTGGGGCCGCTTGCGGATGAGGGCGGTTTCCCCCTGGGTTTCTTCTCTGACATTTTTTCTCCTGCTTAGCGCGATACGATGAGCGCGTGTGATGATCCTATCGTCATCTGTTGTAATAGGTCCAGTCGTGTGCAGGTTCACACCATCGAGGTTTTGGCGGGTGGTCAGGATGCCGGGTAGGATCGTCATTTTGCGGTATTTTGTGCAGCCGTAAAATGCCTTTAGGAATGTGGGTGCGATTTTACAGCGCTTTTTATTAAATGGAGCTAAGAAGCTAATTTCAATATCATTCCTCTGATGGTGTCGCTGAGGGAGTTGGACGGTGGCTTTAAAAATATGGCGGGAAGAATCCCATCTTTTTCCTTCGTGAGCTTTTGTTGCAAGCGTTTCAGGGTTGAAGCTTCGGAGTTAATGTCAATTAGATTGCCAAGATGGGGACGCCTCGGATTTTGCTTATCATCTTAATCTATTAATCGATCATGGCGCCGGTTTGTCCATCTTACTTGGGACTTCAATTAGTTGTGGAAGGCCGCTTTTTCACTTACGATAAAATGTACTCCATCGTATTGAGGCACGGGTGCATCCGCAAGCTGCTCAAACACAAACCGTTACGCCAGTTGATAAAAGATTCGATCAGGTTAAGTCTTGCTTTCACCCGTGGCGGACCGTCGGTTTTGCCTGTCTGATGGCGTTGAGCACCGGGGCGGCTGCGGCTGCTGAGCCGGATTGGGTGTTTTCGGATGCGTTGCCAAGGGCTGAAGAGGTTCTGGTGTACTACGCCTACGATTCCTTTGATATCCCGATGGATTTTGATGCGGAATTAGAGAAACTAGCCATTCGACTCTCTGATGATCCCGAGGCGAAAGCCTTGATTGAAGGCCACACTGATGATTCTGGGGCAAGAGGTTATAACAAAAGCTTGTCGCTAGAACGGGCAGGAGCGATTACGCGGCGGTTGGTGCAGCAGTATGCTGTAAACCCCAACCAGATCGAACTAATCGGCTTTGGCGAAGATCGCCCGCGCGAAGATGCGCTAGAAGAGCAACCTTTAAATAGGCGCGCTGTGATTCTGGTCGAATAGTTGAGTTTTGGTCTAATTTAAGCTGGCCGCTTCTCAATGCAGGGGCCTTTGTTGTTGGATGCTCGATTGAGGCTTCTGCGGGTGCGTCGGCTAACGTGCCAGGCTGTCGCGTCCATGGCTCACAATGCCATCAAAACGGCATAACTCAGCATTTCCAAGGTAATCAATTGTACAGGCATTAAGGGTTGTGGCACGGTGCGATGCGGCGAGAAACGCGTTAGAGTTTAAATATTAAACTAATAAGCGCAAAGGAGTGGGTATGAAGACTTGGATGATTCGGGTTGCCGCGGCACTGCCAGGCCTTTTGTTATTGATGAACGCTGTCGGGCTAGCGGTTGCGCCGGAAGGCGTCGTGACGTCTCTGGGAATGACCTATCTCGATGGATTAGGGCGCAGTTCCCAGATTGGTGATACCGGCAGCTTTTTTGCCTGCGGTGGGCTCTTTATTCTGTTTGGCGCATTTCGAGCGCGGCCGCAGTGGATCATGGCCGGCGCCTTTTTGTTTTTAGTCGCCGCGATTTATCGCGTGTTGGCCGCGGTGCTGCATGACGCAGAGTTCGCAACCACCTTCATTACGGTTGAAGTGGTAGGGTTCCTCTGGCTCCTGATTGCCGCCAAATTAGTCGTGAGCACCGACAGCGATTAAGGTTGGTTTGGATCCTGTGATGCTGCACGCTGGGCAATCAAGGGGGGCAACAAACTTAAGAGCAGGAAGTGGGTTCAACCAGCGCGGTAAAGCGGTTTGATCCCGGGTATTGCACTAGGCTTATGGCAACCATTGATCGAGGATGAGCCCCAATACAATAGGAACGACTGCTATGTCGAAAACCCTGAAAACCTTGCTAATTCTGATCGGCCTGTATGCCGCATCCGTCGCGCTGTTTGAGTCTATGCTGGGTTACTTTCAGCCTGAAAATCAAGCCACCCTCGTTGTCACAACCTTTGATACCGCTGACGTGGGCGCCGACCGTGTATTGGCTCGTATTGAGCATGAGGGTGAACTCTTTGTTGCGGTGAATCACTGGCCACGACAGTGGTACGGGCGGTTGCTCGACAATGATCAAGTTTGGGTTCGGTTTGAGGGGATTGATGGACGCTACACCGCATCGAAAGTACCCGAGTCTGAGAAGACAGGGCTCAATGCCGCGCGCCCATTGGGCTTGGGTTTTCGTATTCTGACGGGGTTTCCGCCGCGTTACTTTGTGCGGCTCACGCCGAACGCCTAGAGCGCCGGCGGTCCCCTTGTAGGCCTGCTGGAGACAGCTGGTGTGAGGGGCTGCGCCTTGTGCGCCTGGCTGGGTGCTCAGCATGCGCCTAGTACGAGGGTCGTTTTAAAAAACGCTTAAGGGTGCCGGGTCCCTGCGATTGCCGCGGTATAACGGGGTTGCGCGGACTCGATCCAGCTTCGCGATCGAGCTATCATAGCGTTTCTAAAACTCGAAGGTGAAATCATGGGTCAGTGGTGGACAGCGCGCGTCTTGCCAGTCATTAGTATTGATTTAAGAAGCCTTGCATTGTTTAGGATCTTGCTGGGCGGGTTGCTGATTGCGGACCTTTTGATTCGCGGGAGTGATTTGTCGGTCTGGATGACGGACGCCGGCGTTTTTCCGCGGGATTTTATCATTGACTGGAGCGGGGATAACCGCTGGTCGTTGTACTTCATTAGTGGTAGTTGGCTTTGGGCCCTGCTGTTGCATCTGACGGCTGCAGGCGCCGCAATGGCCTTGCTACTGGGGTATCGCACGCGGCTTGCTTTGATAATCAGTTTTGTTTTGCTGGTCTCATTGCACAATCGCGCCCCATTGGTGCTGCAAGGCGGGGACAACCTGCTGTTGCTGATGGTGTTCTGGTCGATGTTTTTGCCCTTGGGCGCGCGGTTTTCCATGGATGCCGCAAGGGTTCATCCGGACCATCAGCGGGCGCTCAGCGCCCAGCCCAATCGATATCTCTCGGTGGCAACGGTTGCGATTTTGTTTCAGGCCATGGCGGTGTATTTTTTTTCAGCCTTCTTAAAAAGTGGTCCCGAGTGGTACGAAGACGGTACAGCCATTTATTACGCGCTGAACCTAGACGAGGTTGCAACCGGGCTGGCGCATTATTGGCGGGATGAACACTGGCTGACCGTGCCCTTAACCCGATTCGTGTGGTGGTTAGAATTGCTTGGGTCTATCTTGATTTTTACGCCGCTGCTGCGGGTGCCGATCCGGTTACTGATGATGCTTTTGTTCATAGCAATGGAGGTTGGCTTTATTCTGAACCTTCATATTGGCTTGTTTCCGTTCATCTCGATTACCTCCATTCTGCTGTTTACCCCAAGTGAAACCTGGGACGCGCTGGCTCGGCGATTTTGGCCCAATGCCGGCGAAGGGCTCACAATGTATTACGATGAGGACTGCTCTTTTTGTCTCAAGATGTGCTGGTTGCTAAAGACCTTTTTGGGCCTGAAGGCGGCGCAGATTATTCCAGCCCAAACCGATGTCGAGATTGCAGAGATTCTTGAACGAGAGTTCTCCTGGGTGGTGGTGACCCCATCCGGCGAGCGTTTGATTAAATGGCCCGCGATGGTTGCCGTTTTTGCCGCCTCGCCCTGGGGTCGGCTGCTAGCGCCACTGCTTGCCTGGCCGCAGCAATTGGGCAATCGCCTTTACGACTCGGTTGCCAATAATCGCGGCGCCTTCGGCGAGGGGTTTACCAGGGTGTTGCCGTGGCAAGAATCCCTCAAAATGCCGGGCTGGGGCTCGCAGACCGTGGCGGGTTTCTTTTTAGCTTATCTGTTGCTGTTCAATCTCAGCACCATTCCGAATTGGCGATTGCCGTTTCAAACCGCCGCCGAGGACAAACCCTATCAAGTGCAGTTCCCCAAGGCGTGGCAGGGCGTCAAGCGGCTGCTTCGGCTCGATCAAAAGTGGAGTATGTTCGCGCCTTATCCAAACAAAACGGACAGCTTTTTGGTGGTGCCGGGGGTGCTGGCATCTGGGAAGTTGGTGGACGTTTACGATTTGGTTGAGGCTGCGCCAAGCTTTGAAAAGCCGGATCTTTTGTTCGACACCAAATTCAAAAATTACCGCTGGCGCAAGTACTTGTCACGCGTTGGCAAAAAACGATACAAGGATTATCGCACCTACTATGGCAGCTTTTTGTGTGATCGCTGGAACGCAACGTACGGCAAAACGGATCGGCTAACCGATTTCAACATTTATCGGATGGTCGAAAAGACAAAGCCACCCGGGGTTGCCAGGAAGGTGGTGCGAAGCAGAGTTTGGCGACACTATTGCGTGAAGGATCAGGGCGACAAGGTCGAGCCGGCGTTGAAGGCGGCAGGGTTATGGTAGGCCTTATCAACGGTAAGGGCGATTGAGGTCTTGGTAGTGGGCACCGAGGCCAATACCGACATATTGCGGCGCTGGAATCTTGGGCTGGATAAGCGGGTCTTAGGCTCACGAGCCAAAATTATGCCTGAGCCGAAAGATTTTCGATTGAGCGGTTTAGACCAGCGGTGCGCCCTGATAATAATGCCAAAGAAATAACGCGCCGACCGAACGGTAGGGCTGCCAATGCTGGGTTAACGCCCGGGTTTGTTTCGGGGTTGGTTTGGGGTCTAGGCCTTTGAGCCGGGCCAGGGCGATTTGCAGCGCAAGATCCCCTGCGGGGAAAATATCGGGGCGGCCCAGTGAAAACATGCAATAAATTTCCGCACTCCAAACCCCGAAACCGCGGAGGGCGGTGATCGCCTCAATGACCTCGGCATCCGTCAGCCCGCTCAGTTGGTCAACCGCTAATTCTCCCGATTGCACCGCGTGCGCTAAGCCGCGGGCGTACTCTATTTTTCTAAAGGATAACCCGGCCGCACGCAGCTCGGCATCCGTCACTTGATCGAGGCCTTTAGGGGTTAGGCTTGGCAAGACGCGGCGCACGCGACCCATGATGGCATTGGCGGCAGTGGTCGATATTTGTTGGCTAACGATGGTGGCCAAGAACGTCTCGAAGCCCTCCGGGCGCTGCCGGGGCGCTGGCGCGCCGTAAAGCGCAATTGCTTGGCCGAGGTCTGGGTCCAGCCGGGCAAGTTGCTTTAGGGCTTGTTTAATTTGTCTTTGATCCACTGTCTGCGCTCTTTAAACCTTTGGGTCTAATGTAACGGTCGGTTAGATGAAATACGAATAAACCCGGGGTAGGATCTGGCCACATTTCTCCCTAGAATAGGCTCATCTAATATAGCTAATTAATATAACTTTATAACTAAAGTTAAAAATTGGAAAGAAGCGCAATGCAGGTCTTGCCGTTTTACCATCAAGCAACCAACAGTTGGAGCTACCTCCTCGCGGATGAGGTTAATAAGGTTTGTGCGCTAATCGATCCTGTTTTGGATTTTGAGCCGGCCTCCGGCGCCATTCAGCATGACTTCGTTGAGGTGATGTTGTCGCGAGCGGCAGATCAGCAATGGCAGGTGGCTTGGGTTCTTGAGACTCACATTCACGCGGATCATCTCTCGGCGGCCGATTTTGTGCGTGGCCAGACCGGGGCAAAAATTGGGATTGGCCGGGGGGTTGAGCAGGTCAGTGCCTTGTTTGCCCCGGTCTTTAATTTGGGCGAGCAGCATCCGAATGTCAGGGTTGCCTTTGATCAACTGTTTGAACCAGGCGACATGATTCTAGTGGGCGACCTGACCGTTAAGGTGCTGGCAACGCCAGGGCACACGCCGGCTTGCGTCGCCTATCAGGTTGAGGCGGCGGTGTTTGTTGGAGACACCTTGTTCAGGCCCGATTACGGCACGGCCCGAGCCGATTTCCCCGGCGGTGATGCCAGGCAGTTGTTCGAGTCCATTACCCAACTGTTATCCCTACCGGATGCCACGGTGTTATACCTTTGCCACGATTATCCAACGACGAACCGGACAACGCCGTGTCATCAGGTTACGGTGGCCGAACAACGTTCGAATTTGCAAATATTAAACCGCGATGCAGCCGCGTTTGTTGCGTTCCGGCAAGCCAGAGATGCCCAACTGAGTGCGCCGCGTCTGTTGTACCCCGCCATTCAGGTCAATTTGGCGGCGGGCCGAATGCCGAATGCGGAGGCCAATGGCCAACGCTATCTAAAGCTACCGATTAGGGAAAAAGCTTAATGGATTTAATGGTTTTGATTCCCTGCGCGCTGGCCGTAGGCTTAACCATGGGGCTATTGGGTTCTGGCGGCTCGATTTTGACCGTACCCATCTTGGTGTATCTGATGGGCCAGAATGAAAAAGTAGCGATTGCCAGCTCGCTTGCGATTGTCGGGGCGGTGGCGGCGCTGACCACCTTACTGAACCTCCGCGATCGATCGATTAATTGGCGAACGGCGATCTGGTTCGGGGTTCCCGGGGTGATGGGTACCTATCTGGGTGCTGGGTTGTCGCAGTTTGCCTCGGGGTCTGTTCAACTGATGGTGTTTGCGACGGTCATGCTATTGTCCGCCTTTTTCATGTTTCGACCACCGAAGTTTAAACCGGTAGCGGGTGATCAAAAGCTATGGGCCATCGTGACCGAGGGCCTGATGATTGGCGTTCTAACGGGCTTTGTAGGGGTCGGTGGCGGCTTTTTGATTGTGCCGGCGCTGGTCTTGTTAGGCGGTTTATCGATGACCGCGGCGGCGGCGACGAGCCTTGTGATCATCGCTGTTAAATCGGCGGCCGGGCTGGTTAAATACTTAGAGTTACTTGAGGAATCAGCCTTGAGCCTAGATTGGGAGCTGATCTTGATTTTTGTTGGCTTGGGCATGTTGGGCAGTTTCTTTGGTCGCAAGCTTGGTCGGGTGATTGAACAACGTCGAGCCGAGCAGGTTTTTTCGGTGTTTTTGGTGGCGATCGCGGGCTGGATCCTAAGTCAATCTTTGTGAGTTGAGGCGGTTAAATGAACCAAAAAGCCGCGCTGATTGCGTTCATAATGGTGGTTGGCGTGGGTCTTTATTGGGGCAAAACGGCCTCGGTTTTCATAAGTTCAAACTTGGAAGAAAGTAGTATGAGTGAAGTAGCAGCGCGGGTTTCTGTGGGTCCACAAATTCAGCTTGCCGATTTGGCAATTTTGAAGGAGAAGGGCATTGCGGTTGTGATTAACAACCGACCCGATGGTGAGGCTGCGGATCAGCCCAATGATGAGGCGGTGGCCGCGGCGGCGGCAGCGCTCGGTTTGAGCTACTATTTTATTCCGGTCTCGCCAAGGGGCTTAACCCAAGATAATGTTGATGATATGCAGGAAGCGCTTGCGGGCAGCGCTGGGCCCGTTTTTGCTTACTGCCGCTCAGGCAATCGTTCTGGCATTTTGTTGCAGGCCGCGACCCAAGGGGTCGCTGAATAGTTGGCTTCAGCCGGTAAGGCCTAAGGCGCGGTGTCCTGAGCGCGCGAAACAGGCGGCATGTGGTTCGAAGTGGGTGCGTGCCTTGAGGCTTGCTGGTTCTGGATGGCGTGTTGGCGCGTTGCTGGGATGAGTCAACGCAGCGGGTATTTTGAGGCCTTGATGCCTCATGCGGTTATGGTTTGCTGCCCCGGTCAGGCCTGAGCAGGATCTTCTTCAAAGCCAACCCAACCCAACCCAACCCCAATCTCAGATGTCAGCCCCATACGGCCGCGCTCAGGTTGCGCATGGTTTCTTCGTTAAACCAATAAGACCCTTCGGACCACGCGCTGTCGATGTGAGACTAAAATGAATCGGTTTACGCCAATCTGAAACCTCAAACCTCAAACCT
>TARA_B110000091_G_scaffold49346_1_pt1 | contig 14293 bp, 12 predicted proteins | sample TARA_B110000091 | Tara Oceans TARA_B110000091 (sample SAMEA4397278) | marine metagenome | biome: Polar Biome; feature: [DCM] deep chlorophyll maximum layer (ENVO:01000326); material: water (ENVO:00002006), including particulate matter (ENVO:01000060) such as... | depth 35 m
ATTGGAGACGTTAAATTCAAGCCATGAAAAAACAATAATTGATTTATAGTAATTCCAAAAAGGCCACAAAAGAGCAATCTTAAAAAGTCTTTTTTCTCTACTTTTTCTTTGATAAAAGATTTAAGTATCCAAAATAAAATTCCTGCACCTAAAATCCGTAGAAATATAAAAGCTGAAGGACCAATTTTATTAGGCATAATACCTTTGGCAATAATATAGTTAGCGCCATAAATAATATTCGCTCCAAGTAATGCAAAATGTGCTTTATAAAGGTTTCTAGTCAAGTTTTTTTAGTTGTTTTATCAATTGTGAAATTACAAAAACCTTTTCATTAGATATTTTTTTAATTCTAATATATAATGATTAAACCGTCTAAGATATTAATTGACACAAACGCTTCACTGTTTTCTATAGAAAGCGTAAATTTGCAACTTCTTAAAAGAGCAAATAATGCAATACGATCATAAAGCAATAGAAGCCAATTGGCAAAAATATTGGGCAGAAAATCAAACATTTAAAGCCAGTAACACTTCTAGTAAACCAAAATATTACGTGTTAGATATGTTTCCATATCCATCTGGAGCAGGACTACATGTTGGACATCCATTAGGATATATCGCTTCTGACATTTACGCACGTTATAAGCGCCATAAAGGATTCAATGTATTGCATCCTCAAGGCTATGATTCTTTTGGATTACCTGCAGAACAATATGCAATTCAGACAGGACAACACCCTGCGAAAACTACTGAAGAAAATATAAAAACATACAGAAGACAATTAGATAGAATTGGTTTTTCGTTTGATTGGTCAAGAGAAGTACGAACTTCTAATCCTGAATACTATAAATGGACACAATGGATCTTCATCCAATTGTTCAACTCATGGTATAATAAAGATTCTGACAAGGCAGAAGATATTTCTACGTTAGTTTCCACATTTGAAAACGAAGGAAATAAGAAAGTTAATGCTGTGTGTGATGATGAGATCCAATCATTTACTGCATCGGCTTGGAAAAAGTTTTCGAAGAAAAAACAACAAGAAATAGTATTACATTATAGATTGACATTTTTGTCAGAAACTGAAGTGAATTGGTGTCCGGAATTAGGAACTGTTTTGGCAAATGATGAAATTGTAAATGGTGTTTCTGAACGTGGAGGTCATCCTGTAGTTCGTAAAAAAATGACACAATGGTCTATGCGAATTTCTGCATATGCACAACGCTTATTAGATGGTTTAAATACGATTGATTGGCCACAGCCATTAAAAGATTCTCAAACGAATTGGATAGGTCGTTCTCAGGGAGCGATGGTTTCTTTTAAAGTTTTACCAAATGAAATTCCAGAAGAAAATGGAACGATTTCTTATAAAAAGATTGAAGAGATAAAAGAATTGCGTTTAAACACTTCTAAGGCAAGTGGATTGCTTTGGGATGTGTTAAGAAAGAAAAAAGGTGCTGTAAAATTTAGGCAGCAATATATTTTAGGTAATTTCATTACCGACTTTATCAGTTTTAACAAAAAAGCAATTGTTGAGTTTTCTGGTAAAGAAGATGAGATTGAAAGATCTAATTTCTTCGCTACAGAAGGTTACAGTGTCATTTATATTTCTGAAGGAGAAATACTTAAAAATCTAGATACTGTACTTTCTAAAATTAATAATGGAATTCAATTTCCAAAGATTGCAGAAATACAGGAAGTTGTCAAAAAAATTATTAAGAAGAAAGTAGAAAAAGTAGTTGAAAATAAAATTGATGTGTTTACGACACGTCCTGACACCATTTTTGGAGTGTCATTTATGACCTTGGCTCCAGAACATGAATTGGTGTCACAGATTGTAACTCGTAAACAAAGAAAGGCAGTAAACACATATATTCAAGCGACGGCTAAACGTTCTGAACGAGATAGAATGGCGGATGTAAAGACTATTTCTGGAGTGTTTACGGGAGCATATGCAGAGCATCCATTTACTGGCGAAAAAGTCCAGATATGGATTGGAGATTATGTGTTGGCAAATTATGGAACAGGTGCTGTAATGGCAGTTCCTTGTGGAGATCAACGTGATTATGATTTTGCGAAACATTTTAATATTGAGATTCCTAATATTTTTGAAGGTGTTGATATTTCTGAACAAGCACATGAAGGAAAAGAGGGGACCAAAATTTTCAATTCTGATTTCTTAAGCGGAATGCCTTATAAAAAAGCATTGAAAACGAGTATCTACGAATTAGAGAAACGTGGAATAGGGTTTGGAAAAATAAACTACCGATTGCGTGATGCAGTTTTTTCTCGTCAGCGATATTGGGGAGAACCTTTTCCAGTGTATTATAAAGACGGAATGCCACAAATGATTGATGTGAAGCATTTGCCAATTGCATTGCCAGAAGTAGAAAAATACCTACCGACTGAAGATGGGAAACCACCTTTAGGGAATGCAGAAGTTTGGGCTTGGGATTCTAAACAGCATAAAGTGGTTGAGAATAAATTAATTGATAATAAAACTATTTTCCCACTTGAATTGAACACAATGCCTGGATGGGCGGGTAGTTCATGGTACTTTAACCGTTATATGGATTCTGGAAACTCAGAAGAATTTGCAAGTAAAGAAGCCTTAGACTATTGGCAAGATGTGGATTTATATATTGGTGGATCTGAACATGCAACAGGACATTTATTGTATTCTCGTTTTTGGCAAAAATTCTTATTTGATAAAGGGATTGTTCCTGTAGATGAGTTTGCAAAAAAACTGATCAATCAAGGAATGATTACTGGAACGAGTGCTTTTGTTTATAGAGAAGAAGAAACAAATAGATTTATATCACAAGGGTTAATTAAAGGTAAAAAAGTGCAGCCAATTCATTCAGATGTTTCATTTGTAAATGCTTCTGATGAATTAGATATAGGTGCATTTAAAAATTGGCGGCCAGAATATAAAGATGTAAAATTTGTTACTGAAGAAGACGGAACATTTAAAGTAGGTAGAGAAATAGAAAAAATGTCAAAGTCGAAGTATAATGTTGTGAGTCCAGATTCGATCTGTGAGGAATATGGTGCTGATGCTTTGCGACTATTTGAAATGTTCTTAGGCCCTCTAGAACAATCAAAACCTTGGAATACTTCTGGTATTACAGGAGTATCTTCTTTCTTAAAGAAACTATGGAAATTGTACCATTCAGGAGATGAAAGTGCATTTGTAATATCAAAAGATACAGCAACTTCAGAGGAGTTAAAAGTATTGCATAAAACAATCAAAAAAGTAGATGAAGACATTGCCAATTTCTCTTTCAATACGTCAGTAAGTTCATTTATGATTGCCGTAAATGAGTTGGGTACATTGAAATGTAACAAACGTGAAATTTTAGAACCGCTAGTGATTTTAATATCTCCATATGCTCCACATATCGCTGAAGAATTATGGAATAAACTAGGTTATAAAGAATCAATAGCAACTGCCGAGTTTCCAGTATTTGATGGAAAACATTTGATAGAAAGTTCTAAGAATTATCCGATTTCATTTAATGGAAAAATGCGTTTTATGCTAGAGTTTCCATTAGACATGAACAAAGAAGAGTTGGAAAAGGCTGTCTTAGCAGATGAAAAAACAATCGCACAATTAGATGGTAAAGCACCTAAGAAAGTGATTATTGTTCCTGGTAAAATTGTAAATATTGTAGGGTAAAATGGATTTTAATATAGAGATTATCGGATTGATTGCAGGCGCTTTCACAACAGCATCATTTGTTCCGCAAGTAATTAAAACATGGAAGGCGAAATCTGCTGACAATCTATCTTTATCTATGTACCTTGTGATGTTGACAGGAGTTATACTTTGGTTGATTTATGGAATTTATTTGGAAAGTATTTCAATGATATTGGCCAATACAGTTACGGCTATATTGGTATGCGCGATTCTCTTTTTTAAGTTTCGTTACAAATAATATTCTTGGTATATTTATTGAGTATATTTACTTTAAATTTATCGAATGTTTAGCAGAAAACTATCCTTACAAAATCGTGTATTTTTATCAATGATGTTCTTGGTAATAATAGCCTCAATTTTGATAGCATTAGTTGCTATTTTTCAATACCACGAACAAGCTGAAGAATACAATACAGGAAGGCTTGAAAGAAAAGAAAGAGCGATTACGCATCATTTTGATTTAGAAATAAACAATACGACTTTTCAAGTAGCAACAAGCGAGTTAAAAACGATTTTCAGAAATAAAATATTTGAAATAGCAAGGGTTCATAATTTAGAAATCGAAATCTATGATCTTAAAGGAGGTTTTATCGTTTCGTCCAATAGAGATTTTACAAAAAATACAGTTTCAAGAGTTATAACAGAAAATATCTTAACTGAATTAATCAATGAAGCTTCACATCGATTTGTAAAAAGAGAAACTAAAAACGATAAAGAATATCAATCTTTATATACATATCTTTTAGATCAAAGAGCAAAACCAATTGGAATTATTCACTTGCCATATCTTGAAGATAGTTCTGAACAAGATAGAGAGTTAAAAGAATTTTTATTTCGTTTAGGATTAGGTTTTTTATTAATGTTTTTGATTGGTTTGGCACTGGCTTACTTCATTTCTAGTTATATCACCCGTTCCATAAAAACGGTAAGTGATAAAATGAGTCAAACACGAATTTTTAAGCGCAATGAAAAAATAGTATTAAAAGACGCAAGTATTGAAATTTACAATCTAGTTGATTCTTATAATGGCATGATCGACCAGCTTGAAGAAAGTGCAGTGAAGTTAGCGCAAAGTGAGCGTGAACATGCTTGGAGAGAAATGGCAAAACAAGTTGCTCATGAAATTAAAAATCCATTAACACCTATGAGGTTAACGGTTCAAAGTTTTGAAAGGAAGTTTGATATAAATGATCCAGAGATATTTCGTAAATTAAAAGAATATAGTAAAACACTAATTCAGCAGATAGATGTGATGAGCTCAATTGCTTCTGCTTTTTCAGATTTTGCTAAAATGCCTTCAGTAAAAAAAGAGAAAATTAATGTTGTAGAAGTTGTGAAGCATGCAACAGAGATTTTTACAGAACCGTATATTTCTTTTTATTCTGATGCTAAAGAGATTACAGCAAACCTTGATAAAATGCAAGTGACACGTATTGTCACAAACCTTGTTAAAAACGCAACTCAAGCTCTAGATGGAATAGAAAACCCTTCAATAGAGGTGAAATTAAATGAAGATAGTGAGACGCTAAAAATTATTGTTTCAGACAATGGAAAAGGAATTGATAACGAAACGAAAAATAAAGTTTTTGAACCTAAATTTACAACTAAATCAAGTGGAATGGGACTTGGATTACCAATGATAAAAAATATTGTAGAAGCATATGGTGGTGAAATTTCATTTACTTCTGTTGAAAATCATGGAACCGTGTTTACAATAATATTACCCAAAAAATAAATTTAATGCTAGTTCAACTTTATGAACTAATCAATAAAATCAAATTATAATGAATTTCGAAAATATTTTACTTAGTCAAAACGAAAGTGTATTAACAATTACAATTAATAGACCTAATCAATTAAATGCTTTAAACTTAGCAACAATTTTAGAATTACATACGGCTTTTTCAGATGCAGATTTTGATAAAAGGGTGAAAGCAATACTACTTACTGGTAGTGGATCAAAAGCCTTTGTTGCTGGTGCAGATATTAAAGAGTTTGCTCATTTTGATGAAGCTCAAGGAGCCACATTATCTAAAAACGGACATGATTTATTGTTTGATTTTGTAGAGAATTTAGGAACTCCTGTTATCGCTGCTATCAACGGATTTGCACTTGGAGGAGGTTTAGAATTGGCAATGTGTGCGCACTTTAGAATTGCAAGTTCCAATGCTAAAATGGGACTTCCAGAAGTATCGCTTGGAGTAATTCCTGGATATGGAGGGACTCAGCGTTTGCCACAATTGATAGGAAAAGGAAAAGCAATGGAATTGATTATGACTGCCAGTATGTTGTCAGCTCAAGAAGCCTTGAATTGCGGGCTAGTAAATTATGTTGTAGAACAGGAAGAGTTATTGCCCTTTGCAGAAAAATTAGCTGTTAAGATTGCACGTAATTCAAGTACTGCAATTGCGAATGCTATATCAGCTGTAAATGCTAATTATGATAAAAAAAGAAATGGTTACAAAGTTGAAAAAGAAAATTTTGGAAATTGTTTTGGAACGCCAGATTTTGAAGAAGGAACTACTGCGTTTTTAGAAAAAAGAAAACCTAAATTTTCTTAAATTAAAATAAAAAGCGAACCATTTGGCTCGCTTTTTTCACCAACATTGGGTAGTGATTTCATGAACAATTAACTAAGTTTTAAATACTAATATTTTTAATATAACGTCTTCCAACATTATCAATAACTACTTTGTATTTACCTTCATATCTTTCTGACAATCTATAAACTCTCTCTAAAATATCTTTTCCCTCTAAAGTTTCAGTAAAAATAACTTCACTATTATAATAAAGAATTATTTTCAGTGGTTGTTTGTCAAAAGCAATTTTAGAAATAAAAATTAAATCACCTTCATTTCTAATTACCGGTTTAAAAATTCTTTTTTCTTCATTTGTTATGAATGTAACTCTTCCCTTTTCTACTCTAAAAGGTTTTTCTATGATTTCAAAACCTTTACTCAATTCTGCCGTAAATTCCCCATCTTCTAATTGTGTAGATTTTATTATTTCAGAATAGTTACCTGTATCTTTAATACTTAAACTATAAATTTCCTTTTGAGTTGTATCTCTAATAGTTAGAGTATGCCCTTTTTTGTCATCCATTGATTCTATCAATGTTTTATTATTCCCGTAGTTAATTAATGTTCCTAGCATGAATACTACTAATAAACTTTTTTTAATTGTTATTTTCATAATTTTTATTTTTTAAAATATTTGATGATACAAAGGTATTACGTGTTTTAGTTTAATAAAACAAGTCAATTGGTAAATTTGTATGCTGTATTATTATTATTGTTTTAAATAAAACATCTTTGGGTTAATATGGCATATAAAAAGGAGAGTCTTATTTTTAAAATAAAAAAGCGAGTCTTAAGACTCGCTTTTTTCCAAAAATCATTGTAGTTGCTGTTGACACTAATTACAAATTTATTTTTTGGATCTTTTCATTAGCAAATTCCCTATAACTATAAATTGTAATATAATAAGCACAACACAAACTGATATTACAGTAGTAAATACGACTCCATCTTTTTCTAACATAGGTTGTTTTATAATTATTATAGCAAAACTATCTCAAAGAGTTAGATATAATAACATCACAATTGGGGTGTTTATATGCTATATTAACACCAATTATAATTAAATCCTTTATTAATATTAATATAGTATATAAAATGGGTAATTATCTCTATTTTATTATTTGTTTGTTTGGTATTTTTGTTGTAAATATAATTGATGAAAAACGTGAAGCCAACATTAGAAAAAATTACTCCAGATTTTGGGCGTTCGATATTGGCAAAAAAGCATACGAAGTTTTTGAAGCATGTGTCTGCTTCTTGGCACTTTCATCCAGAAATAGAATTGGTTTATGTGAATAAAGGAAAGGGGAAAAGGCATATAGGCAACCATTTATCATACTTCAATAATAGTCAATTATTGTTGATTGGATCTAATTTACCTCATAACGGATTTACTGATAGACTAACAACAAATGGTTCCGAAACATTAATTCAGTTTATACCAGAATTTTTAGGAAAAACTTTTTTCGATGCTCCTGAAATGATTCCTATTAAAAGTTTATTTGAAAAAGCAAAAAACGGAATTGTTTTTGGCGTTAAAACCAAAAAAAAAATAGGACCAAAAATTGAAAAAATTACTGAAAAAGGAGGCTTTAAACAGGTTTTGATTCTTTTGGATGTTTTACACACACTTTCAAAATCCGATGACTATACTATTTTAAATGCAGACGGCTTTGCGTTTGAAACACAACCACAAGATAGTAGTAAAATAGATTTAATTTTTAAGCATATAAATGAGAATTTCAATCAGCATATATCTCTATATGAAATTTCAGATTTAGTTAGTATGACTATTCCTGCATTTTGTAGGTTTTTTAAAAAAACTACTGGAAAGACATTTACTAAATTAGTGAACGAATATAGAGTAGTTCATGCAACAAAGTTATTGTCAGAAAGTCAGTCAAGTATAACGGATATTTGCTATGAATGCGGCTTTAATAATTTTTCTCATTTCAATAAATTGTTTAAAGAATTTACTGGAAAATCTGCCTCTAAATATAGAAACGAAATGACAAACCTTGTTCAATAATTAATACTTTATATAATGAAAGATAAAATAGATACAACTCTTGAATATTATACTTTTAAGAGTAAAGAGATAGTTGACTATGTCAATAAAAACAAACGCCTAACAGTAGACGAGATAATCCAAAATGGAGAAGAATTAGCAATTTTAGAACATAAAATCACATCTTTGGAAGTTGCAAAAGAAAATTAAATTTATTTTTCACCATTCCATTCTGCGTAAAATTGATCTAAAAACTGCTCTATAAATTGATGCCTTTCAGTTGCGATTCTCAATCCAGTTTTTGTGTTCATTTTGTCTTTAAGAAGTAATAATTTTTCATAAAAATGATTGATTGTTGGAGCTTCAGATTTTTTATATTCTTCTTTAGAGATGTTTAAATTCGGAGTGATATCTGGATTATACAACACTCTATTTTTAAAGCCACCATAATTGAAACAACGCGCAATTCCAATTGCTCCAATTGCATCTAATCGATCAGCATCTTGAACAACACTCAATTCTGGAGAAGAAAATTTTACGCTATTTTTATCCAAAGAAGATTTAAAAGAGATGTGATTAATAATACAAACTACATGTTCAATCACTGAGCTATCAACATTTTGAGAAAATAGAAATTTTCGAGCCATTGTTGGACCAACAGTTTCATCTCCTTCATGAAATTTCGCGTCTGCAATATCATGAAGCAAAGCACCTAATAAAACAATAAAAGCGTCTACATTTTCACTCTTTGAAATCAATAAAGAGTTTTTATAGACTCTCTCAATGTGAAACCAATCATGTCCACCTTCAGCACCTTCAAGTGTTTTTTTGACGAATGAAAGAGTGTTTTCTAATATTTTTTCTTCGTAAGAATTCATTTTATAAAAATAAAAAATCCCCAAAAATAATTTGAGGATTTTTAATTAAATCTTAGCAAAATTCATCATAAGCTCCAGCCAAGTTCGCAGCAATTGCTTGTGCAGAACGGCCTTCAATATGATGTCGTTCTAGCATGTGAACTAACTGACCTCCTTTAAACAATGCAATTGCAGGTGAAGATGGAGGAAATGGTATCATAAACTCACGCGCTTTATTAGTAGCTTGTGCGTCAACTCCAGCAAAAACTGTTGTTAAATTTGTTGGATGTTTGTCGTTTCCTAAAGATGCGATTGCTCCAGGACGAGCAGTTCCAGCGGCACAACCACAAACAGAATTCACCATCACTAGTGTAGTTCCTTCTTTTGCTATTGCTGCTGTAACTTCTTCGGTTGTATGTAATGATGTAAAACCAGCATTTTCAAGTTCCGCTTGCATTGGTTTTACGATTTCTTCTGGGTACATAGGTATTGTGTTTTTATTATTGACTGTAAAGATAACTAAAAATTGTTGTATATTATTCTTGTTGGCTATCTTTGAAAATTGAAAATTATTTATGGGAAGTTTTACAAAATATTTAGGGGCATCTATAGGGTGGTCATTTGGAGGTCCAATTGGAGCAATTGTTGGTTTTGTTTTAGGAAGTGTTGTTGATGGTTTAGGAGATTCAAAAAGAAATCAAGGACAAAATAGGCCTTTTAATAAGCCACAAAGAACGCAATCTGGAGATTTTGAAATTAGTTTATTAATTTTAGCAGCTGTCGTAATTAAAGCCGATGGTAAAGTTGACCAACGTGAATTAAGTTATGTTAGGGAACAATTTACTCGTATGTATGGTGAAGAGCGAGCAAGTCATGCGTTTAAATTATTTAACGGAATAATAAAGAAAAAAGATATTTCTACGCGTCAAGTTTGTATGCAGATCCGACAAAATATGGAACACGCATCTAGACTTCAATTAATTCATTTTTTATTCGGAATTGCAAAATCAGATGCTCATGTGAGCAAAAGTGAAGTTGAAATGATTCAAAAGATAGCAGGCTATCTCTATATCAATAATCGTGATTTTGAATCAATTAAAGCAATGTTTTATAGCAGTACAAATAATGCGTATAAAATTTTAGAAATTGATAAAAGTGTTTCTGATTCTGAAGTTAAAAAAGCGCATAGAAGATTGGTGAAAAAGCATCATCCAGACAAATTACAGCACTTAGGGAAAGAGCATATGAAGGGTGCGGATGAAAAATTTAGACAAATACAAAAAGCATATGAGGATATACAGAAAGAAAGAAGAATGTAATTTTTATAGATGCTAATAAAAAAAATCAACATATTAGTTTTCTATTTTTTATTCATGTCAATTACTGTAGTTTTTGCACAACAAGATCCACATTACACTCAATATATGTATAATCAAAATATTATAAATCCTGCATATGCTGGTTCTAAAGGAACCTTAAGTTTGAGTTTTTTAGCAAGGTCTCAATGGATAGGTTTTTCTGGAGCTCCAGAAACATTTACATTGACCATCCATTCTCCCATTGGAGACAAAACAGGTTTAGGGCTTTCTATTATTCATGATGAAATTGGTCCTGTAATTGAAAATAATATATATACAGATTTTTCATATACACTTCATTTTGAAAATGAAAAAAAAATAGCATTTGGAGTAAAAGCAGGACTCACAATTTTAGATGTTAGCTCAATAAATGGTTTAGATCCTGACGATGTTTTAAATACGCCTATTCAAAAATCTTCTCCCAATTTTGGAGCAGGTATTTTTTATTATTCTTCTAAATTTTATGCAGGTTTTTCAATTCCTAATTTTTTTGAAACCCGACATCTTGAACTAGAAAATGGAGTGAATACAACTGCTTCTGAAAAGACACACTATTTTTTTACTTCTGGTTATGTTTTTGATATTAATAATAGTCTTAAGTTAAAACCTTCCACTATGTTTAAGGCTACTTCTGGATCACTAGTTTCAATTGATGTGTCACTAAACGCCTTATATAATAATGTATTTGAATTTGGCTTAAATTATCGATTTGATGATTCATTTAGTGGTGTTTTGGGTTTTCAAATATCTGACAAGTTTAAATTGGGCTATGCCTATGATTACACAACTTCAAACCTTAGTAAATTTAATTCTGGATCACATGAAGTGATTTTAATTTATGATTTTAAAATATTTAAAAGCAGATTGAAATCTCCAAGATATTTCTAATGAACCTTAAAAAGATAGTGACTTTATAAACGGTTCGTATTAGTTATTATTTTTATTAACGTGTATTTGAGTTTAATTGATGAGTTTTCGAAAAAGAGCGTTATCATCCGTTTTCATACTGTTTTTTTAGCGTAAGAAAGGATGCTTGTTTATTGTGTGAAAAATCATCGACATAACGATTATCACTTCGATGACAATCACTAAAAAAATAAGTTTAGAATTTTTATCAATCGCTATACGCTTTTGAAAGTGTCTTCTGAGTCATCAATTTTTTTGTTTAAAAAAACAAGGAAAGAACAAAAATAACCAAATAAAAAACTATTGTTCTTGATGTCATTGTTTTAAAGGGATTTTTGATTTATTTTCAATCAAATTTAGTAATTTCGCAAACTAATTGATTAGTACGTAGATGATGAGTAAAAAATTCAGAGAATATAAGGGATTAGACCTTCCAAAAGTTGCAAATGAAACATTAGATTTTTGGGAAGAAAATTCGATTTTTGAAAAAAGTATAACTACTCGTGAAGGAAATAAACCTTTTGTGTTTTTTGAAGGGCCTCCTTCCGCAAACGGATTACCTGGAATTCACCATGTAATGGGAAGATCAATAAAAGATATTTTTTGCCGTTATAAAACGCTACAAGGTTTCCAAGTAAAGCGTAAAGCTGGTTGGGATACTCATGGTTTACCGATTGAGCTGGGTGTAGAGAAAGAGTTGGGAATTACAAAAGAAGATATTGGAAAGAAGATAAGTGTAGAAGAATACAATGACGCCTGTAGAAAAGCGGTAATGCGCTACACAGATGTATGGGAAAATTTGACTAAAACAATGGGCCATTGGGTTGACATGAAGGACCCCTATGTTACCTATCACTCTAAATATATGGAGACTGTTTGGTGGTTGTTAAAACAGATTTACAATAAAGATTTATTATACAAAGGATATACAATTCAACCATATTCTCCAAAGGCAGGTACAGGATTAAGTTCACATGAAATTAATCAGCCTGGTGCATATCAAGACGTTACTGATACAACTATAGTTGCTCAGTTTAAAGCGGTTACTGAAACACTTCCAAGTTTCTTAAAAGATAAAGAAAACGTTCATTTTTTAGCTTGGACAACCACTCCTTGGACATTGCCAAGCAATACAGCATTGACTGTTGGGAATAAAATAGAGTATGTTTTAGTTAAAACATTTAATCAATATACTTTTGAATCGGCTAATTTAATTTTAGCAAAAGCACTTGTAGGAAAACAATTTGGAAAAAAATATTTCAAAGTTGATTCTGAAGATGAAATGGATGCTTATTTAGCAAATGACAAGCAAATTCCATTTTTTATTCAAAACGAATTTAAAGGTTCAGATTTAGTTGGTATAAAATATGAGCAATTGTTGCCGTTTGTACTTCCATATGAAAATGCAGAAAATGCATTTAGAGTGATTGCTGGAGATTTTGTAACTACTGAAGATGGAACAGGAATAGTTCATACAGCACCTACTTTTGGTGCAGATGATGCACTAGTTGCAAAACAAGCCGTACCAGAAATCCCTCCAATGTTGGTGATGGATGAAAATGAAAATTTAGTGCCATTGGTAGATTTACAAGGTAGATTTACCGAGCATATGGGTGAGTTTGCTGGAAAATATGTGAAGAATGAATATTATGCAGATGGTGAAGCACCAGAACGTTCAATAGACGTTGAATTAGCCATTAAATTAAAAGAAGAAAATAAAGCGTTCCACGTAGAAAAATATAAGCATAGTTATCCTCATTGTTGGAGAACAGATAAACCAATTTTATACTATCCATTAGACTCATGGTTTATCAAAGTTACTGAGAAGCGTGACCGTATGTATGAGTTGAATAAAGAGATCAATTGGAAGCCAAAATCTACAGGAGAAGGACGTTTTGGAAATTGGTTAAAAAATGCTAATGACTGGAACTTATCAAGATCACGTTATTGGGGAATACCATTACCAATTTGGAGAACGGAAGATGGAACTGAAGAAATCATTATAGGTTCGGTTGAAGAACTGAAAGATAAGATGAAGCAAGCTGTTTTTTCTGGAATCATGGATAAAGATATTTTTCCTGAGTTTGAAGTTGGTAATATGAGTGATGAAAACTATGATAAAATAGATTTACATAAAAATATTGTGGATCAAATAGTTTTAGTATCACCCTCTGGAAAACCGATGCATCGTGAAGCAGACTTGATTGATGTTTGGTTTGATTCTGGGTCAATGCCTTATGCGCAATGGCACTATCCGTTTGAAAATAAAGAATTAATTGATGACAATAAATTTTTCCCTGCCGATTTTATTGCCGAAGGTGTAGATCAAACTAGAGGATGGTTTTATACACAACATGCAATAGCAACATTGGTTTTTGATTCAATGGCGTATAAAAACGTTGTGTCAAATGGACTTGTTTTAGACAAGCATGGAAAGAAAATGTCTAAGCGATTAGGTAATGGAGTCGACCCTTTTGAAACGATGGGTAAATATGGTCCAGATGCGACTCGTTGGTATATGATTTCTAATGCCAACCCGTGGGATAATTTAAAATTTGATGTTGATGGAATAGATGAGGTTAGGCGTAAGTTCTTTGGAACACTTTACAACACATATTCATTCTTTTCTTTATATGCCAATATTGATAGTTTCAACTATTCTGAAGATAATATTTCTATTGAAAAACGACCAGAAATTGATCAATGGATTTTATCAGAATTAAACACATTAATAAAATACGTTGAAGAATCATTTGATGATTTTGAACCAACAAAAGCAGCACGTGCAATTCAGAATTTTGTTACCGAAAATTTGAGTAACTGGTATGTGCGTTTAAGCAGAAGACGTTTTTGGAAAGGAGATTACCAACAAGATAAAATATCAGC
>TARA_B110000091_G_scaffold29446_1_pt1 | contig 14260 bp, 11 predicted proteins | sample TARA_B110000091 | Tara Oceans TARA_B110000091 (sample SAMEA4397278) | marine metagenome | biome: Polar Biome; feature: [DCM] deep chlorophyll maximum layer (ENVO:01000326); material: water (ENVO:00002006), including particulate matter (ENVO:01000060) such as... | depth 35 m
GTTCGTCCACAGCCTCCTCTGGCATACCATATTCAATTGAAGACCTCGTTTTTACTTCAATAAAAACAAGTTCATTGTTATCTTCAGCAATAATATCTATCTCCAGATGACCTAACCTCCAATTCGTATGATAAATCAAATAACCTTTCTTTTTAAGAAATTTTACCGCTATTTTCTCGCCTTCTTCCCCTAATCGATTATGTTCTGCCATGCTATCTTCATTAGGCTTTAATTTGAAAATTGTTCCCTGGTAATGCTTTTATAACACCATTTAATTCAAGGTTAAATAGCATCCCAGAAACGTGTTGTAGTTTCTGTTTTAATTGATGGGAAATTTGTTCTTTATTTGCAACACCTGTGTTTCGAATAATATCGATAATCTGCCTTTCATTATCGGATAGATTACCAAACAAATTAAGTTGCGCAGGTTTCTCAAACGTTTCTTCCTTCCAACCTAATGTTTTTAATACATCATCGCCAGACTCCACTAAAGTCGCTCTGTTGGATTTGATTAAAGCGTTACAACCTGCAGAATAAGCGTCGATACTTCTTCCTGGAACAGCTAAAACCTCTCGCCCGTACGAATTAGAAATATTGGCAGTAATTAAAGCACCGCCTTTTGCAGCCGCTTCGATTAATATTGTAGCGTCAGCAATTCCCGAAACAATCCTATTACGCTTTGGGAAGTTCTCTCTATCTGGGTTTGTTCCACTCATAAACTCAGTTAATAAGCCACCGTTATCCAACATTTCTTTAGCGAGCATTCTATTTTTTGCAGGATAGAGTTTATCTAAACCATGTGCTAAAACACCTACTGTACTTAATTGGCTGGCTAGTGCATTTTTATGAGCATGAGAATCTATACCGTAAGCAAGACCACTCACAATTAAAACGTCATGGTTTTTTAATTCACGTACAATTTTATCCGTCATATCAGCCCCATATCCAGTAGATTTTCGAGTACCAACAATAGATATTATTTTTTGCTTATTTAATACCGAAGCACCTTTATAATAGAGTAAAAAAGGAGAATCATAACATTCTTTTAATTTCACGGGGTAGTCATCAGCATCATACAATAAGATTTGAATACGGTGTTTTTCAATAAACTTTAGTTCTGCTTCTGCCCTTCTTAAAACATCCGATTTAACTTTATTATCACAAAGCGTTGCCAGTAAAACCCGGCCCACTCCTGGGATTTCATTCAACTCTTTTTTAGATGCTTTAAAGATGTGCTTTGCTCCTTTAAAGTATTCCGTTAAAAGTTTAGCAAATAAATCCCCTATTCCCGGCAACTGAATTAATGCTATTCTGTATAAAATCTCTTGTTCCATTCGCGTTAATTATAATCGCTTAAAACTAAATATTTCAACAAACACCTTGCTCCAAAAACAAAAAATCCTACTATAAATAGCAGGATTTTTAATTTTTGGTCAGTATTTAAACTAATCTATTTATTCTTTTATAGGATTCCAACCTTGTGCTTCCAACGGATGATTAGATCCATCTTTAGCAGTTAAGCTGTAACCTTCGCTTTCTTCTACAAAATGCCCAACGATCGTAAACATTGGATGATGTTTAATTTTGTCGTAATCTGCCAAATCAACGGCAAAAACCAATTCATAATCTTCACCCCCATTTAATGCACAAGTGGTGGGGTCTAAATGATTATCTCTCGCTCTATCAAACGTTTGTTGGTCGATAGGTAATTTATCCTCATAAATACTTACACCAACTTTAGATGCTTTACACAAATGCATTACCTCTGAAGATAACCCATCGGAAATATCCATCATTGCCGTCGGAACAATTTCCAATGTTTCAAATTCTCTAATAATATCTAATCGAGCTTCTGGCTTTAATTGACGTTCTAAAATATAATCACAATCCTCTAACTCAGGCTGAACTTTTGGACTTTCAGCATATATTTGCTTTTCTCTTTCCAAAATTTGAAGCCCCATATAAGCTCCTCCTAAATCTCCAGTAACTACTAAAAGATTAGATTCTTTAACACCATCACGGTAAGCTAATTTCTCTTTTTTTCCTTCACCAATTGCAGTAACGCTAATTGTTAATCCTGATAAAGATGTGGTCGTATCTCCTCCAATTAAATCAACATTATACATTTCACATGCTAAGCTTACTCCAGCATATAGCTCTTCAACGGCTTCAACTGGAAAACGGTTTGAAATAGATAATGAAAACGTAATTTGACGTGGAACTGCATTCATGGCAATAATATCTGAAATATTAACCATTACCGCTTTATAACCTAAATGCTTTAAAGGAACATACGCTAAATCAAAATGAACTCCCTCAACTAACATATCCGTAGAAATTACGGTTTCCGAATCAGCTTCGTATTTTATAACTGCTGCATCATCCCCAATCCCTTTTAAGGAAGACTCGTTTCTAATCACAACACTTTTCTTAATTAAATCGATTAGTCCAAATTCTCCTAATTCAGATATTTCCGTTCTATTTTGATCACTCATAATTTATTTCTTTTGCTCCATCTTTTGAGCCGCTTTACTGGACTCTCTAAAAGCGCCCAAATTTTTAATAACTATACCGTATGACGGACAAATTTTTAACAATTCATTTTCAACATTAATTAATAAACTACCCCCAATTCCGGCTTTTTCTTGGTCTGCTTCACTTCTTTGCTCTGTTTTGTAATTTTTAATTATTGCAGTTTCATTTTTCGAAAGGGCTTCACTAAAACATTGCATTTTTACAGCACTTGCATTTGAAACAATGTATACAGAATCCGCCTTGTTAATGCAAGCACAAGCCGTATCTGCAATTTGTTCTTCAATTGTTAATTGTGCATTACTTGTGAAAAAAATTCCACAAAATAAAAATAATGTAAAAGCTAATTTTTTCATAAAAGGTCTTTTTTTAATGATTAACATTTGATTTAAACCTAATCATAGGTGTGGTAAAGGTAAAGTTTTTTTTACTTTTAAGTCCCAACCCTATATTGAGTCAATCCAAAGATAATTCCATGAACAATATCAAAAATATCATTTTAGATTTAGGAGGTGTTTTAATCAATTTAGATTACCACAAAACAAATGATAAATTAGGTAAACTAGGAGTGCCCAATGGATTTACAAAAGCCAAACAAATCACAATTTTTGATGATTTAGAAGAAGGCAAAATATCAGATATTTCTTTTTACGAAGCCATAAATAAACTAGCAGGATCAAACCATAGCCCTCAACTTATTATTGATGCTTGGAATGCCATTCTATTAGATTTCCCTAAAAAAAGATTGGATTTGGTGCAGCAACTAAATGAGCGCTATCGCGTTTTCCTTTTTAGCAATACCAATGCTATTCATTTTAGAGAAGTACATAAAAACTTGCAGGAAGTCCATGGAATCCCGAATTTGGAAGCTCATTTCGAAAAAGTTTACTTATCCCATGAATTAGGGATTCGAAAACCCAAACTAGAAGGCTTCCAACATATACTTGACATGCATCAACTTAATCCCACCGAAACACTTTTTGTAGACGATAGTCCACAACATATCCAAGGCGCCCTAAAAGTAGGAATAAAGGCAGAATGGTTGAATTTAGAGAAGGAAGATATTCATGGATTATTGAATCGCTTAAAATTAATTTAATTTAGTTCAATGAATTCAATTGTAATTGTAGCAGGTGGAAAAGGTTTAAGGATGGGGAAAGACATTCCCAAACAATTCCTACTCTTAGAGGGTTTGCCAATTTTGATGCACACCATTCAAGCTTTTTATAATTGGGATGTCAATTGTGAAATCGTATTGGTTTTGCCTGCTAGCCAGCACGATTACTGGAATGGATTAGTAACCCAATATAACTTTAAAACAAGCATTATAATAACTACCGGAGGAGAAACTCGTTTTCACTCTGTTAAAAATGGACTCTTAAAAACGACTGGTGAAGTTATTGGAATTCATGATGGCGTTCGCCCATTAGTATCTGTAAATACAATTGATAACTGTTTTAACGAAGCTAAAAAAAACGGGAACGGTATTCCATGCATTCCTGTTGATGATTCACTTCGGGTAACCAGCGAAAACGGCGGAAATAAAATGACGGATAGAAGTCAGTATTTTAGGATTCAAACTCCTCAGGTATTTAAGCGATCGATTATCCTAGCTGGATTTGAACAAGAATACGCTGATTATTTTACAGATGATGCTTCTGTAATTGAAAAGGCAGGAGAATCAATAAATCTTGTTGAAGGCAATGAAGAAAACATCAAAATCACCAGACCAACTGATTTAAAAATTGCCGAAATATTAATTAAAGATTTATAAGGAACATTATAAATCTCGTAAAAGTTCCTGCCGTTATCGTTGTTATTTTAGCTTTACGATCATTGCACAACCGATCACTTAAAAAAACAAAAAAGCCCTACCAAAATGGCAAGGCTTTGAATATATTTAAATGGTTCGCTTACGCTCCTACCAATTCGTTTTCTACAATATACTCAGCAATTTGAACCGCATTTAAAGCAGCACCTTTTCTAATTTGATCACTAACCGACCAAAAAGTAATACCGTTTGGATTTGATAAATCTTCTCTAATTCTTCCAACATAAACATCATCCTTACCAGCTAAATCATAAGGCATTGGATAACCTAAGTTTGGTAAATCATCTACAACAGTAATTCCTTCAGTTGCTTCACAAACTTCTCTGAATTGTGCTGGAGTAACAGGCGATTCAGTTTCACACCAAATTGCTTCAGAATGCGCTCTCATTACAGGAACTCTAACACAAGTAGCACTTACATCAATGTCTGAATTCATGATCTTTTTCGTTTCATGATACATTTTCATTTCCTCTTTAGTGTATCCATTTTCTTGGAAAACATCAATATGAGGAATAACGTTGAACAATAACTGATGTGCAAAAGCTTCAACACCTAACTCTTTGTTTTCTACAAATTGTTTTACCTGAGCTTCTAATTCAGCCATTCCGCTTGCCCCAGCTCCAGAAGCAGACTGGTAACTAGATACGTGAACTTTTTTGATGTGTGAAATACCTTCTAACGCTTTTAACGCAACAACCATTTGAATAGTTGTACAGTTAGGGTTTGCAATAATATTACGCGGTCTGTCTTTTGATGCTTCAGCATTCACTTCAGGAACAACTAAAGGAACATCCGCGTCCATGCGGAAAGCACTTGAATTATCAATCATGATAGCTCCGTGTTTAGTTATAGTATCAGCGTATTCCTTAGAAATACTTCCACCTGCAGAAACTAAAGCGATATCGATGTCCTTAAAATCATCATTATGTTTAAGTTCCTTAACAACTAAAGTTTTTCCATTTAAGTCATATTCTTTACCCGCACTTCTTGCCGATCCGAATAAAACTAACTCTTCCATACCTTTTAAAGGTCTTTCAGATAGAATGCTTAAGAACTCTTGTCCTACAGCTCCACTTGCTCCTACTACTGCTACTTTCATACGTGCGTTATTAATTAATTTGCACGTCAAAAATAAATCTTTTTATTCTGATTAACACAGTTTTAACCAACTTTTCGGAAATTATAATAATCGAGGCTATTAATTCTTTCTTTTTTACTCTAAATCCTTATTTATCAAGTTATTTGACAAATAAATCAATTTTAAATGAAAACCATTCTTCTACTCCTTTTTGCATTTACTGGTACTAACCTCCTAAATGCCCAATTTGATTCTTTAGTGAAATATGATTTGCTCATCTCCGAAATCATGAGTGACCCAACACCTTCAGTTGGGTTTTTGGAGGAAGAGGAATACTTGGAAATTGTTAATAATTCCAATATTAACATCAATCTTCAATCTGTTCAAATCAATATTGGAACCAAAAAATTCGAGCCAGATTCGTTTTGGCTTCAGCCCGATTCCTTTAAAGTGTTCTTTGATATTCCCACCTTAAAAAACAGTGGAGATGTAATTCAAATCACACAAAATAATCGCTTAATCCACGAAGTGATTTATCATCCTAATATGTTTTCTGACGGATTTAAAGAAAACGGAGGATGGAGTTTAGAATTAACTGATTTTTCTCAACCTTGTATTACAAATGGTAATTGGGTGGCATGCGAAAACTTACGCGGAGGAACTCCCGGTGTTGCCAATAGTATCAATCAAATTATAAATAGTGAACCCTTACAAATAAGTAATATTTACCCAATTGAGGATACGGTTTTATTGGTTCAATTTAATCAACCACTCGTATCAATTAACCTCGAAGACATTCATATCCCCCAACTTACTTTGCATGGTTTTACCATTCAACAAAGTGAATTAATTATTTCGATTTCAAAAATGGATACGAATAAAGTGTACGATTTCATGCTAAATGACGCTCAAAATTGCAATCAACACAATTTCAAACCTCAACAACTGCAGTTGGGCTTACCAGATAATTACGCACCATCAAAAATTGTAATTAATGAAATTCTTTTTAATCCTGATCCTACGGGAAGTGACTTTGTAGAGTTGTTTAACTATGGAAACCGAATAATAGATATTAGCCATTTGCACTTTACCGACAGGGATGCCGAACAAAATTTAAATGCTTCCACTCCTATTTCCCTAAAACCGCTACTCCTATTACCAAAAAGTTATTTAGTGATTACCGAAAATCAAGATTGGCTAAAATCTCAATTCAGCTCCGCACAAAATAGTACCGAAGCAAAGCTTCCCTCTTTAAATAATGGTGCCGATAATTTGATCTTAATTACTACAAACGGGACTATAATAGATGAGCTTTCTTACGATGAAAAATGGCATTACAACGAACTAAACTCAACCGAAAACGTTTCCCTTGAACGCATCAACCCTGCTCAACCAAACATCTCATCAAATTGGCATAGCGCATCCTCTATTGAAAACTTCGCTACACCAGGCTATCAAAATTCTAACCTAAGTCAACGTATTTCAACAAAAACAGGATTTGAACTTCCTTTTAATGTAGTAAGCCCTAATAATGACGGACATCAGGATTTATTAGAAATAAATTACAAATTCAATTCAGTTGGTTGGACGGGGAAAATAGACGTTTTAAATTACGAAGGAATACCTATTCATACCCTTTCAAATAACGACTTATTTGGGTTAACTGGAAGTATATATTGGAATGGTGAATTAGCAAACAATACCATCGTTAAAGCAGGAATTTATGCTTTAACGTTCTCTTGCTTTAACCTTAAAACTCAAGAAAAAAATATTCAAAAAATGACGTTTTATATTAACCGTTCACTACAATAACAAAAAACTGAATTCATTTGAGTTAATGATACAGACATTTCAGTATTCGTTTAAAGCATTTTACCAATTTTGCATCGTAAATTCAAGATCAATGATTGTATATTCGTAACGGTAATAAGGTAGTTTCTTATAGTTAAGGGTTTGAAAAGGTCTCGTCTCATACGAGGCCTTTCATTTTTTATAAACGGTTATACTCTCTCAAATTTTAATCATCAATCGTTTTACAACCAGCACATTTACGAATGTATATACTAATTTCTAATTGTATACATGTTTAATAAATACTCTTTGAATGTATTTATTAAACGAAAAAGCCCAATCAACTTTCGCCAATTGGGTTGGGTAATATATAAAGAACGAATACAAAACTTATTAAAGAAAGGGTCGCCTAAACGGCCCTTTAAAATTATGAAATAATCTCCTTAACATTCACAAATTTAAAACCTGAGTAACTATATACTTCAGCTAACATCACGACTACTTAAGGACATGACTGTTTTAAAGTGCAGACAATCACTGGACAAGCCCAATTATTCAAAACCTCTAAACCTGCTTTAAAGTACCACTTAGTATACGTCTTAAAAGAAAATCAAGATGATTCCCGAATTAAAAGACAATTCAATTAGTTTCGTAAACCAATTGAAACCATTAACTTAAAGTGAATAATTATTCATCTATGATTATAAAAAAAGCCAGCCTCATCGTTCTATTCATTTTAATGGGACAATATATACAAGCCTCAGTTCCCGATGTAATTAATTTTACAACCAAGGAATATAAAGGACATTCCATCAATTATGATTTCGAGCAAGATTCAACAGGATTAATTTATATAGCCAATGCGTACCGAGTTATTGAATACGATGGTAAATCATTTAGAAAAATTGCACTTGTTGCAGGTAAAAGTGCCGTTAGTTTAGCAAAAGATAATAAAGGATGTATATATGTAGGTTCTTCATCGGAATTTGGATACCTCGATAAAGACAGCACCCAAAAAACATATTACAAATCACTTAAACACCTTATCCCCGGTAACCCTGAAATAAATGAAGTATTCCAAACAGTTTGGTTTGATAATGCCATTTACTTTGCTTGCTCAAAAGGTATTTATAGATTTAAAAACCAAGAAATCAAACAAGTTAAAGGCTTCTCAGATTCTACTTTAATTGATGACATGTCGTTGGTAAACGGAGAATTATTATTTTGGGAAAACGCTGTTGGATTAGGGAGAGTTAAAGGATTAAATAAAGAGGTTTTTATTAAAGATGAAAAAACGCGTGCAGTAAGAGGAATCGAATTCATTAATAATAATTACGTCATTTTCGGAAAATTTGGTATTAAAACCGTTCGCAACTCTACCCTATTTAACGCCCCTCAACTTAAGCTACAATACGCCAATATTTCTAAAGTTCTAAAAATAAACAACGATGAATTCTTAATTGGAACCGTTAACCAAGGAATTTATTTAATGAATGCTAAAGGAAATCCCGTTCGTCATTTTACAACCAAACATGGATTACAAGATAATTTTATCCGGAATCTTTTTAAAGATCAAGCAGGTAATATTTGGGTGGCATACAACAACGGAATAGGTATTTTCAAATGGGGATCTCCACTTCAGTACATTACTAATTCACAAGGGTTCGAAGGAATGGGTTATTCTGGAATTGTTTACGAAAACGCCCTTTACATTGGGACTTCTCTTGGTTTATACAAAATGGACGATTGGGAAAACGGATTAAATAAAGTTAATAATTTCCAAAAAATCGATGGAATTCCAAGTGGAACAATCATGTATTTATCCATTGCGAATGGAAAATTAATTATTTGTCATGCAGCCGAAACATATACCCTTCAAAACGGGAAAGCGGTAAGAATTTCCGACGGTGCATGGTATGGGTCATGGATTTGGAAAACGGCGGATCGATATAAAAAAAACGAAGGCTTTGTAGGTACTTACGAAGGTGTGGAACGTTATCTGTTTCAAAATAACACTTGGGTTCACCAAACACACATCAAAGGGTTTAAAGAATCATCAAGAGTAATGGAAATTGATGAACGAGGAATTGTTTGGGCAATCCAAGGAAATAAAGGTTTGTACCGTGTTGAGTTAAACAATCAAAGAGACTCTGCAGTTTCAGTCATTAACTATTCCAATAAGCCTGGTTTTAACACGGATGATTTTAACGATATATTCTACCTAAACAACACCATTTATATTACTACTTTTCAAGGTGTCTACTACCTAAATGGTGATTCATTAATTAAGGATGAATCCTTTAATAATGTGTCTAAATATGTAGAAAGAGCAAGAATAAATGGTGAGAATAGTATTTATGGAATTTATAAGGATCAACCTTATCTCCTTAAAAAAATAAACGAAAAGTGGGAAATCAAACCATCTTCCGCGTCATTCTCTAGAAGTAACATGGTTGGATCCGCAGAGTTTTTTCAACGCATTGCAAAAAATGCTTATTTAATTGGAACCCAAGAAGGCTTTACGCTTTATAAACCTCAGCAAGAACCAGCCCCTTCACAAACAAAATGTTTAATTCGAAACGTTGAAATTATTGGGGAAAAAAGTGATTCGATGCTGTTTTATGGTAAACCTAAATCAGTATTAGAGTTCCCATACGAAAACAACAATTTACGTTTCACGTTTTCTATCCCAGACTTTGGAGTAATGAATCAAATAATCTATCAAACCCAATTACTTCAAGGCAATAAAAAATTAACCAATTGGCAAAATGTAAAAGAGGTGAATTACCGTGAATTCACCAACTTAAAAGAAGGTGATTACACCTTCATTGTTCGTGCCAAAAAAGGAGACTCTGCCCTTGGGAAACAAACCTATCAATTTACAATTTTACCACCATGGTATCGAACCTCAGGAGCAAATGCTTTTTACTTTGTTTTAATAATCATGGGTGGAATGTTCATTCGAAAAAGATTTAAAAATCAGGCACAAAACCTTAAGGCTGAAAAAGAACTCGAGCTGGAAATTAAAGAGAAATTATTTAAAACTGAACGACTTGAAACCGAACTAAAAACGAAGGAAAACGAGCTAGCCTACATGGCGCTTTCATATACCCAAAAGAAAGAAATGTTAGCTTCTGTAGAGTCCGAATTGGATCGTTTATCCAAAGGACTAGAACACGGAGAAAGAACAAAAGTTAATTCACTTAAAAGATCTATTTCATCTAGTATTGATGACGAAAGTAATTGGGAAAACTTCCAAATTCATTTTGATCAAAAAAATGATAATTTCTTCCACAAATTAAACGGGGTTGATAATAAATTAAACGAATCTTACCTCCTTTTTTGTTCCTACGTAAAAATGGGAAAATCAAACAAGGAAATTGCAGAATTACTCAATGTATCGGTTGCTGCAGTAGAAAAAAGAAAATACAGATTAAAGAAAAAATGGGGATTAGATAACGACACAAGCTTCACCGATTACCTTAGGGAGTTATAATTTAAAATAAGAGAATAAAGTGACTCCTAATTCGTTTACGCAAGAGGATAAAAAATATATTGTAAATTTATCCTTAGGATCCTTACTTAATTATGAGATTATCATTTAAACATTGGTGTTGCGTACTAATCTGCCTTATAGCAGTTAATACCCTTAGGGCTCAATCGGTTGGGATTGGGAAGTTTACAGATCATTTACCCTACGGCACATGTAATACACTCTGTAAAGCAGGAAATAAAATCTACGTAGCCGCAGGCCCGGGATTATTTGTTTACGATACACAAGATGGCTCTGTTCAAACCATGAGTAAAATTAATACCTTGTCCGACCTTGGTGTTAATTCTATCGCTTATTCCGAAAAACATCAAACTGTTCTTATTGGTTATACAACTGGAAACATTGATGTAATTAGAAATAATAAAATCACCAATGTTCCCGATATTGCTACCGCTTCTATTCAAGGTGTCAAGACTATCAATAATATTTTAGTTAAAGATGATTACGCTTATTTAAGTACAGGCTTTGGTATTGTAAAGTTTGACATTCAACGAATTGAAATAAAAGAAACCTACCTTATCGGCGATAATGCAACAAATATTCAAGTAAATGAAATTACCTTTTTTAACGATTCCATTTTTGCCGCAACAACCGAAGGTCTTTATGTGGCAAAAGAAAACACTGTAAATCTGGTTGATTTCCAAAATTGGTCAATTCTCCAAAAAATGGGTACAATGAACTATAGCGCAATTAATAGTAGTGATTCAATACTCGCTGTATGTTTAAAATCAACAGGTTCTCACTCAGATACAATTTTAACCTACAACAAATCGATTTGGGACTATTTTGATTTTCCAAATAATAATTTTGAGGATATTGAGGATATTGAATACCAAAATGATGAATGGCTTATTGCTTACACCAAAGCAGCTTGGATTATAAGCGATAATTTATTTTCTGCGCAAAAAGTTTCCACCTATAACCTACCTGATTTAAAGGGAATTAAGCCAACTAAAATAATTCCAGGAACGGGTTCAGACTACTGGATTTCAGATAATAAATTTGGACTAATTCACCGTAACTCCCCTGGGAGATTTGAATCTATTCTACCAAAAGGACCTTATTCTTATCAGTCTTGGGACTTAAATTATGCTAACGACGAACTTTGGGTCGCGTCTGGTTCATTAACACCAAACAAAGGAAATACTTACCAAAAAAAGGGAATGTATAGGTACAAAAACAATACTTGGACTTCATTTTATAAAAAGGGCTTTGATACTATTAGTGATTTAACAAGTGTCACCCTAAGTAAATTCAGTCCCGGATTAGCATATATAGGAAGTTGGGGAAAGGGATTAATAGAAGCTAAAGATGGTATTATTCAAAACGTATTCAATGCAACAAACTCAGCAATTTCATCAAATGTAATTTCCAACCATTACGCAATTGGAGGGTCGGCCTTCGATAAGTACAATAATCTTTGGGTTACCGTTTCTGGCTTACCTGGTGCAAATGTTCCTTTTCCATTAGTAGCTTATGATGGAACAGATTGGACTTCCTTTACCTTAGATAATAATTTAGTCACCAAAACCGATATTGGCGATATTTTAGTTGATAATAACGGCTACAAATGGATGCTATCGCTCAATAACGGGATTTTCGTTTTTGATGATAATGGTACTGTATCCGACCAATCTGACGATCAACAACGTTTACTTGCTACAAGTGAAAGCAGCGGAAATTTACCGACAAAATTAATTTACGCTATAGCCGAAGATGACGATGGTGAAATGTGGATAGGAACCGATGAAGGTTTAGTTATCATAAATAACACAGCACAAATATTTGAAGAAGGTGTAACTGTAACTGCTGAAAGAATTATTATTGAACAAGATGGGGGATTTTATTACCTATTAGAAACTGAAAAAATTACGGCAATAAAAGTAGATGGAGGTAATCGAAAGTGGATTGGAACAGCTTCAGGGGGCGTTTATTTAATTAGTGCAGACGGACAAGAAACTATTCACCATTTTACGTCAGAAAACTCAGCCTTGTTCTCAGATAACATTTACGATATTGAAATATTTGGCTCAACAGGTGAAGTTTTCTTTGCTACAGATAAAGGACTTATATCATACATGGGTGATGCTACCGATGGTGATGCTTATAACGGACCTACCTATGCCTTTCCTAATCCTGTTCGTCCTGACTATACAGGATTAATTGGAATAAAGGGATTGGCTGAAAACGCTGAAGTTAAAATCACAGATATAACAGGAAACGTAGTTTACGAAACATTGTCCGAAGGAACTACAGCAACATGGGACGGGAATTCATTAAATGGAAAACGCGTTCAAACAGGTGTTTACATGGTGTTTTCAAGCTCCAGTGATGGTGCACAAAAAGAAGTTGCTAAGATTTTGTTTATCAATTAACCATTTGTCTTTGCTATTTAGCCATCAATAAAAATAATGGCAGAGAACAACAAATTAAGTTTGTACAAAATAAAATCTAACTATATTTACACCACAATGGCTCTGTAGTTCAATTGGATAGAATATCAGATTTCGGCTCTGACGGTTGAAGGTTCGAGTCCTTCCAGGGTCACAACAATAGTAAAGCTCAACGTTTATTCGTTGGGCTTTTTTTGTGGGGTGAAATGAATAGGGTCGTAGGTTGGGACAGAATCAACCATTGTAATTAAACATCAACAGCTTCCCATTTCCCAACAAAGTAAATTCCAACTTCATTTCAACCAATATCTCATTGTCTACGGGGCTAAATTCTAGGTAGTTATACTTCTCATTATTCTTTTTCGTAGTAAGCATAAACAAAGCCCCATCACTAATCACATAGCATTGCTTGTTATTCAGCATCCAATTGTTTGTTCCATTGGGTAGTTCTGCAACCACCAATTCTAAATCTTGCATCGTAAATTGTTTTAAAGTGAATGATGAAATAGACATACCCTACCCTCCCTTTTTAGTTCACGAACACCTTCCAAAATGTTGTCTCTGATGGTTCTCACTAGTAAAGTGGTTTCAACATCCTTAGTGCCTTTTACTTTTTGATTCTTAGCATCCGATTTTAATTTAGGTAGGGAAATCCCAATTGTGCCACGGACTCGGATACTAGATACTGAAATGTCAGCGTACAGGTATTCCATTCCACCTTTTTGGCGAATTGTTACTTGCATATGATTTGATTTAATGGTTCGTATTAGTCTGGGTAGGGTGTGTTGTTTTAGACTATCTACAATGCGTTATTCTTAACCATCCATTATACGTTTACTATACGCATAGAACACGTTTAAGTGGAGATTAATTGGTATACTTACCTAGTTCTATTATTTATTGAAAGACACACTATCCTTTACTTACGGGGGTGTAAATGAATATTTATCTTCCAGTTATTCTAGAAATATCGACGATCTGTAAATATTTACATCTAATTTATGTTAGATTTGTGGTACTTATATATGGGATATATGTGTACAAGTGCACATTACTTTAAATAATATGTAACTGTAGTTACA
>TARA_B110000091_G_scaffold64328_1_pt1 | contig 14255 bp, 10 predicted proteins | sample TARA_B110000091 | Tara Oceans TARA_B110000091 (sample SAMEA4397278) | marine metagenome | biome: Polar Biome; feature: [DCM] deep chlorophyll maximum layer (ENVO:01000326); material: water (ENVO:00002006), including particulate matter (ENVO:01000060) such as... | depth 35 m
AAGTAAAAGCAATAGCAAACCTAACTCGATCTAGCGAAGGAAAATACGGGGAACAATACAATTACGCCGTAGGTGAAAGCACAGAACCAGGTTCGACATTTAAACTTGCATCTCTTATAGCTGCCATGGAAGATGGCTATATAGAACTAGATGACAGCATTGAAACAGGAAATGGCGTTTATAAGTTTTATGACCAAAAAATGTACGATTCTCACGTTGGTGGATTCGGGACAATTACGGTGAAACAAGTTTTCGAAAAGTCATCAAACATTGGAGTAGCCAAAATAATAAATGATAACTACGCTAAAAACCCTCAAAAATTTATTGACCGACTTTATAAAATGAACCTCAACCAAAAACTTGATTTAGAGATTTTTGGAGAAGGAACACCGCATATAAAATCAGCAAACGATCCTACTTGGAGCGGAATTTCTCTCCCATGGATATCACACGGATACGAAGTATCGTTGACTCCATTGCAAATTCTAACTTTTTACAATGCGATTGCAAATGATGGTGTAATGGTAAAACCACAATTTGTACAAGAAATCAGAAAAATGGGAAAAACAGTACAAACCATGGAGCCACAAATAATAAATCCTGCGATATGTTCTAAACAGACCATAATAAAAGCTAAGAAAATGCTTGAAGGTGTGGTCGAAAATGGGACTGCAAAAAATCTAAAAAATGCGGATTACAAAATTGCTGGAAAAACAGGAACAGCTCAAATATTCAACCGCGAAACAGGAACCTATAAAAACAAAAAGAACATGAGCTACCAAGCATCATTTGTAGGGTACTTTCCTGCTGACCAGCCCAAGTATACTTGTATTGTGGTAGTTATTGCCCCTTCTAAAGATGTTTACTACGGTAATTTAGTTGCTGGCCCAATATTCAAAAAAATAGCAGATAAAGTATATGCAACAAGCATCAATATTCACAAGGAATTGCAAAATATTGAAGGTTTGGCAACACGAACAACAATTCCAATTTCGAAGAACGGCAACTACAATGATTTAGGTAAAGTTTATAAAGAATTAGGTATTAAAGAAAACTGGAAAAGTGATCCTGGAACATGGGTAATTACAAGTACTGGCAGTAAAAATGTTGCACTTTACCGCAGGGCATACAAAAACAAAATAATTCCAAATGTAGTGGGTATGGATTTGAAAGATGCTATTTACCTCATGGAAAACATGGGAATTCAAGTAGAATTTGAAGGGAGGGGGGTAATTAAAGAACAGACACCCAAGGCCGGCGCGTCGATTACCGGAGCAGAAATAGTAAAACTAAAATTTACCTAATGCGCTTACTCAAAGACATATTATATAGAGTTCATATAGAAAACGTTGTTGGGAATACTAACGTGGCACTAGAAAGCATTTCAAATGACTCCAGAAAAGTTGCTAATTTCTCTGCATATATAGCCGTTCCAGGCACCCAAGTAGACGGTCATCAATTCATTTCACAAGCACTAGAAGGTGGAGCTATTGCAATTATTTGTGAAGTTATCCCTGAAAAAATCAAGGACGATATCTGTTATGTTAAAGTTAAAAGTAGCCATGAGGCATTAGCATTAATGGCTTGTAACTTTTATGATAATCCTTCTGAAAAAATGCACTTAATTGGCATTACCGGGACTAATGGAAAAACAACTACAGCAACTTTATTACAGCAGCTTTTTATAAACCTAGGGCATAAATCAGGTCTACTATCTACCGTTGTAAATAAAATACAACACGAAGAAATTCCATCAACACACACAACCCCCAACCCACTAGAATTAAACGCATTGCTCGCCAGAATGATTGAAGAGGGTTGCACACATTGTTTTATGGAGGTAAGCAGCCACGCTTTAATACAACAACGAACTAAAGGACTTCATTTTAAAATTGCCGTCTTTACAAACATTACCCACGATCATTTAGACTATCACGAAACTTTTGACAACTATATCTCTGCTAAAAAAATACTATTTGATGAATTAAGTTCCGCTAGTTATGCTTTGGTTAACCGTGATGATTTTCACGGGGAAGTTATGCTTCAAAACACCAAAGCAAAACATCTAACTTTTGGGTTAAAGTCAATGGCAGATTTCAAAGCAAAAGTTATTGAAAATGACTTTGACGGCCTGCAGCTTAACATAAATGGACGAGATGTTTGGACTCATTTAATTGGACGGTTTAATGCCTATAATTTGCTTTGCGCATACGCAGTAGCAGAAACTTTAGGTGAAGAAAACCTAGAAATTCTTACACAAATCTCTCAATTGACTCCTGTTCGTGGTCGCTTTCAGTACATGCGATCTAAGAGTAACATTACTGGAATAGTAGATTATGCCCACACTCCCGATGCCCTTAAAAACGTATTGGAAACCATTAATGAAATAAGAAGTGGAAATGAAAAAGTAATTACAGTAATAGGTTGTGGTGGTGATAGAGATAAAACCAAGCGACCAAAAATGGCTATTATCGCTTGTAAAGGAAGCGATAAAGTGATTCTAACCTCAGACAACCCAAGATCAGAAAATCCAGATCAAATTATAAAAGACATGCAAGCCGGTGTTGATGTTAGCGACATTAAAAAAACATTTTCAATTACCGATAGAAAAGAAGCAATAAAAACTGCCGTAGCATTTGCCCAGCCCAAGGATATCATTCTTGTTGCTGGTAAAGGGCACGAAACTTATCAAATAATTAATGATGAGGTACTTGATTTTAACGACATGGAAATAATCTCGGAATTTTTAACCCATTTCACTTCTTCGTAATGCTCTATTATCTATTTCAATATTTAAATGAATTCAATATTCCTGGAGCAGGTCTATTTAACTATATCACTTTCAGAGCGGCTATGGCTGTAATGCTCTCATTGGTCATTTCCATGATTTTCGGAAAAAATATTATTGGTTGGTTGCAAAAAAACCAATTCGGAGAGATTGTAAGAGATTTAGGATTAGAAGGACAAATGGCAAAACAAGGTACTCCAACTATGGGTGGTTTAATCATTTTGGCTTCAATAATTATTCCAACACTTTTGGTTGCCAAACTAGACAACGTTTACATTATAGTAATGCTAATTGCAACTATTGGTTTAGGTGGAATTGGATTTTTAGATGATTACCTTAAGATTAAATATAAAAACAAAGATGGGCTTGCCGGAAAATTCAAAATTGTAGGGCAAATTGGAATCGGATTATTTATTGCAGTGGTCCTTTATTTTAGTGATAACACTACAGTAAGGCACAAAGTTTATTTTAACGAAACCGACAGCCAGCGGGATTTGGTTCAAGATCAAGACCAATCAGAACGAGCACCAAAAAACTATGTTTGGAAAGACACCAAAGACCTTAAAACGACTATTCCTTTTGTGAAAAACAATGAGTTTGATTACGCATGGCTCTTATCGTGGCTAGGTCATGGATATGCAAAATACGCATGGATTGTCTTTTTTCCTCTAGTGATATTAATAGTCACCTCAGTTTCAAATGGGGCAAATATGACGGATGGACTGGATGGATTAGCCACGGGAACTTCGGCAATTATTGGAGTGACATTAGGCATTTTGGCCTACCTATCTGGCAATTACATTTTCGCAGATTATCTCAATATCATGTACATACCAAACTCCGGCGAACTGGTGGTTTTTATTGCCGCTTTTGTAGGAGCGTGTGTTGGTTTTTTATGGTACAACTCCTATCCTGCTCAGGTTTTTATGGGGGATACAGGAAGTTTGGCAATTGGAGGAATTATCGCTGTTTTCGCCATAGCAATTCGAAAAGAATTGCTCATTCCCATTTTATGCGGAGTCTTTTTAATTGAGAATTTAAGTGTGCTTATTCAAGTAGGATATTTTAAATACAGCAAGAAAAAATATGGAGAAGGAAGGCGAGTTTTTAAAATGGCTCCCTTACACCATCACTATCAAAAGCTAGGTATTCCAGAACCTAAAATTGTAGCTAGGTTTTGGATTGTGGGAATATTCCTAGCAATTATCACAATCGTAACTCTAAAACTGCGCTAGTGAAGTTTTTAGTTGCCTTAGGTGCAGGAGAAAGTGGCGTTGGAACCGCACTTCTCGCTAAAAATAAAGGTTTTAAAGTGTTGGTTTCTGACGCTGGTAAAATCAAGAAAAAGTACAAGGACGTTCTTTCACATCAGGAAATTGAATTTGAAGAAGGCAAGCACTCTATGGAAAATATATTAGAGTGTGATGTATTGGTTAAAAGCCCAGGCATAGCAGAAACGGTCCAGACGATTATTGATTGTAAAAACCACGGAATTGAAGTAATTGGGGAAATCGAATTTGCCTCTAGGTATTTTTCGGGCAATATCATTGGGATTACTGGTTCAAATGGTAAAACCACCACCACCACCCTCACCCAGCATTTACTCCAAAAAGGCGGGTTTAATCCTATCATGGGAGGAAACATAGGTGAAAGTTTTGCCAAGCAAGTAATAACGAAAAATGATGGATTGGCTGTTTTAGAATTGAGCAGCTTTCAATTGGATGACACCATTGATTTTAAACCACACGTTGCTGTTTTACTCAATATAACACCAGACCATTTAGATCGATATGACGATAAAATGGAAAATTATATCTCATCAAAATTTAGAATTACCAAAAACCAAATAGAAACAGACTATTTAATCTACAATATAGACGATCAAAACATTACAAATTACCTCAAACAATTTCCTACAAAAGCACAATTAATCCCTATTTCAATTTACAAAAAACTGGAAAAAGGAGCATGGTTAGAAAACAATAAAATAATAATTCAAATAAACACAGAAACAAAAATGACAATTCAAAAATTAGCATTACAGGGCAAGCACAACATTTACAACTCTATGGCAGCAGGAGTTGCAAGTCGTATTCTCGATCTTCGAAAAGAAGTAATAAGAGAAAGCTTAGCAGACTTTGAAAGCTTGGAGCACCGATTAGAGAGCGTGGTGGAAGTTTGTGGTGTAAACTACATTAACGATTCAAAGGCTACTAACATTAACAGTACTTGGTATGCTTTAGAGAGTATTGATACTCCTATTGTTTTAATTATGGGTGGAGTTGATAAAGGAAATGATTATAACGAAATAGCAGAATTAGTTAAAGATAAAGTGAAAGGAATTATTTGCCTAGGTGTCGATAACACCAAAATTCATGAAGCTTTTGAAAGGCATATTAAAATAATTGTTGACACTCAATCCATGTATGAAGCAGTTAGATACGCAAATAAAATTGCGGAAAAAGGCGATACAGTAATTCTATCTCCAGCCTGTGCAAGTTTCGATTTATTTGAAAATTACGAAGCACGAGGCAGAGAATTTAAAACGGAAGTAAGAGGATTATAATATTAAACTGTGTTTATTTAAAATTAATCATCAGAAGGTGAAGTAAATTATTATGAGGTGCTAGTTAAGTAATGTGACTGGCCCCTCATAATCGTTGATTTATAAAACAATAATTGAATTCCCGAAATTGAAAAAATTCGCATCATACTTTAAAGGTGATAGAGCCATTTGGCTTATAGCTCTTCTTTTGGGAGTAAGTAGCTTGCTGTTGGTTTATAGTTCTATAGTGACACTAGCATACAAACATCACGAAGGCAACACTTTTTATTATTTATTCCGTCATGGGCTTTTTATAGGTTTGGGGTTTGTAATCATGTTTGTGACCCACAAAATGAAATACACCTATTTCTCTAGAATTTCTCAACTACTTCTATACCTTTCTATTCCACTTTTACTACTGACCTTATTAATAGGGTCAAACTTGAACAACGCAGTTAGATGGCTCGTTATTCCAATAATAAATCAATCCTTTCAAACCTCAGATTTAGCCAAAGTTGGACTTGTAATGTACCTGGCTCGTATGCTCTATCTTAAAAGAGATGTCCTGCACAATTTCAAAGAATCATTTATACCAATGATAATACCAGTAGGAATAGTATGCGCCCTAATTCTACCCGCAAATTTCAGCACAGCCGCAGTATTGTTTTTTACAAGCATGATAATAATGTTTATGGGAGGAACTCCAATCAAACATTTTTTGTCACTCATTCCAGCTGGAATTGTAGCCTCGGCGGCCATATTCTTAGTTGTACAATTTGCACCTGAAGTATTTCCGAGAGCAAAAACATGGCAAAAAAGAATAGAACGATATTCCGAAAACAAAAAAGACACCAATGGAAACTACCAAATTGAACAAGCAAAAATCGCTATAGCAAAAGGTGGTATAGCGGGTCTTGGACCAGGAAACAGTAACCAAAGAAATTTTTTACCTCATCCATATTCTGATTTTATTTATGCCATTTTGATTGAAGAATATGGACTATTTGGAGGTTTTTTTATTTTAATGCTGTACTTGATTTTATTCTTTCGGACGGTCAAAATTTCTCAAAAAACAGACAATGGTTTTGCGCAATTACTAGCCACAGGACTGTGCTTTTTACTTGTATTTCAAGGCTTCATAAATATGGCAGTAGCTGTAAATTTAGTTCCAGTAACAGGACAGCCGTTACCATTAGTTAGTATGGGTGGAACTTCTACTTGGTTTACTTGTTTGAGTTTGGGAATAATATTGAGCGTAAGTCGAGGAGTAGAATTAGAAAATAAAAATAAATTAAAAATAGACGATTATGCCATCGCTTAAAGTCATATTATCTGGAGGAGGAACTGGTGGGCATATTTTTCCTGCTATAGCTGTTGCGGATGCATTAAAAGAATTAAATCCAGAAATAGAAGTGCTTTTCGTTGGCGCACAAGGAAGAATGGAAATGGAAAAAGTGCCAGCATCTGGTTACAAAATAGAAGGCCTTTGGATAAGCGGATTTCAAAGAACCCTTACTGCCAAAAACTTACTCTTTCCATTCAAAGTTTTTCAAAGTTTAATCGATGCAAAAAAAATTGTAAAAAGATTTAAACCTGACGCGGTTATTGGAACAGGAGGATACGCTAGTGGCCCTGTTTTATGGGTAAGTTCAAGAATGGGCATCCCGTGCCTCATACAAGAACAAAATTCGTATGCCGGAGTAACCAATAAAATATTAGGAAAAAAAGTAAAAAAAGTCTGTGTTGCTTTCGAAGGAATGGAAAGTTTTTTTCCAAAAGAAAAAATAGTTTTAACCGGAAATCCGGTAAGAGAAGAAGTGGTTCAAATTGAAGGAAAAAGGGAACAAGCAATCCAATTTTTCAGTTTAGACTCATCAAAGAAAACAATATTAGTTTTAGGCGGAAGCTTGGGCGCAAAAGCCATAAACGATTGCCTGTTACCGCACATAAAAGATATTTCAGATGCAGGGCTTCAAATCGTATGGCAAACAGGAAAGGTTTCCTACGAAGAAATTTTTGCTGCAGCAAAGAATTTTGAAAACAAAGGAATAAAAGTCCACCAGTTTATTACAAAAATGGATCTTGCTTATGCAGCTGCTGATGTAGTCATTTCAAGAGCGGGTGCAATTGCAGTCTCAGAAATTTGCTTAACATCAAAACCCTGTATTTTAGTTCCATTGCCTTCAGCCGCAGAAGACCATCAAACTAAAAATGCCGAAGCACTTGCTAAACATGACGCAGCGATAACCATTAAAAACTCTGAAGCGCCTCAAAAACTTTACAAAGCTGTTGTTTCTTTATTAAATAACGAGGCAGAATTGAATAAATTCAGAACGAATATAAAAGCCTTAGGGAAATCCGATTCCGCAAAAATAATTGCAAAAGAAGTGCTCAAAATGATTAATAAATAATTGGATTATACAAACTTAAATAGAATATTTTTTTTAGGTGTGGGAGGCATTGGCATGTCCGCCCTTGCCCGCTATTTTAAGCACAATAAGGTTGAAGTGCATGGTTATGACAAAACCTATTCTCGAATTACTAACGATATAGAAGAAGAGGGGATAAAAATTATTTATGAAGAAAATCCAGATCTTATTGAAGGAGAATTTGATTTAGTTGTTTGGACACCTGCAATAAAAAACAGTAGCCTTCTATACAGACATTTTGAAAAGAAAAATATACCGATTAAAAAGCGGTCAGAAGTATTAGGGAACATAACCAAGCACACCGAATGCATTGCAGTTGCTGGCACACATGGAAAAACAACAGTTTCAACCATGGTTGCCCACATTCTAACTCATACCGGAAGAGGGTGCAGTGCTTTTCTAGGAGGCATATCAACTAATTATGGCACCAATTTCTTATTTGACGCAAACTCGACCATAAGTGTGGTTGAGGCCGATGAGTTCGATAGATCATTTCTAAAGTTGTCGCCATATATTTCTGTCATTACCTCAACTGATCCCGACCATTTAGACATATATTCTAACAAAGATGATATTCAGAACACGTTCTCAGAATTTGCTAAACAAACAAACCCAAACGGAGCACTATTTTATAAAAAAGGAATTGAACTAACATTGCCACCTGACCTATCTTGTTTTTCTTACAGTATTGATGAGTCCGCTGACTACTTTTCCACCAACATCTATGCTGAAAACGGAAATTCTTTGTTTAATTTCAACTACGACAAAACCCGAATAGAAAACCTAAAACTAGTTTTTCCAGGGAAACACAATATTGAAAACGCAACCGTAGCCACAGCTATATCTCTTTATCTCGGATTAGGAGCAAACGAAATTAGAATTGCCCTAGAAGCATTTTTGGGAATAGAAAGACGGTTTCAATTTCACATTAAAGAAAGAGACCTAATTTATATTGACGACTACGCGCACCATCCAGAAGAGATTCGTTCTGTTTTACTTTCTGTGAAGCAATTGTATCCCGAAAAAAAAATTACAGTAGTGTTTCAGCCTCATTTATTTAGTCGAACAAAAGATTTTGCAGCAGAATTTGCCAAAAGTTTAACTCTTGCTGATAATGTTTTTCTACTGCCTATATATCCCGCCCGCGAAAAACCAAAAGAAGGAGTTAGCTCTCAACTTATTTTGGATCAGATAGATATTAAGAATAGGCAGTTAGTAAATAAGCAAGAACTCCTTAAAGAAGACTTCTTTAAAAACCAACATTTACAAATAATAATGACCTTAGGTGCAGGTGACATAGGTGAATTAGTACCTATCCTTAAGAAAAATATAAGCGAAATTAACTCGCATGAATAAGATATTCAACATATTATCGTGGTTTTTACTTGTAATTGGCATGGCAGGTATGATGGGTTTTTCGAGCGCTAAAAGAGAGCGACAATCCTTTTTAGAGCTTCAAATTTCTATTGATCAGCCACCACAATCGCGCTTTGTAACCCAAGAAAACCTGAAGACGTTGTTCTCTAACCTTGGATATGGCATCAAAAACCAAAATATTAATGAAGTAGATATTCATCAATTAGAAATTCTGTTATCAAATAAACCCTCAATTTCGAAGGCAAATGTTTATAAAACGATCTCTGGCGAAGTGGTCATTCAAGTTACAGAAAGAGAACCCATAATAAGAATTTACAATCGTTTTGGTGAAAGCTATTATTTGGATAAAGAAGGAAGTTTAATGCCTTTAAGTAATCAATATTCTGCTAGAGTATTAATTGCGAGTGGGGATATTAATATTCCATATTCCACAGGTTATAATTTAGAAAAACTAGAAAAACGAATTAATCCAATTTTTAGAAAAACGAATAATAGTGCTGTTCAAAACACAGCTTTGATTCAAAAACTAAAAGTAAACGAAGAAGAATATCCTGGAGCAAATCAATTAAAGTCACTTTTCCTATTGGCAAACTTCGTAGAAAAAAACTCATTTTGGAAAGCACAGATATCACAAATTTTCGTAAATGAAAATGGAGATTTTGAACTCACTCCAAGAGTAGGTGGTCATATAATTATCTTTGGGTCAAGTGCCAATTTAGAGGGTAAATTTGAAAATCTAATGACCTTTTACAAAAAAGGGTTGAGAAGAACGGGTTGGAATGAATACTCGGTAATAAATCTGAAATTTAAAAATCAAGTTGTCTGTACAAAACGATAAATATGTCAAATAAAACAACGGATTACGTAGTAGGTCTGGATATTGGAACTACAAAAATAGCAGTGCTAATCGGCAGAAAAAACGAACACGGGAAACTGGAAATTCTTGGTATGGGCAAAGCTCCATCGCCAGGTGTTAGTCGTGGAGTTGTTACCCGCGTTACACCAACAGTAGAGGCAATTAAAGAGGCTGTTCGACAAGCTGAAGAAAAATCAGAACTTACCGTTCGTGAGGTTAATGTTGGAATTGCGGGCCAACACATTCGAAGCATTCAACATCGAGGCGTAAAAATCAGAGATAGCTACGAAGATGAAATTACAGAAAAAGATGTAGAGGCACTTCGCAGAGACATGTACAAACTTGTAATGCAACCTGGTGAAAAAATTATTGAAGTTATTCCACAAGAATATATAGTTGATAACGAACAAGGAATTGTTGACCCTGTTGGAATGTCTGGCGGAAGATTAGAGGCGAATTTTCACCTTATTATAGCACAAGTTGCAGCGGTTAAAAACATTGTAAAATGTGTTGAAAAAGCGGGTTTAAAACCGCTGGAGATTACTCTTGAACCTTTGGCAAGTGCCGAAGCTGTTCTACATGAAGACGAAAAAGAAGCTGGTGTTGCATTGGTGGATATTGGAGGTGGAACAACTGATTTAGCAATTTTCCAAGAAAACATAATTCGTCACTCGGCTGTAATTCCTTTTGGTGGAAATGTAATAAGCGAAGACATAAAAGAAGGTTGTTCTATTATAAGAAAACAAGCAGAATTACTAAAGCTTAAATTCGGATCGACTTTGGCCAGCGAAAATCTAGAAAACGAAATTATCTCAATTCCTGGGCTTCGTGGAAGAACGCCAAAAGAAATTTCAGTTAAAAATCTCGCACATATTATTGAAGCGAGAATGACAGAAATAATAGAACAAGTTTATTACGAAATTAGAAATTCAGGTTTCGAGCACAAACTAATTGCAGGCATTGTAGTTACAGGGGGCGGTTCACAGTTGAAACATGTAACTCAACTTTTTGAGTTTACTGCAGGAATGGACGCAAGAATTGGTTATCCAGCAGAACATTTAGCTGCTGGAACTGAAGAAATTACTAGCCCTACTTTTTCAACTGGAGTTGGACTTGTATTAAAGGGTTATGATTTTTTAGAATACCAAGAAAGATTGGAGAATGCTGGTAAAAAACAAGAAGAAAAAATTATAGAACCTCAGCTAGTAACTTCATTAGAAAACAACGAATCACCATTAGAAATGGAAGGTGAATTGGAAGATGAAAACTTGAATTTTGAAGAACGACATATTGACCGACGTGGTAGTTTGCTCAGCCGCTTTTTAGAAAGAGCAAAAATTTATTTGGAAGGAGACGAATAACAAAAATTGAGAAATTATGTCTATTAAATTTGATTTACCTAAGGATCAGTTATCCATTATTAAAGTAATTGGTGTTGGTGGTGGCGGCAGTAATGCCGTGAATCACATGTACCTACAAGGAATTAAAGATGTTGATTTTATGGTATGTAATACCGATCAACAATCATTAGATCAAAGTCCTGTTCCTACAAAAATACAATTGGGCGCCACTCTTACATCGGGTTTGGGTGCTGGTTCTATTGCCAATGTCGGAGAGAATGCAGCAATAGAAAGCATTGAGGACATTAAAGAGATTTTGGGTAATAACACTAAAATGATCTTTATTACTGCTGGTATGGGTGGTGGTACAGGAACTGGCGCAGCTCCAGTTATCGCTAGAGCAGCTAAAGAACTAAATATTCTAACTGTAGGCATTGTAACCATGCCGTTTTCATTTGAAGGTAAAAAACGAAGAATGAGAGCAGAAGAAGGCATTCACAATATGCGAGAATCTGTTGATACTTTACTGGTAATTAACAACGATAAACTCCGCGAAATGTTTGGCAATTTAACGCTAGATAATGCATTTGAGCAGGCCGACAATGTTCTTACCACAGCTGCCAAGGGAATTGCTGAGGCAATTACATACACCGGTAAAATAAACGTAGATTTCAATGATGTAAGAACTGTAATGACTAATAGCGGAGTTGCAATTTTAGGCTCAGCAAAAGCAAGCGGTGAAAATCGAGCTTTAGTCGCGATAGAAGACGCCGTAAATTCTCCTTTACTAAACGACAACGAGATAGATGGTGCTGCACATATTTTATTAAACATAACTTATGGCATGGACAATATTTTAATGGATGAAATTTCAGAAATTACTGATTTCATTGAAGATAGAGCTCATGAAGAAGCCGAAGTAATTTGGGGACATGGCACAGATGATCGTTTAGAAGATGGTGAAATTAATATTACTATCGTGGCGACAGGCTTTCAATCCTCACCAGATACAGGTTTAGAAGGAGTCAATGAAAAACCGAATAGAGTTGTAAGAACATTGGATGATGTAGTCAAGACAGAGTTGACTAAGCCAATTATGCAACGGCCGGAAATAAAACAAGCAAATATTTTTGAACAGGAAAAAGTAACTAAGCCTAAAGAAATAATTCCTCCAAATATTCAAGACAAAAAAGAAGAAGCTCTTGATGCGGATATTAAAAGAATTAATTTATACGAAGAGGCAGATGCTGAAGTAACTGCCGTATCTAATTCAGATGAACCGACACCAACTTTTGAAGTTACAGAAAACGACACTTCAATTGACAATATTGAAGCTGATAAACCAATTATAAGACACACATTAGAAGACAATACTTTTGGTTATTACGAAGAAAACGACTCGAAAAGCAAAGAAACTAATGATGATGCGCCTATAGATGTCGAGTTTAATATAGAGCCCACTCTAAAATCAATTGAAGAAAACCAAATTGAGGCTCAAAAAGAACCGGATCAAGCAAAACTGATTGAAAAAATAATTATCAAAAAACCAGAAGCGAAAAATCATTTTCCATTGGAAAATGATCTTGACGGATCAGCCAAAGAAGAAGAGGAATTTGAAGATGAATCCCAGCTTTCGGCAGAAGAAAGCCATTCGAGTATAAAAGACCGAATGGCTAGACTGAGAAACCTAAGTTCAATGCTAAAATCGCCTTCAGGAATTGCTAATTTGGAAACTGAACCGGCTTTTAAAAGAAGGGCTATTGATTTAGATGAAGTAACACCTTCATCTGAAAGTCAAGTTTCTAGATTTACACTTTCAGAATCAGAAGATCAAGACGGGGATAAAAAAGTAGATATAAAATCAAATAATTCATTCCTTCACGACAACGTAGATTAAATATGGCTCTTGTAGAACAAATAAATAACGACATAAAAGCTGCCATGAAGGCACGCGAAAAGGATAAACTTGCTGCTTTGAGAGCAGTTAAATCTGCCTTGTTATTAGTTGCTTCCGAAAAAGGAAACAATGGTGATGTGAGCGAAGAAGCAGGAATTAAACTTCTTCAAAAACTAGTAAAGCAAAGAAAAGAATCGGCCGAGGCTTTTCAGGGTCAGGACAGAGAAGATATGGCCGACGAAGAATTAGGTCAAGCTGAAGTAATAGAAACTTATCTACCTGCTCAAATGAGTGAGGATGGAGTAACTGCTGTTATAGACTCTGTAATAGCAACGACTGGCGCTAGTACCATGAAAGACATGGGAAAAGTTATGGGAATGGCATCGGTAAAATTAGCTGGAAAAGCAGATAATAAAATGGTGGCACAAGTCATCAAATCAAGATTATCATAAAATTTCACAACTTGAACTATCCTAGAAAAAATCTGATTAAATTTCTATTCAGGTCTTTTTTATTGATTTTTTTTCCTCTCAGTTTGTTTGCCCAAAAAAATTGGGAAATAGCTAAAAATAAAAACGGCATTGAAGTCTATACAAAAGTTGCACCCGGTTGGCCCATAAAAGCTTACTTAGCCCGTGGAATGATAGAAGAGTCGTTCGATACGGTTGTAACTTACATGCGCCAAATTCATCTTCGAAAAGAATGGGTAGCAGATTGTTCTAAATCTGAGGTTCTCCATAAGGTCGGCAACACAGAGTTTATTGTTCATTTTGTTATTGAAACCCCTTGGCCAACTGAAAACCGTGATATGGTTTTAAAAATTTATATTGATAAAGAAACCGAAGCTGGAGCTGTATTTTTTAGATTTACTAGCCTACCAAACTACATTCCACAAATAGAAGGAACAGTGAGAGTGCAAAAGGCTATTGGATACTGGAAAGTGCGAAAGGTGAATGAAACTAGAACAGAAATATCAACTGAAGGTAGATCAACAACTGGAGGAACTATTCCCGAATGGTTGGC
>TARA_B110000091_G_scaffold27464_1_pt1 | contig 13999 bp, 9 predicted proteins | sample TARA_B110000091 | Tara Oceans TARA_B110000091 (sample SAMEA4397278) | marine metagenome | biome: Polar Biome; feature: [DCM] deep chlorophyll maximum layer (ENVO:01000326); material: water (ENVO:00002006), including particulate matter (ENVO:01000060) such as... | depth 35 m
TAGAGATAACGGGCAGCGTGGCAGTCAATGAGCTGTGCGTATATGAATCGCAGGAGGAGATAGGTGTCTGACTTTAAAGACAACGCGCCAGTCCCTGTTGATTGGGCGGGGCAAGACAAACGGTTCGCTTACTCTCTTAAAGAAAACGTAGACGTTCTTACGGGCAACAGAGGTGATCCACTCGATAGAGCCGTAACGGTAAGAGACCTACTTGACGCGGGCATTATTAAGCTTGCAAGGGGCAGTAATCTCTTTGGCAATAATGGCTTCGAGATTGACCCGACCATACTATTTCCAACCCTTGCAGTTCCTCCAGCGCCAACCAATCTTCAAGCTGCCGGAGCTTTCCAGAACATCTTGCTGGAGTGGGACTTGCAGTTCTATATCGGCCATGCTGGCGTAGAAATCTGGAGGCACACCTCAGACAGCCTTGCTGGTGCCACGCTTGTCGGAACGATGACGGGGATGGCTGGCGTATATGTCGATGCCGTAGGATCGGGCAAAAGCTTCTACTACTGGGTTCGTGCTATAAACAAAAACGGAGTGTATGGCCCATACAACTCTTCGTCAGGAACGCTCGGAGAAACGGCGATTGATGTAGCTTATATGCTGACGCTACTCAGCGGGGCAGTGACTTCTTCGCAGTTAGCGGCTGACCTTTCTGCGCCTATCGCTAAGATACCGGCTCTTGAGTCGTTTACGGGTTATTCGGCAAGTTATTCTGACGGCAGTCTTTTGACGCGAATGGGGGCCACGGAAACGAAAGCCAACGCTGCGGCAACGTCTGCACAGCTATCATCAGAATCTACAACCAGAGCCAGTGCTGATTCCGCACTGTCTAGCACTGTTACGTCTCTCAGCAGCACGGTAGGAGGCAATACCTCCGCGATATCCACACAGGTAACGACCACGAACGGATTAAAGGCCCAGTATACGGTCAAGTTAGATGTCAACGGTGCAGTTGCTGGGTTTGGTTTAGCCAGTACAACCAGCGCTGCCGGAAATATTACGTCAGAGTTTATTGTCAATGCTGACCGCTTTGCGATCATGAGAGGCGGATCTAATGCCACTGCGGCCACCGTGCCGTTTATTGTGCAGGCCAGCTCCACCACCCTTAACGGAGTTGCTGTTCCGGCTGGCGTTTATATGGCTGATGCCTTTATCAAGAATGGTTCTATTGCAAATGCCAAAATTGGTAACGCCGCAATCGATAATGCAAAGATTGCAAATCTAAGTGCAGCAAAAATAAATACCGGCACCTTAAATGCATCCCTAGTTACTATCTCTGGAGTATCCCCTAGCCTTAACATCGAGAGCGCGTCCTCAGGTGCGCGAATGCAAATACAGGGTTCAAGAATTAGGGTCTTTGACTCAAATGGCCAAACGCGAGTTAAGTTAGGGAACTTAGCTTAATGTCGTATGGTCTTGAGATACGGGCGACAAGCGGCAACATTGCGTTCACCACCGATGACAATCTGATGACCTACTATAATCAGGGGTCATTCACGATTACGAGCGGAAGTTCTACGTCCAGCTCAGTCTCTGTTAGCGGGCTGGTTAATGACCCGCTGTTTCACGTTTACGTAGTAGAGAACAGCAGTAGCACCTACGGCAATCAGGCGGTAGGCGTTGTCACAAAATCTAACGGCTCCTTTACATTTCAAAGACAAGCGGGTGGTAGCGCATACACAACAGGGACAATGCCATATGTCTATACGGTGATAAAAACAGCATGAGCTATGGGATTGAAATTAAAAATATCGACAACAACGCCATTATCGATGGGGAAAACCCTCAGTTTTTGGTGAGAGGTGCAGGGATCGCAAACTTTGGAACTACTGCCGGAACTGGCTACGGAACAATTCCAAGTTCAGGCGTGAGCGGTAATGGTAATGTGTTGGGATCTGACTTTTTATTTGGGGTTCCGTACAGCGGATCTGGTTTTAGTTCCACAGCCTACGTTCACTTTGAATGCACACGAATTATAGGTGCTATCCTTGGCAGGCTGATTAGAAAATGGGGGCGGAATGAAAGTAACCAAGGTAGCACTCCAAGTCCTAAGCCCAGCAGATTTAAATGGTTTCAGGTTGCGGGGCCGAACGCGAATGGGTTTACACCACCAGCGTCATTGGCTACTGACTACGGCTTTGAGGTGTATAACGCAGGGGGGCAAACTCTTTTTACAACGGCTCAACTCTCATCGTTTGGTACTTTGCACGGTGTCATTACACCCACGACCTTTTCCACGACCTTTTCGATAGGCGGAGAGACGTATAGCTCGGCGTACACGGCAACATTTATATCCCCCTCCGGCACAGACATATACGACTATTACGTCCAATGCAATGATTTCTTCTACCAGATCAACCCCAACAATATCCGCTTTGCGATCAAGGCGGTTTATCACGGACAAAGCCGGACAATCACAATCATTAGCCCCAGCCCCTTTACATTTTTAATAGGAAAAATACGAACATGAGCCGAATATGGGCAGTTATCGACAAAGGAAACGGTGAGGTCGTTTCGACGATGCATATGAACTCCGCAGACATTAGTGATGGAGGCGATTACGGGGATGGATTTTTCGTTAAGGACATCACGAGTGAGTACAACCCAGACTCATTTATCACCACGAAATACTGGAGCGATGGCTGGCAAAATCTGCCCGAAAAACCTCAGGGTTCATATAAGCTAGAGGGCGGTGCATGGGTCTTTAATGAGGATGAGTTTCTAGCTATTCTGAGAGCTGACCGCAACAACAAGCTTCTCGCCAGCGACTGGACTCAACTCGCAGATGTTGTCTTTAGTGCGGGTGTAAAAACCGCTTGGGTTACGTACAGAACGGCGCTTAGAAATGTTCCGGCCAATAACTCAGAGGTCACCGATATTGCAGATATCGTCTGGCCTGTAAGCCCCTGATATAATTATGATTTAGTTGAGCATTTAAGTATATTTAACACGTTAATTCTTTGTTAATTAGCTTGATTTTGACGTATGATATAGGTATACGGGTATCTGCACTCTCTTGCAGACCCACCTCCGGCAGGTCACTCGCTTCTACGCGAATATAGCCTCCACACAAAAAATTAAAAAGGTAGTTTATTTGTCTTATTTAGTGAGGATTCCCTCGCTCGAAGACTTTGATCAGATCAATGCTTTGGGCGTATGGTTTCAGCAGAATAGTAGTTTCTCTAAATGCGGATGGTCAGTGAAAAAGTCACTGCATCTTGTCTATTCGGGATCGCAGCCAGAGTCAAATACTTACATGCGGGTGTGCGAGAAGGACGGTGAGATTGTCGGATTATTTATCGGCAATATTGTTGAGTACTGGTTCTCCGAGCAAAAAATTGCAAATGAGCTAGTCGTTCTTTTTACACCGCCGCATCGAAATAAGATCGCACCTTATCTTACAGAAATGATCAATGGGTTTACAGCTTGGGCAGAAGCCAAGGGTGCCACTGAATCATGTATCGGAATCACCTCTGGCAAAGCTGGAGAGGGTTACCCAAAATTTATCGAGAGTCTTGGCTTTAGTAACGCCGGTCTCATATTCAAGAAAGAGGTATAGCGTATGTGCGGTGGTGGTGGTGATAATCGAGTCGAAGAGTTAGAGAGCAAACAAGCTCTGGCCCAGCAAGCAGCGAATGCTTTGCAGCGGTATGGAGATGTATTTGTCCCGCTTGAAAATATGTACATCCAAGACAACCTAAACAGGTTTGGTGAGGACGCATATAACGCAACCGCCGGTCAGGCTACGCAGGGTGCTTCCGCAATCTACGAGGGTGGCCTACAGCAACTCAATCAGGGCGCATTTAATCGCGGTCTTGATCCTACCTCCGGCTCCTATCGGACAGAATCTAGCGCGTTAAAAGAAGCTCAGGCCAGAGGCATGGGATTAGCAGGTGCAGGGGCTGGACTGGACAACACCGACCAAGCATACCAAGGCATCGGGAACGTAGTTCGCATGGGTCAAGGGCTGGCGACAGAAGCGCAGGCGGGAAATATATCTCTCATGCAATCTGGTCTAGATCGGGTTGGCGCACAAGCCGAAGCTGACTTCGCTAAGTCTAGCTCAATTCAACAAGTCGTAGGTACTGCTGCCGGAATGGGCGCAGGCTACGGCTTAAATCAGAGTACTGTCTAATGTATGAAGCATACAACAATTACCTAAGCATGCTTGGCCCAGACACAGCAAATCAAGTAGAAGACTTTTACTTTCCGAATGCTGATGGGTCGAAGCGTGGAGTACCAACATACTCAGGTGCGGATTCCAATCCTTATTCCTCGATCAACCCCAACCGATACGCATACATGGATCGCAAAGAAAATCCTGCCGACAAACTATATGCCGACTTAATCCGTGCGCAGACGCAAGACTACAACACGCGATTCGCTCCCGTAGAAAACTTTTTAGCAAATGAAATTACGGCAACAGGCACTAGATCACTAGACGGAGACATGACAAGAACGCGGGCCGCAGTTACAGGTGCAGGGCAAAACGTGCGGGGTCAGCAAAATAGAGCTATGGGCCGTTATGGGTTGTCATCTAATACTACTGGCGCTGGTCAGACAGAAATATCCTCGCTAGTGGGCGGACTCAATGACACGAAGGCGAGGGACGTTGATCGCCGAACAGCACTACTCACGGGAAGCATGAGCGGTATCGCGCAAAACGCGAAGGGAGCAGGAAAATGACAATTCTAGCAGCGGGCTACGGCCTTAGAAATCTAGCCGGTAAAGGCATGGCCAGTGTTGCAACGGCTGAGTCAATTGAGAATCAGCAACAGCTAGCTATTGATCAGGCCGAGCAGGGCCAAAAGACACAAACGCTCTCCACAAGCACAGGCATTGGTGCCAGCTTCGGAATCAATTCAGTTTTAAACAACGCAAAGACCGCAAAAGATGCTAATGCCGCACTTAACACATCACTGAAAGGGCAAGGCACTGTTGGGAATTCAGGCGGAGGTCTTTCGTTTACCCCTGACGCGACACTGAACGAAGCAGGCAAACAAGTTGCAGGCGAGACTCTCACTGGCGATGCCGCTGCTGTAAAAATCAACGAGCTTGCAGCCGCGAAAGATCTCAAAACCGCGCAAGACTTGGCAACAGCAGCAGAGACCGTAGAAACCGCAGGCGCAGTTACAGAAGTAGCAGCCGTAGGTACAGAAGCATTAGCCGTAGCCGAGACTGGAGCTGTAGCCGCCGAAGTTGGCACCGCCACTGCCGCAGCCTCAGGCACAGGCACCGCCGCCACTCTTGGCGCAATCGCTGCACCCATTGCTATAGGTTTAGGTGTTGCATTTCTTCTTAATAAATTATTTTAACTAGGTACTGACGATGGCACGATTAGACAGAATAGGTGGTTTCGCGCAGGGCTTTCAGTCCGGCTTCGGCTTAGTGAACGATATAAAAGATCGTCATGCAAAACAAGAGATTGCAGAAGAGGAGATTGGGCTTCGCAAAGAAAATCTGCGGCTTGACGGCATTGACCGACAAAATACTGCCACCTATCGAGCGGGCCAGTTGGCTAGTCAGGACGCAAGCAAGCAACGTGACGATGAGCATCGCTTAACACAACTAGGCCTGCAACATGCCGAAAAACTAGCCGCTATTGAAGAGCGAAAGAAAGTGGCAGCAACCGCTGCGGAAGTGAATGATCTACGATTTGGGAGCAATAATGGCGTTCCAAATGATCCTATTAGAGCAGCGCAGCTTGCAAGCGCGAACTATGAATTAGCGCAGATCGAGAGAACGAACAAGCAGGTGCTGGCAGGTAATGCGGCGGATCAACTATCTAAATTTGATGCAGGATCTTGGCTAGACGCTGATGGGCAATTTAGCCCCGAAGGTGCGGCAAGTTATCAAAAGCTTGCCGCTCAAGTCAAAGGAACTACCGTAGACCTATACCGCACAGCTAACCCCATAAATGCTGACGTTATTAATAGTACGGCAAAAGAAATTAAAAATATGGCTACGGGGCAGGTTGTTAATATGGAAAAGTTTTTGGGGGGGATGAACTCAATGGCCCTGCCTGCTCATCGTGCCGGTGTTGGCCAATTGATACCTGATGATGGCGTAGGATTTCCCCATGCCCCTCCACGGATACACGGATGGAAAGTCATTAATAAAGAAATTGTCGATGGCAGGATGTTTCCAGACGGATCGGTCGGCGGGGATATGCTGGTCACAGTAGAAGACCCTAAATCGGGTAACGTATCCGAGTACATTGCTCCCGCAACGGAGGGTGGCAAAGGTGATAGCCAAGCCATTAATTTTACAATGGATGAAATGGGAACCGCCTTTGCTGCGCATGTGCATTTTGATCAAAGCATGAAGAAAAACGCTTCAGCCAACCTGCAAGCTTTACGTCAATCAGTTCCGGCGTTTATGACTAATGGTTATTTTGATAAAGGAAAATATAACGCGGCCTATAAAGTCGCGGAGGCAGACTTCAACGAGCAGTTGGACGAAAGAGGGACTGTAAAAGTTCAGCAGGGGTCTAACTACACCTACAATGAGATTAATGCCAACCCTAAACTGAAAAAAGAATTTATTGAATATGAAATGCTCCAAAGTGATGCTCGCCCGATATCTCATAGAGACGGAGCTATGGCGCGTGTGGCTACAACGCGGTCAAGCCCTATCGTTTCAAAACTTGAGAAGATCATGAAGCGCAAAGACGAAAACTCTACTGGATTAACTAACGCGCAAGTCCTAGAGCTACGCATGTATATGGACGAGAACGGAAAGATTGATGACGTTAAACGCTACAACCAATTTTATAAAAAACTGACTGGCATCAACGCATCTATGGCGGACTATGGGAAGCAGGGGAACACCTTCGGCCAAGTCGATTAAAGACTACTTCCTAGCTAACTCTTATGCCGAACCATATTTGACTGGAGCTGTAAATGATTTATGTAGATAACGTACACCCATCACTAAGAAAGTCTTACTCAAGTTTTGAGGAGGACGATCAAGAAACAGGCATACTTAATGAGTTTAGCAAGGGCGTTGGTGCTGGTGTAGATCAACTTCAAGGCCTCATTGGTGGTGGCGGTAAAGCATTAGCAGGCAGCTTATTCGGAAACGATGAGTGGTTTGTTGAGGGTATGAGCTATTACGAAGAGCAGATGAATGAAGCTGCTCAGAACCAAGCAGACGTAGGTCGGTTTGAGGACATAGAAGGCTTTGGTGACATTCTTAATTACTCAGCTTTTATTGTAGGTAATGTTGTCCCCAGCCTAATCGGAGGCGGCGGCGCGGGCCTTGTTGGTGGAGCGATAGCTAAAGGGGGTCTTAAAAAGATTGCCAACACAGCCTTGTCTACCGTCATTAAACCTAACGCACAGAAGTTAGCCAAGCAACAATCAGCCAAAGCTTTTGCGGCCACACAAGCGGGCCGAGAGATTGCGGGCAAACAGGCTGGCATTGGTCGCGCTGTTGGCGCTATGGCGTTCGGCACCGCCGCTGGCGCAGGAGAATCCTTTACTCGAATCCTAGAAGAAACAGGGGAAGAGGCTCCGCTGGTAGCGTTGGCGACTGGTGTAGCCAGTGGCTCTCTTGATGCGCTGACTCCTATGCGCGTATTGAAGCGCGTAGTTCCTGCTGAAAGATACAAAGACATTGCCGAGAAGGTAGGCGAGAGCGTTGCGTCTAACTCTTCGATGAAAATGAGAATGCTTAAAGAAGCAGGCAAGACAGCAGGCATTGAAGGCGCGACAGAGATGATGCAGGAGATCGTGCAGAACGCTACGTTAGAGGTTGTGCGTGGTCTGGGTGCTGATATAGAAAGCTCTTGGGTGGAGCGCATGACCTCTGAAGACAAGATGTCTCAGTATATGAATGCGGCTATTGCTGGAGCGATTGGTGGCGCGGCGATTGGTGGCGTGTCAGGTATTGCAAAGAACCCTACTAAGATTGAGCGAGAGCCTGCATCTGAAGTACCTACAGAAGCTGATGGGCCTATAGCATTGGATGGATCTGTTCCGGCTACGCTAGAGGAAAATCTAGCCCAAGATAGAAAAGATTTACAGCAAGATGCTGCGGATCAGGTTGCGAACCGACAGGGTCGTGGCAACACCTCGCCGATGACAATAGAAGAAGCTAGAGCAAAAGCTCAAGGTCTTCCAGTAGCTAGAGAAACAAACGCTGATCCCGCAGCTCGCAGACAAGAAGCACAGAGAGTCATTAGAGATCAGATTGCTGGAATGGCAGGAGTCCGAGATCAGGTTAAAGAAATTTATCGCCAACAAGAGCTGGGAGCGTTAGGGGAAACCACGCGCATTCCGGCTGAAAAGCCTGCGCCCGTAGCTGTGCCAGAGGAAGTCCCTTTTGGTGGTAACTTGCCAGATAATATTACGCCCCCGCTAGATTCTTTGGTGGGTACTGACGTAGATTATGCTGGCAATAAAGGATTGCTAGGAAAGAATGAGGAGGGTTATTTTGTATCTACTCAAGACAATGGCGATGTCTTTATTGAGAGTGGTGAGTACCAGACTTTAGCTGAGTTAGGGGTTACGCCGCTGTCAGGTGATCTAGAGTTTACCAACGACTTAGTAGTTGATCTCGACACTAAAAAATTCCAACTGCGGGGAGAGGAATTTACCCTCACCCGAATTATCAAAGACGCTAAAGGTAAGGCATTATCACTAGCCGTTAGAGACTCTAGGGGTAAGCGTAAGACCATACGAAGCAAAGAGATTGTAGAGCGGATTGAAGGCCAATTTGACACAGCCCCCGACTTCTCACAGATAAAGGTAGAGCTTGATGAGCTTCCCGTAGATATCCAGCAGGCAATCGTTGAGCAGTCAGAGCCAGAGAGCATTCCAGACGAGGTAACAGCACAAGAAGCTTTAGATGTTGCGTCTACTTTGCCAAATGCCGATCAGCTAACCACGGCACTGAACGAATCATTTCAGATTAATCTCCCGAAGGGTGATAACAATACGGTTACGCCATCGCAGTATAACCAAACCATACGCAGACCCTCGGCCCTTACACCTTTGTCTGAGGCCGTAAAGGACATCAATCAAAGTCAAGGCTCTAACAGATCACCTATAGATGAGTCGAGAATTGATCAGTTGTTTGATGGTATATATGGTGGCCCTATAGAGCTGGATGGGGGCGGTGAGCTAACGCCAGTTAATCTACTGGATGGTATCAATGAAAATCCAGAAGGCATGTCGGCATCGATACGAGAGGAAGTTAAGGCCGCGCTTTTAGATTTGATGGAGGCAGGAATGCCGAAGTCGGTATTAAAGGATATTGCAGGTATCTTTATACATTCTCAGGGCGCTTTTGCGCGAGAGACTGACGGTGCCTTTTACCCCCAGACCGGCGCATTGAGCTTGAGTCGCATGACCTTAGTCAATTTGGTTATGGAGGCTGACAACAACAACAATAGGGCAGGGGCATTCCGATATGTATTGGCGCATGAGTTAGGTCACGCCTATGATGTCTCTAGATCACTGTCTGAAACAGCCCCAGAATTTCAACTTGTAGTGGATGGGATTACCCCTGAAGGCGTTGAGCTGCAAGTCGGATCAATACTTAATGAGCTTGGCCGAAACTACCAAAATGGCACTGAGCTTGGACTGGAAATGGACTACCCCTTCGGGGATGCATGGTTCATGCTCAACGACAACCCTACGGAAGTAGATGAGATTATAGGGGTTATACAGAAAGAGGCGTTTGCGCAGGCTTTTGCTGTCTTCCATTCAAGCCCTGAGCTTTTGCAAGAGTCAGCCCCATTAACGTATACTTACTTTAAGAAACTGCTACAAACACCTGCGGAGAGCCGGAACGATGGACAAGTTAATACTGAGACCCAAGAAGTTGACACCGAAATTGCAGGAGTACGTGCAGACGTTCGGCCACAGACCGTCAGCGGAAGCGAACAAGTTCAAGACGGCACCGGAGCTGGAGAAGATGGCCGAGCTAGCGCTGTTGCGGAAGAAGCCAGTGAAGGACTGGGAGAGCAGGGTCAACCGCAAGACGGGGACGATTCTGGACAACCTGTACAGCCAGAAAGCAACGCCGCAAACAAGCAAGACGAAGACACCGCAGAGCCAGCCAAAGGAACTGCCCCAACAATAAAGCGAGCGGAAAACTTTGCTAGTGAAGGCGAGTATGCTGTAACCACTTCCGATGGTACGGTCTACAAAATATATCGGGACACTACTCAGTTTTCCAGTCCTCACTGGCATTTAACTGATGAGTTTTATGATCAATTAGGATACGATTCTGCGTCTTTTGTTAGGACGCAAGGCATCGGCAGTAACCGCAAAGAAGCGGTGGAATGGGTGGACAGAAACCATACCTCCGCCATGCAGAAGGCAGACACCGCAGAAGCTAGGCTTGTAGAGCAAGAGCTAGGTGGCATCGATGATGATTATGACCCGATGGATGACCTTGACAGCTTCATTGATGATGGGTCTCCTTTGTTCGCACCGTTTAGCAGAGTGCCTGAAGCAGGCGAGCAGTCTCCGGTACTGCCGATGGGCAAGGTCGAGCAGTCGCTCTCTGACCTGCTCGCTGAAAATCCCAACCCAACCGCAGAGCAACTAGGATCTATAGTTGGCGCACCCAAGAAGCGCAAAGGAAAAGAGTCCGTTGAAGATGTCGATGTAAGACCTGTTACCTTAGATGAGCTGCGCGGATACGTTGAGGATTCATTGTCTAAGTCAGACAATCTGAAGTGGTATGACGATTTCGGAAACCTCTTTAGAGGCTTGATTGGAGATGCTAATCTAGACGAAGCCTCAGTTATCTTTGGAATCACATCAGCGCAAAACGCTGCGGAAAACAATCTAGCAGAAACTCTGCATATTATGGCGATAGCCAGAAAATTTGATCCGGTAAAACAGCGAAAGCAATTTGAGGTGGCCGTAAAGGCTACTCGCCGCCCTGACGGACAAAACCTAAAGATTACAGGTAGGCAAATTACAGCGATTGGTGACCTTTACGCTAACGGTGATTTTGAGGGGGGTATAAAGACTACCACCTATATGCAGATGGTTCAGGACAGGGGTAGAAACAAATACAACCCATTCAGTGTTCAGGACGTACACATGAGTCGCGTGTTCGGGTTCCGCAAAAAAGATTTTGATAAGAAATCTGGGGCGCTGGTTGATGCCGCTAAAGTCTCAGGAGAGAACGAGTATCGCTACGCTCAGTACTTAACCAGCGTGTTGGCTGATGAGTTCGGTATGACTCCAAACCAAATGCAAGCAACCTTATGGTTCTACGCAAAGGATAAGCTCACCCCTAAAAATAAAGGTGACGAACTAAAGGCTAAGAAGAAGCTTGAAAAATTAAAGAAGAAGGCTGAGGCCGAGGGAAAAGAGTTTGACCCCAATGCCCCTAAGTATGGTGACGGTACGCCGGAATCATCTGCCCTCTATGCAGCGCCAGAAATCCAAGTAATCAAGAATATGATTTCGGATGGTACTTTTGACACTGCCACCACGATAGCAGATTCACTGGCAGATGGTGTCAGACCTCGAAATAAGCCAGCTCAAAAAACCACTCCTTTCTCTACCGTTAATGAAAGAGAAGGCTTGATGGATTTGGCTAGAGCCAGATCTCCTAAGTTGATTGCTTCTGCCGTTGCAGGGAAAGGCAGAGGTCTTGCGTTTCCTGATGACACTCCAATTGAGACTCTTGTTCAGTACAACCAAGATATTATGGCCGCCATCGTTGATGATGGGGGTCAGATACCCATACTTAGAGAGCTGGGCATTCCGCATGAAATAGAAGAATCTGCGGGAACCTTCACCGGATATGAGCCTTCAATAATGATTAGGCTCCTTGGTGGAACTTTGGAGACTGCGAATAAACTGGCCCCGCTGTTAGGTGATGCCTTGCTACAGGATTCGGTTATAACATCTCAGGCAGTTTACGGTGAATCCGGCCTGCCTGCATTTGTCGTAGTTAAGAAGGACGGGGCTGATTTCTCTAGGGAAGATGCAATGGCTCTGGCCGAGTCGATGAATCCTAGCCAAGACCCTGACGGAATAAACTTCAATCAGCCAATGAATGACACCTTGATGTTTCTTGATTCAAGGTCAATGAAGGAAAACTTTGAATATACTGAGTTGCAAGCCGAGGAGTTTTACTCTAACCTTGTTACTGAATTAGGCGATGACTACTCAGTAGGCATTATAACTACTCAAGGGGACTATCATGGTTCAGATCAATATAGAGAGGCTATCGAAGAAGCTTGGAATCGAGAGGCTCCCAGCGGATCACAAAATATATACGACCGCACCAACGCTTCACTTTACGAGCCGGTCAGAAAAGTCTATAACGAGTACGCAGAAAAGCTCGGTATCCCCAAGCGAAAAACAAAAGAGCTAGGCCCGCTACTCTCCCCGCCACGCGAGGAAGACTCAAACATATCTGATTTATCTGCTCGAAGAGAGCAGAAAGGTCTTCAAGACTTTAAATCTCGACTGGTGAATACCGTTCAGCAACAGGTGTCAGCTAAGAATGAGATAATCAAAAAGCTTGTTTCCGATGGAGCCTTTGAAGGCTTTGAGGTCGGCAAAAGATACACATCGAAAAACCCCAATCAAGACACGTTTGGCTTTAAAACTGAAATCACAGGCTTATCATTAACAAAAGTAAGTAAACGTGATCGAGATTTAAACTCTCCAACCGTGAAGATTTTTGGGCAAATCCCAGAAAGCGAAATAGTTGTCGGTGATGATGGAAAAGAGTATACGGCAAGCCTAAGAACTACGGTTGTTAACTCCTTAGGTGACGAGAGCGAAAGTTCTGCCGCCTTATGGAAAGTTAAGAAACAGTTTGCTCAAGGCAATGCTAAGTTTATGGGCGGGTTACGCCCAATTTCAGACGATGACGTTCTATTCTCCCCTCCCAGCAGTGATCGGTTACAACGCGCTAGGGACATGGGGTTTGACACTGATCGAGTTTTCTATCACGGAACCGATAAGGAGTTTGACTCTTTTTCCAGCGAGATGCTTGGGTCTACCACTCAGGCCGACTCAGGGGCGGAAGCAATCTTTTTCGCCAGCAGAGAAAAGACTGCGCGTTCATATTCTCGCGGGAGAAATGCGAACGAATCTCAGTCCCGCCGCTATGGCGGCTCTCCTAAAGTAATCAAGGCGTTCTTAAATCTACAAAATCCGTTTATAGTTGACATGAAAAATTCTGGGTTTAAGGATGATAAATCAACGGCTATTCTGAAGCAGGCAAAAGAGGCAGGCCATGACGGAGTTATCTTTCAGCGGTACTATGATTACAACTCGTCAGTACAAGGCCGAGTAGATGCCTTTCTTCGGAGAGGCGTATTAAGCGGTGAAGACATTGTCGCGGTATTTAACACCAATCAGATACGTTCAGTAGACGCGCAATTCGATCCGGCGAAGGCCGACTCTAGTAATATCCTATTCTCCCCAACGAGATCCGCATCTGAAATCCTGACTAACGATGAGCTGATTGACTCTGTACGTGCATCGACAGGTGGGCGTGATGCGATGAATGCGGCCAAAAACAAAGATATAAAAGGTACATATCAAGGCGCAAAGAAAGGTCTGGCTGGCTGGGCGCAAAAGAACCTATCCTCTAAAGGTCTGCTACCTCAAACTGCCTTCGATTCAATGATTGAAAGGGACGGTCAGTTCGGCGCTGTAGAGATCGATATACGACAGCTTGTCGGGCATTACGATCTTGCGATTCAAGAGGCATACGGCGATGACGCAACTAAGGTAGCTGGCCTCGAAGAAGCACTCAATACGCCTGTTACGGAACTGCCTTCTCTCGGCCTAGCAAAAGATGTACAGGACGCAGTTGCCGCGATGAGAGCTTACATCGACGGACTGTCAATGGACTATGCTGAAATACTCAATCAGGACATTGATCGACTTAAAAGTGAAGGCAATGATGAGGCTACAGCCAAGAGTGAAATTCTGGGCATTATCGTCAACAACATGGGCAAGTATGCAAACAGAAGCTTCAGGGCGTTCGACGATCC